>Ga0075152_10001647_pt1 | contig 16166 bp, 18 predicted proteins | sample JI61114C2DNA_FD_70964 | JGI IMG/M metagenome (GOLD analysis project Ga0075152, IMG submission 70964) | Wastewater effluent complex algal communities from Wisconsin, to seasonally profile nutrient transformation and Carbon sequestration -... | ecosystem: Engineered > WWTP > Effluent > Algae...
TCATTGACAAATTGCATAGCTGTATCGTACTGTTTTTGAGCATAACATACTTTGGCTAAATTCAATCGCAACAAACCTATATAAGGTTCTAGTAGCAAAGCCTGTACGCAAAAGTCCTCGGCTTGTTGATATTGTTTGAGATTTAGATACACAAGGCCTTTCTCACTGATGGCTTCGGCATAGCCTGGTACTTTTTTCAATGCCTCGTCAATCAATACTATTTTCTTAGCAGGGTCAAATTCTTTTCTGGCAGCCAATAATTTCTGATAGGCAATTTCTTTTTTGTCTGCGTCATTTTCAAGCGCTAATGAAACCCAAATATTTTTACCTGCGGCTCTGTCCCATCCCTTGCCAACGGCTGCATAACGTTTGTATCTAACAGGATGGGTAGGAGGCCCATCGGTTTCATTTAAGAAACTAAAAATACCTCTTGATTCTTCAAAACTGGCGCCTAATTTTTGCAAAATAAAACCCGCAAATTCATCTGCTTCAATTTCTTTATCGGGTCTACTACCAATTCCGTCTAAGGAATGCCCGTTAAAATGATGCCCCAGCTCATGGGCTAAAACACCCACTACAAACCATTTGTTATTGGTCTTTTTCTGAAATGCTTCTAGGAAATCCCGGTCAAACTGAATAAATCTTTCCTGCCCAATATTGTTGTTAAAACAAACTGCGGAACAGTTATTGTATTTTTTTAAAGAGACAAGTCTAAACCTATTTTTCAATCCCACTACATTGGTGATTTTGTCCACCATTTCTGCCATCCATTTTTCTGCTGCAGCATCTGAGACTGCTGCAGCTGGAACAGGTACATATTGGGTATTCTTATCAAAAAAATTGCAAGCAAAACTGATATTATTAACCTGATTGGGATCAATATGTTTTAATTGGGCTTTGCCTGTTAATGCCAATAAGCAAGCAGTCAATAAGAAACTAATTTTCATGATTCGTGTTTAGTTGTCTTTGATTTCAGTTCTCAATGCGTCTTTGTCTGTACCAATGCTATTCATTAAATAGTGTCCAGGTCTTTCATTATCGTTGTAGAGCGTTAGATAAAAAGAGTTATACTGCCATTTTAGTTGATATGGAAATTCGTCTTTGGCCAGAAACTCTTTTTCCGAAAAATGGACTTGATTAGTTGTGGCATTGATTTCTCCAACACAAGATGCTTTCTTGGTATAAGTCTTGCCTTCAATGGTTAATTTAGTTACACAGATGGCATTCAAGGAATAGTCTTGGAAGAATTTAAAATCAATGTCTAAAATAACACTACCCTTAATTCCATTGATCATAATTTCTTGCCCACCTTTATAATGTCTTTTAAAAACATCAACATAGAATTTAAACTGATTTTCTTTAAAAAGGCTTGACTGTTCTGGGTGCATCATGGTGTCTGCAGCCCAGTCTCCACTATAAATAATAGCTCCGTTTTTATCTTTGATCTCACCCTTACCTTCTCTCAGGTCTTTTTTCCAATCACCGGAATAAACCATACCATCCTTGTATTGCATCACGCCCTTTCCGTCTTTTTTATTGGCTATAAAATCACCATCATAGCGGGTACTATCTTGTTTAATCTGATAGCCGTTCTTAATGCTATTATTAACATAAGTGCCGCCCATTTTAATGCCATTCTTAAAAATAAACACACCCTGACCCTCAAAACGATCATCATAAAAATCGCCTTCTAGATAATCACCTGTGTTTAAGGTAAATCGGCCCTTGCCATGCATTTTACCGGCTTTGAAATCGCCCTGATAGATTGCCCCGCTAACTAGGGTTGTTTTGCCCTTGCCTTCCTGTTTGCCATTTTTCCACTGGCCTTCGTACACATTATTGTCTTTGAAACGGAACTTTCCCGTTCCATATTCACAATTGCCTACCAAACAACCCGTTTTGGTAATAGCATCACTAGGGTTCTGGGCCGTAGCCAACAAACAGAAGAAAATAAGGGGTAAAAGGGCTAATTGTTTCATACCCAAAATTATCCAGCTGCCCTTTGCCAGAAATACCGTGAAACACGGATTTTTAAGTAATTTGTGTATTAATATTTTATATGAACATTGCTCCAGTAGTACATAAGGCTAAACTAAATTCGTTTGATGAAAAGTTGAATGACTTAAACTATTGGCTATCTAAACCGGTGATTCAAAGATTAGAAGCTGTTACTTTCTTAATTTCTCAAACGGTTGACTTAAATACCGTAAGAATGGATAAATCTCATGTTGTAAGGAGAAAGCTTAAATCATGACACTTGCAAAAGATTTTATTGATAATAAAATGGCTTCAGGTAGGAGTCAAGATATTGTATAAATAAAATTGAGGTTAGGATGTTAAAGAAAATCGCGAAGATATTATTGATTATTATGGTAGTAATCCTTCTTGATTTTATTGTTTCTTTTGCAATAGATTATCTTTTTGGAAAACATACTTATCTCAATAGGTCATTTGTAATTTATTTAAATCATGATTGGATTTCAACGGGATTAGTTTCTTTATTAGCAGTTGGAGGGACGGCTTTTTTCTACTTATTTTTTTACACTTCAATAGTTGGTACCAAGTATGGTCAATTTTATAAAAATCACGGTGGGATTTTGGTCTTTATACTGATGGCTTTTTGCTTTATGGGGTCTATGATTTTTGCATTTACAACAAGCTTTTTTGCAGTCACAAACTTCTTAAGACTCTGTGGAAGTGCTTGGCTGGTAACTTATTGGATTACTAAAATCATGGAGGAGAAAGCTCCTAAGCCGGAGAATTTTGAAAAATAGCCCACTCTCCGCACAATAAAACCCCCATTTTTCCGCTTTTTAAAAAATCAAGCAGCAGAATTTGCTGCCGCGGTGTCATTGGATTGTCCCCCCGCCCCTAAACCGTTCACTGTAAAATGCATCCAGATGCACATTGAAAGTTTACAACCCATGCTGGTGGAAGACAGCAGCCACCTAACTGTGCTAGACTGCACAACCGGTAGGTTGGTACTCAAAGTTCTGGATATCCAGGGCAGGGTGGCCAAAACAGTAGTCACTTCCATGGAAGAGGGCAATCAGCGAATAGCTTTGAATATGAGCGATTTGCGCAGTGGGGTCTATGTATTAAATGCTTTTTTTAGGGATTCTTTTATAAAGTCTTTCCGTTTTACCAAACAGTAAAATCCAATTTCCTAGGGTAAACCGGCTGACCTCGCTTGAAAGAGCGGGGTCTTTTTTTGCTCGGCCATCAAACTATCGTTTCCAAAAAGCGCTGATCCGCTGTGCCGCATTCTCCCGAATATTTTGGTAGTACAAATTGTAGTCGGCAATATGGTAGTTCTTGCTGGTATAAAACATTCTTCCAAAGAAATGAGGTTTCTCTGTCCAAAGCACACCACCAGCTACTTGGGCACTGGCAACCCTTGGAACTGCTTTATTAAATTTTAGAAGAATACCACCCTTGTTTAAATCTCGGCTAGCTATTGCAGTATTTGCATCCCAGGTTAAGGGATTGGTCACAGCAGAAACAAATTTTTCCTTAAGCACAAACTCTGGTTTGTAATCTGTTTGATAAGTTCTCCATGCAGCAATACAACCTGTTTGGTTGGGGTTGCTACAAACTGGAATACTGCTATACATGGCAGGGTCCAGGGCCATACCCACCACATAAGCCACCACCAATCGGTTCTTTAATATTTGGTTGTCAAAATATTCTTTCAATAATCTTTTGGCATGAGTACTTCCCTGACTATGAGATGCAATGATCATGGGGCGGCCTTTATTTTCATGCGCCAAATAATAGTCAAAAGCGGTTTTTACGTCTTTGTATGCTAGTTCAAAAGCAGCCATCGCGCCAGCACTATCTGCAGCGTCTTTGGGGTAATAGGCAGATAAATGCGCTTGTCTGTATCTTGGTGCAAAGACCCTACCCGCGGCATTAAAAACAGATGCCTGAAAAAGGATAGAACCATAGTCCGTTTTGGCATTGAGTTCAGCATTATCAATGGTTGCGTTCCATCCTAGTTCACGGCCTTCCTTGGTATAGCTGGTGGGATGCAAAAAGAAAATATCTACCGTACTATCGGGTCTATAATCTGCTAATAGTGAGGCAGGAACAGAATCGGATGGGTCATGTTTTTGTGGATGCGCTGCCCAGTACTGAAGCTGACTATAGTCTGGAGCACCAGTATTACTGTTGAATTGATAAGCGGGTGACTGCGCAATTTTTGCTAACTTGTTGGAGCAGGCAGCCAATAGGCAAATAGCTAATAAGAATGCAATGGGCCTTATCTGTTTCATGCGCTAAAGTTGATAAAAAACTAGCAGACTGGCTAGTTTTATACATAGGAACTAGATAAGCGCTTCTTTTGTAATTTTATTACTGTTGAAGTTTAAAACCGATTGCGGACCTCAAAATCAAACATATGGGTATACCAGTAGTTGACCTTGACCAATTTGTAAATGGCAATGCAGCATCCAAACAGGCTTTTATCAAAGAATTGGGTGAAGCCTATGAGACTGTGGGTTTTGTTGCCGTTAAAAATCATGGCATTCCAGATGAATTAATTGCCCAACAATATGAGTATGTGCAACAATTTTTCTCCCTACCACTAGAGAAAAAATTGACTTATGAAATTCCTGGACTAGCGGGTCAACGCGGTTATACCAGTTTTGGAAGAGAGCACGCCAAGGGTAGTGAGGCACCAGACTTAAAAGAGTTTTTTCAATACGGCCAAACACTTGCCAATGGCGATGTTGTGAACGAACACTATCCTGACAATGTACAAGTAGCAGAGATTCCAAGTTTTAATCCCACCATATTTAGTGCCTACCGGCATTTTGAAAAAAGCGGTGGCGCCATGTTACAGGCCATTGCCCTCTATCTTGGTTTGGATGAATTCTTTTTTGACCCCCATATCAAAAACGGAAATAGCATTTTAAGATGCATCCATTATCCACCCATTACAGTGGAGCCCAAGAGTGCTATTAGAGCAGAGCAACACGAAGACATTAACCTGATTACTTTATTGGTTGGCGCATCGGCCGATGGTTTGCAGATCCTGACCAAACAAGGAGACTGGGTAGCGGTAACATCTTTGCCAGACCAGATTGTGGTGAATGTGGGAGACATGTTGCAAAGACTCACCAATAATAAATTGCGCAGCACCACGCATAGGGTAGTGAATCCGGCAAGAGAGCATTGGCATACCAGCCGTTTTTCCATGCCTTTCTTTTTGCATCCACTCAGTGAAATGAGTTTGGCTTGTTTGGCTGGTTGTATTGACGCGGAACATCCAAAAGCTTATGAAGACATTACCGCAGGTGAATACTTAGATGAACGTCTTAGAGAAATTGGTTTAAAAAAATAGGTTATTAAAAGTTGCTGGTTTTCTCTTTCCTATTTTATGACTATTGTAGAATTAGTAAGATAATAATTGCTAATAGTAAAATAAGCAAGGGTAGTGCAGTTTTCCAAAATGGGTGCGCGTATTTTAATTCCATAAATTGAAAGGCAACCAACATTGATTTAATCACTGAAATCCCTATAATGAAATAGGCGGCATATTTAAATTCAGTAATAAGCGCAGTTGTAGTGGTTAGTAGTATTAGGACAACCCAAGTAATTCTATTGTTAATTTTCATTTCCATGGGTTGAAGATTTTTAATAAAGAAGGTATAGCACTGGGAATAATAACAGCCAAATCAAATCACACATATGCCAAAATGCTGCACTTGCTTCAAAATCATCTACATCAACAGTGGCTATTTTCTTAGTTAACTGATGATACATAAAATATAAGATTATCATTCCTACAACTATATGAGCTAGATGAAAGCCTGTTAATAGCCAATAAAAAGTATAAAACAAATTAGTATCTAGGGTAATTCCGGCTTGTATTTTTTGAAAATATTCTATACCTTTTAGTATAGTAAAAAGCAATCCTCCCATCAAGGTTAATTGTAAATAGGATTTAGTTTTTTGTAGATTTAAATGTCTAATACCTTTTACAGATTCAGCCATAAAAAATCCACTCGTTAACAATAGAAGCGTATTAATTACTCCAATTGTTTTATTCAAATTCAACTTACTTAGATGAAACAGTTCCGAATCTTGTTTGCCATAATACACAAAGGCTATAATACCCATTCCAAAAGTGATTAATTCTAAGAAAATAATAATCCAGAGAAGAATTCCACCCGGAGGATAAAATATTTTATTAGAACTAGCATTATCGGTTTTCATCATACTTATGATTGGTGTTTAATTTTTTCGTAAAGTTTTACCAATGCATGTAATAATTCTACTGGTGTTGTTAGAATTTGATAGTGATTTTGGCCGAACATTTGTGGCAGATAGAATTTAGCCTCAGCTTCAATGGCAAGTGCATATGAATTGATTTGGCGGATATTCAATTCTCTTAATGCTTGTTTTACGTCTTGGATGCCATATTTCCCCTCGTATTTATCGTAATCATTTGGTTTGCCATCTGATATTAAAAGGACCCATTTATTTTTAAAGTTACGCTGGTCAAGTAAAGTTCCTGAATGCCTGAGAGCCGCACCAATTCTGGTGTAGCCGCAGGGTTCAACAGCTCCTATTTTGTATTTGGCTTCATTCCAAGTTTCATCAAATCCCTTTATGGTTAAATAGGAAGAATGATTTCTAGTTTTAGAATAAAAACAATTGATAGAAAAATCAATTTTGAATTCATTTAGTATTTCTCCAAATAAAATGGTTACTTGTTTTTCAACATCAATTACCCTATTTCCATTTGCATAACCATCACTTGATAAACTAATATCAAGTAAAATTAGGATACTTAAATCTTTTTCTATTTTTCTATTTGAGAGGTATATTTTTTCAGAAGGAGTATGGCCCGAGTGTATGTCTGCATATAAATCTGTAACAGCGTCTATCTCAAATTCATTTCCTTGAACCTGTCTCCTTTGCTGTTGCATTTTGTTATTTACATGCGTTAACATTTTACGAAGGCTTAAAAGTGTAGATGAATTTTTATTTAAGGTTTCTAAATAATAATTAATGGTCTTTTTTGATGGATTAGAGAGATAGACCTTACAAAAATTTTCTTTATATGCTTGTTTGGAATAGTCCCATTCTGGGTAAGGAAAATGAAGCCCCAATGTTTCCGTTTCAACACAATAACTCAAGTTAGTATTTTCTGTAAAGTCTGCTTGATAAACAGAATGCGCCATATCGTCTACCCTTACCGTATATTTCATTTTTAACTCATTTAAGGCATTAGCTTGTTTTTCCAACTCGTCTTCTCCATCAAAGTCACGCCAAACTCCATTAAATTCATCTGCTGTTTCTACTTTTTCAAAATTGTGGGTAAACACATATTCTTCTTGTTGTTTTTTATCAACCTCAATAGATATTACTTCTTCAACAGCTTTTGCTTTTATCACCGTTGGTGTTTTCTGTTCTGTAACTAACTTTGATTGGGCTGAAATATTTTGCAAATCGGCCTGTTGTTTTTTTGAAATACTATCAAGCATCCACTTGCCATAAAGCCAACTATAATCTGGACCAATTTTTGGTGTTGCAAAATCATTTAAATGAGCCTTAAATATTTGATGTAGTTCTATAGTTGATGGGAATTCATTGAAAAGTTGCGCTAAGACTAGTGGCGCAGATTCTTCTGCAGATTTTCGAGCTTCATTTAAAGGTAAAGTTTCGGGACCATACCAATTAAGTACAAGCTTTTTTTGTATTGACAAAAATAGAATTCTAAAGAAATAATAGGAAAGGTTTTCTTGTTGTTCTGGAAATAGCGCAAAAGTGGAAGGGAGAAAAAAATTATTGTCTTTGTATCCACCTTCTCTTTCCGCAGGAAATATTTCAATAGTATCTCCGGTAATAGCCCTAGATAATATGATGAGCCGTTGTTTTATATGCTCCAATTCTACTGTTCTTTCAGTAATTTCTGCTGATACTTTTTTTGTTTTCCTAAAGTAATTTGCAGCTTTTCCAAATAAGTATTCATCTAATGACATCCATTAAAAAATTTAATGTATTTCTAAAAATTCATCACATCAATAAGTAAATAAATTCTTTAAATCATTAAATCGGTCAAGTCGTTCAATGCTGTTAAAATCTGGGGGTCATCTGTCAGTGGTTCTACAACCGCCACCTTAACAGCAAGTCGTTTTGGCAAGCCAGATTTAATTAACTTACCTGCATCTATTAAAAGTCTAGTAGAAACTGTTTCTGTAAGGCCAAGTTCTGTAAGGTTCCTGATTTTACAGCCAAGGGCAACCAACAGTTTAGCCATTTCAGTTTCTAATTTGCTTTCTATAATTAGAATTTCTGCTTCTATTTTTGCACTTGGGTAATTAAATGACATGGCAACAAATCTTTGTCTTGTGGATGGTTTTAATTCTTTAAACCCCCGCTGATATCCCGGATTAAAAGATGCTACCAACATAAAATCTTCATGTGCTTTAAAGGTTTCACCTAGTTTATCAATATATAATTCTCTACGGTGATCGGTTAATGGATGTATGGCTACTATCACATCTGGTCTTGCTTCTGCTATTTCATCTAAATAAATTATATGTCCTTCTTTTAAGGCAATGGTTAATGGGCCATCAATCCAAATGGTTTGAGCTCCTTTAATAATAAATCTTCCTATTAAATCTGTAGAAGATGTCTCTTCATGACAACTGATGGTCAACAATTTTTTATTCAATTGACTGGCCATATATTCTATAAATCTGGATTTACCAGATCCAGTAGGTCCTTTTAATAAGACAGGTAATTTGTTTTGATAGGCATGGGAAAAGACTTCTATTTCCTTGCCTATGGGGTGATAATATGGAATGCTCTCTGCCATGTATTTTTTTTATTTGTATTACATATAAAGAAAGGGAGGCTGCTTATTAAAACATTTTAAGCAGTTCCACCCTTTCATTAAATTTAGATTGATTCAATTGACCCCGAATTAGGCTTCTTGTTCTGTAACTGCAATCAAGGCTTCGTCATTTGGTTGTCCGTATTTTACAAACTCATAAATGAACATACCTATACCCGTTGTAAACATAGTAGCACAAATAATTAAAATTAGGAAATGTACTTGTATTTCTTTTTGAACATCACCAAATTCTAAGCCCACCTTTCTCTCAAGATATACTTGGGCAACTCCTGCAACTCCAAATGCAACTGTCATTCCAATCATTCCAATATTTGATAGCCAAAAGGCTAATAAACCAGTGGTGCTATCATATAATTTTCTGCCTGTTAAATTTGGCAAAGAATAGCTAATAAATGCAAGTACAATCATGCCATAGGCCCCCCAAAAGGCTAGGTGACCATGCATAGCTGTTACTAAAGTGCCATGGGTATACATATTTACTTGTGGAAGGGTATGTGCTAACCCCAAAAGACCGGCACCTACAAAAGAAACAATGGCTGTTCCCAGTGTCCAACTCAAAGCTATTTTATTTGGATGTTTTTTCTCGCCTTTTCTATACATTGCTATTGCAAATAATGCCATACCTAAAAAAGCCAATGGTTCAAGTGCAGAGAATATGCCTCCAATAATTAACCAGACTTTTCCAACACCTATATAATAATAATGGTGTCCTGTTCCTAGAATACCAGATATAAACGTTAATCCAACAATTACATATAACCATTTTTCTATTACTTCTCTATCAACTCCTGTAATTTTGATTAATAAGAAAGCAAGGATGCCTCCCATAATCAATTCCCATACTCCTTCTACCCAAAGATGCACCACCCACCAACGAAAAAATGAATCCATTGTTTGGTTGTCAAACCAAATCATACCTGGCAGATAAAGCAAAGCTGCAAATACCAAACCCATAGTCAAAACTAGTGAAGTGGTAGTTCGTTTTTTTCCTTTAAAAAGGGTGGCTAATATGATTCCTAAAAATGTAAGTACGTTTGCAACTACTAACCAATCCAAGGGTCTGGGAATTTCTAAAAATTTCCTACCTTCCCAATAGTTAAAGTGATAGCCAATTACAGCAGTTACACCAACTAGTGCTAGTGTGATTAATTGTATATAAGCTAATTTAACATTAACCAATTCATTTTCTGCTTCTTCAGGTATTATATAATATGCAGCACCCATAAATCCAGAAAGGAGCCAAACCACTAAAAGATTTGTATGTACAGCCCTTGCGGTATTAAAGGCGATTACTGGATGTAGTGTGTCATATCCGGTATGGGCAAAAGCCATAATGAAACCGTAAATAATTTGTAAAACCAAGAGTAACATAGAGAAGGCAAAGAACCAGTATGCTACTTTTTGTGATTTATATTTCATGTTAGTGTGTTTAAAATTTAAAACATTATTTTTTTAAATCTGGTTTTGGCGGAAATCCATTCAAATCAATTTCTCCAATCCATTTTAAAAATGCAACTACGTTATTTGCATCCTGTTCATTCATAGCATAAGCTACCATTTTCCTTCCTCTAGGTTGCCAAGGTGTTTTAGACATTAATGCGGCTTTTATATAAACTTCCCCCCTACGTTCATATACTTTAGTAAGTTCGGGTGCATAGTAAGCACCTTCACCTAAAATAGTATGACAACCCATACAATTGTTTTTTTCCCAAATACGTTTACCTGCAACTACTTGAGCAGAGAGATTCTCTTCATGTGTTCTTTTGGGAACTTCTTTACTTAATGAATTCCATGACAATAAAAGGAAGATTAAAAATGTAACAATGGTGCCACCCAGAAAGAATACTTTGGCTTGTGATTTTGAAAGCATTTTATTTGATTTAAAATGTATAAAAATTGAATGCTAATCGAATTCTATTATTGTAAAAATAATTTAGTTATAAAATCCGTTTTATGTTTCCAATCATGTTGTTAAAATATTAGACTAGGAGTTTAAACATCAAAATATTAATAGGCTGGATTTTGTAAAATTTTATTTTATTTTTTAAGGTGTTTCCCATTTTTCTGTCCTTCTTTTTTATAAAATGCTTTTCATAGCTAAGCGGTAACTGTATATTAATTATTAAATTGCTTGAAAATTTTGATTTTATTCCGTCATATACCTTTTTTACGCGCCGTGCTCCTGCATAGCATTACTGCTTTTGGCGGACCGCAGGGTCATATGGGTATGATGATGAAGACCTTTGTGCAACAACGCAGAGATGTTACGGAGGAAGAGTTGGTTGAGTTCAATGGGTTCTGTCAATTATTGCCTGGGGCATCGTCTACGCAAACCCTTACCCTGATTGGGTATAAGCGGGGTGGGATTCCACTGGCCATTCTTACTTTGTTAATCTGGATTTTACCCGCATCGGCCATTATGGGCGGACTTTCTTTTCTCTTAGACTATATGGATGATCAAAGTGTTCCTCTAGGGATCTTTAAATTTATCCAACCCATGGCCATTGGATTTATTGCCTATTCCACTTATCGGTTCTGGGGCGTGGGTGTACACAATACCATCACCACGGTGATTATGATTGTAGCCAGTTTGGTTACTTTTTTGGCTTTTAAAACACCTTGGGTTTTCCCTGGTTTGATTGTTGCGGCGGGAATTGCCACCAATTTTTCAGACAAACGCATTCCACAAAAAGGCATTCCACCCAAGAAAGTTAAGTGGGGTAATCTGCTCATTTTCTTGACTATTTTTGCCGTAGCCGGATATTTTTCTGAGACCGCTACCAGAGAAAACTGGTCCAATAGAAAGGCATTCAACTTGTTTGAAAGTGCTTTCCGGAATGGCAGTCTGGTGATTGGCGGGGGCGATGTGCTCATGCCCATGATGTATGAACAATACGTTACCCGTCCGCAATCCAATCGGATTTTGGAGAATAAGCGAGACGTATTAAAAATGCGCAAAGAAGATTTTCTAACAGGCTCAGGTATTGTGAGAGCTATACCCGGTCCGGTCTTTTCCATTGGGGCTTTTACTGGTGGTATGGTGCTTCGGGAACAGGGAATGTTTGCGCAGTTAATGGGCAGTATCATTGGAACGGTGGCCCTTTTTCTGCCCAGTGCTTTATTGGTACTTTTCTTTTTTCCAGTATGGCATAACCTAAAAAAATACGCTGTCATCTTCCGATCCTTAGAGGGGATTAATGCAGCCGTAGTGGGTATTATGGCTGGTGCCACTTGTTATTTGATCAAGGACCAGTTTCTATTTGACCTCATAGCATTATCGCCCATTGGCTTTTGGCAACTGGGGATAGTAGTCATCACCTTCCTATTTTTAAAGAGCAATAAGATTCCGGCTCCCCTGATTGTTTTGGGCTGTCTACTGCTAGGATGGCTGGTTTGAGTGGTTTTTAGGGATAAATCCCTAACTTAGGGTATGGTCACAATTGCAATCTATAACCTCAAGGGCGGTGTGGGCAAAACTGCTTCCGCCGTAAACCTGGCTTATTTATCAGCCAAGGAAGGATACAAAACATTGGTATGGGATTTAGACCCCCAAGGTTCTGCTTCTTTTTATTTGGGAGCAAGCTCTGATACCAAGAACGCATCCAAGAAATTGTTTGGTGGAGACATGGATCTCTCAGACGCAGTGATTAGCTCGGCCTACGAAAATTTAGACGTAATCCCTGCTGATTTGTCTGCACGCCATGCAGAAACCTTGTTGCATGACATGAAGCAGGGCAGAAAAAAAATTGGTCAATTATTGCAAGGCGTAAAAAAGGAATATGACTTGGTCATCCTTGATTGCCCTCCAGGAATCTCATTATTGCACGATGCCATTTTTGCGGGAGTGGATTGGGTAGTCATGCCCAATATTCCAACCACATTATCTATTCGTTCCTATGAGACCATACACGAATACTTTGAACAAAACGGCTTTAGCTTGGCAAAGCTGCGTTGCTTCTTTAGCATGGTAGACCATCGGAAGAATCTGCACCATGAAGTCATGAACCAGTTTTACAAAGACAAGATTTTCTTCAAGAGTTATATTCCCTATTTGAGTGATGTTGAGAAAATGGGTTTGAATGAATCACCCTTGGAGAATTATGCCCCCAGTAGTTATGCAGCACAGTGTTATCGTGATTTATGGAAAGAGATCAAGAAAACCTGTATTGCTTGATTGGCGTATCTTGCAGCCCTAACTTAGTTGCCGCCTCAAACCCCCAATCCAATGGAAAGAAAAATCAATTCCTGGCATAGCCCTGCAATAGGTCAAGATATGCCCATTGTATCTTATGGTCATTATGGTTTTGCCTTGTTGTTAATTCCAACTGCCGCGGCAGATTATTTGGAATACGAACGCTTTCAGTTAATTGATGCTTTGGCACCCATGATCAACGCGGGCAAATTGCGCGTCTATAGCATCAATAGCATGAACAAAGAAAGCTGGATGAACAACCAAATGTTGGGAGAACACAAAGCTATCAGGCATAATCAGTTCAACGAATACGTCTTTAATGAAGTAATTCCATTTATCCGTAATAGTACTAGCCCAGAAATCATGATTTATACCTGTGGTGCTAGTTTTGGAGCATTGCACGCCATGAACCTGTTTTTGAAAAGACCAGATATTATCAATGGTGCCATTAGCATGAGTGGGGTCTATAATTTAACCGAATACACCAAGGGTTTTTGGGATGATCAAGTTTTCTATAATAGCCCCGAGCACTATATGCCTGGTTTGAATGATCCTTATTATCTAGACAAAATCAAAGCCAGTCACCATATTCATATTTATACTGGAAGCGGGGACTATGAAGACCCAGAAGCAGGCAAGCGTTTTGCTGGGATTCTCTATGAAAAAGGCATTTGGTATGATTTAGACGTTTGGGGACAAGATATAAAGCATGACTGGCCCACTTGGATCAAAATGCTGCCCTATATTTTAGAGAACAAGTTCTAGATTCTCCAAAAACATGTTAATTCAATTTGACTGCTCAGGATATCTGCCCCTACTGTTTTAATATTACAGCTTAATATGACTGTTTGAGAAGAAAGCTACACCAGGTTCTTGTTTGTATATTCCTGTTTTGCGGACTGTTGGGGCATCGTGCGGTAGCACAATCCATCAATATCAGCGGTACGGTCTACGATATTTCTGCCAGAAGACCTTTGGAAGCTGTTGCTGTGATGAGTACTTCCGGCAAAGGGGTGATCACAGATTCCATGGGAAGGTATAGCATTCGGGTTCCCCTCAAAGATTCTATTTGGTTTTCCATGATTGGCAAGTCTACCATGAAGTATCCGGTAGATACCATTTCCAATACCGAGAGTTTTAATGTGATGATTCATGTTCGTGCCTTTGACCTGCCCGATGTTAAAGTGCGCAACAACTATTACAAGTTTGACTCGGTACAGAATAGAAAAGACTACGCCAAGATTTTTGACTTTAAGAAACCGGGTTTACGCCTAAGCAATAATCCAGGTTACAATCCCGGTGGCGTAACCGTTGGATTTGACCTAGATGAGATCATCAATATGTTCCGCTTTAAGCGCAACAGAAGTCTCTTGAATTTGCAAAACCGATTACTGCAACAAGAGCAAGACAAATACATTGACCGCCGATACAACAAACCCTTTGTGCGCAAACTCACCAAACTCAATTCTCCCGAGTTAGATACCTTCATGCGCCGCTATCGACCAGACTATGCATTGATGCAACAAATGAATGAGCTAGAACTGGGCTATTATATTGAAAAGACTTTTGAAGTTTACAAGTCTGAGAAAGCCAAGAACCGCGGTAGTTTGAGAAGAAGGGAGGATTAAAAATTCTTTTACTTTTATTCTTTTTTTTATAATAGTTATATTGATAAGGATTTAGGAAGTCTGAATTGAAAATTCTAAATTTTAGAAAATGGAACAAACTAAAACAAAAAGCGTAAGCAAACATTCTAATAGAAGTGAAGACGCAAATAAGTTTTTAGAAGGACTTGAAAAAGTGCACAAGAACTTAATAGAATTCAAAAAGAAAATGAATACAGATTTGGTATATTCTATCAATGGTAAAATTGTTAGGGTAAAGCCTTAAATATTTCTAATTAAATTTCTAAGCTGCCATAAATGGCAGCTTTTTTTATACCCTTTTTCAAATTTTTCCTTTCTCTATGGCGGATGCTGCAGTGGCACCAAGTAATTGAATCATGGGAAGTAGGGCGCCAAAACGTGGGTCATTGCTATTGCCCTGTTGATACCTGTGATAAATTTGTTGGGCAATCACGGCGTTTTTAAATAAACCAAAAACATAGTAGAAAACAATATCAGTCAAGTCTCTGCCAGTGGCAAGTGCATAGTGTTCTACCAATTGCTGGCGCGATAGGTTTCCGGGTAACCAACTCAAATTATAGTTTCTAAAAACAACATTTTCGTCTGCTTCAAACCAATAAGCCAGTGTGGCACCAAGATCCATGAGGGGATCACCCACCGTGGCCATTTCCCAATCCAATACACCAATAATATTGGATAAGTTGTTGGGGTCAAGGATCAGGTTATCATATTTGTAATCATTGTGCAACAGTGTAGGAGCTTGTGCACGCGGATGATTGGCTGCAATCCATTTGGCAACTTGATCAATGCTTTCAATTTGGTCTGTTTGTGCGGCTTGATAACGCTTAGTCCAACCTGCAACCTGTCTGTCTACATAGCCCTCTGGTTTGCCTAGTTGGTTTAGTCCGGTGGTAGTAATGTCAAGGGCGTGTATTGCCACTAGATTATTGATCAGTGCTGTGGACAGGCCCTGCATCTCTTGTTCTGTGATGCCTAATTTGGGTGCATTGCCCGCGCGCAAAATTACGCCAGACAAGCGTTCCATAATATAGAAGGGTTGACCTAGAATACTGGTATCATCATAGAGCAATAATGGTTTGGGAATTTTTGAATAATGTGGTTCTAACAAATTGAGTACCCTATATTCTCTTCCCATATCGTGCGCACTTTGAATATTGGCTCCTGCAGGGGGCATACGTAAAACCCATTCCTGTTGCTCCGTTTGCAAACAATAGGTTTGGTTGGAATAGCCGCCGGGAAACTTTGTAATGCTTAATATTTTTCCAAAGGAAGGCACTGCTGCATCCAAATATTGTTGCAGGGCATCTTGGTTAAATGCCGCAGTATTTTTGAGTGCAATGGCGCTATCTAAAGGAAATGTTTGCATGAGAAATTCTTATTTATTTGCCTTTTTCTTTTTAATGTCTAGACCATATTGTTTGAGAATGCTCAATGCCAAACTTTGTTTGTGTACTTCATC
>Ga0075152_10001648_pt1 | contig 16159 bp, 12 predicted proteins | sample JI61114C2DNA_FD_70964 | JGI IMG/M metagenome (GOLD analysis project Ga0075152, IMG submission 70964) | Wastewater effluent complex algal communities from Wisconsin, to seasonally profile nutrient transformation and Carbon sequestration -... | ecosystem: Engineered > WWTP > Effluent > Algae...
CTTGCGGCTTGGGGAAGAAAAGAAATTGAATTGGCTGAAGCTGAAATGCCAGGATTAATGGCTTTGAGAGCTGAATATGGAGCAACTCAACCTTTGAAAGGTGCAAGAATAGCAGGATGTCTTCACATGACTATTCAAACTGCTGTTTTAATTGAAACTTTAATTGCTCTTGGTGCAGAAGTTACTTGGTCATCTTGTAACATTTTCTCAACTCAAGATCAAGCTGCTGCTGCTATTGCTGCTGCTGGAATTCAAGTTTATGCTTGGAAAGGTCTTGACGAAGAGTCATTTGACTGGTGTATCGAGCAAACTTTATTCTTTGGTGAAGACAGACAACCATTAAACATGATTCTTGATGATGGTGGAGATTTAACTAACATGGTTATTGACCGTTACCCAGAATTAGTTGCTGGAATTAAAGGTTTATCTGAAGAAACTACAACTGGAGTTCACCGTTTATACGAAAGAGTAAAAGCTGGAACTTTACCAATGCCTGCAATTAACGTAAATGATTCGGTTACTAAATCGAAATTTGATAACAAATACGGTTGTAAAGAATCGGCTGTTGATGCTGTGAGAAGAGCAACAGATATCATGTTAGCTGGAAAAAGAGTTGTTGTTTGTGGATATGGAGACGTTGGAAAAGGAACTGCGGCTTCTTTCCGTGGTGCTGGTTCTATTGTTACTGTAACTGAAATTGATCCAATTTGTGCTTTACAAGCTGCAATGGACGGTTTTGAAGTAAAAAAATTAAACACTGTTATTGCTAATGCTGATATTATCATTACAACAACTGGAAATAAAGATATCGTTCTTGGTGAGCACTTTGAGCAAATGAAAGATAAAACTATCGTTTGTAACATTGGTCACTTCGATAACGAAATTGATATGGCTTGGTTGAACAAAAACCACGGTGCGTCTAAAGTTGAAATCAAACCACAAGTTGATAAATATACTATCGCTGGAAAAGACATTCTTATCTTGGCTGAAGGTCGTTTAGTAAACTTAGGTTGTGCAACTGGACATCCAAGTTTTGTAATGAGTAATTCATTTACAAACCAAACGTTAGCTCAAATTGAGTTGTGGAATAACAGTGCAGCTTACAACAATGACGTTTATATGTTACCTAAACATTTAGATGAAAAAGTTGCTGCTTTACACTTAGCTAAATTAGGAGTTGAATTGGAAACTTTACGTCAAGACCAAGCAGAATATATTGGTGTTGAAGTTACTGGACCATTCAAACCTGAGTATTACAGATACTAGTCTGATATTAGATTTTTGATATTAGATATTAAATATAAAACCCCGATTTCAATTGAAGTCGGGGTTTTTGTTTGGAGTTTATTTTTGATTTTCTATTCCGTAAAAAAAATCTAATTCTTTACATAATTTTCTTATTTGTTTCTTACCTGATTTACTGAAACCAAAAGCTGGATATTCATCTTCAGTACCTTTGTTAATCATTTTGCTATTCATTGCTGGTATAACTGATGTTGAAATCAAATAGTTACAATCAAAGCAAACATCAACTGTATAAACAACTTTATCATTTTTAAAAAACACAAAACCTAAATGCGGATTAAAACACGCTGCAAATGTTCCGCCATAAGTTGAATTGCTTGTTAAACATTTAATCAGAAATTGACCTTGTTCTTCGTTTAGGTATTTTTGTTTTAAAATAACATGAGTGAATTTATTATTCTTTCCAATAACACTTGGATTTGGTTCTTCACTTCCTTCAAAATCGTAAGCAATTATTTTATCAAACTTTAAAGTATCGAATGGTTTTGAATTTATTCCTTTTAAATTTAATTTTTCCGCTTGCAAAACATACGCTTCAAGTTCATTTCTTTTAAGGTATTTTGAGTAATCAATTTTGGCGTTTTTTGGCTGTAAGACTTGATGTTTTATTTCTGATTTATCGCTTGTTTTACATGAAATTAATGAGTGAATTAATATAAATAATTTTATTAGTGACTGTTTTTTCATATTCTAACTTTGTTGGTGTACTACATTTCTTTAATAATATCTGCCAAATCATTTAAATTTTCATTTAAGCCACATGCTTTTTCTATATACAATAGAACATCAGTATCTAAAAGATTATTCACCTTTGTACATTCTTAATAGTTAAATATATTCTAATTCTACAACGTCTCTTTCAACCATTTATAAAATTCACTTTGCCACACTTGAGCGTTTTGAGGTTTTAGTACCCAATGATTTTCGTCTGGAAATAATAAAAATCTACTTTTAATTCCTCTTAATTGTGCTGCTTGGAACGCTTCTTGTCCTTGTCCAATTGGCACACGGTAGTCTTTTCCTCCTTGGATGATTAATATTGGAGTATTCCATTTATCCACCATATTGATTGGATTGAACTTAGCATACGTTTTTTGTGCTACAGCGTTGTCTTTTTCCCAATATGCACCACCATGATCCCAATTGTTGAAGAATACTTCTTCTGTTGTTCCATACATACTTTCTAAATTGAAAACACCACAATGTGAAATAAACGTTTTAAATCTGTTGTTGTGAATTCCTGCTAATTGAAAAACAGAATAGCCACCATAACTTGCTCCTACAGCTCCGATTCTATCTTTAGCTACATAACTTTCTTTAGCTACATCATCAATAGCTGATAGGTAATCGTCCATTACTTGTCCGCCCCAATCTTTAGAGATTTGTTCGTTCCATTCTTGTCCATGACCGTACATTCCACGACGGTTTGGAGCAACTACAACATAACCTTGTGAAGCCATCAAAGAGAAATTCCAACGGAAAGAATAACTTTGCGTCAATGGCGATTGTGGTCCGCCTTGGCAATATAAAAGCGTTGGATATTTTTTATTTTTATCAAAATTTGGAGGTAAAATTACCCAAACCAACATTTTCTTTCCGTCAGTTGTTGTAACGTATCTTCTTTCGTATTTTGGTAAAGCTAGTTTGCTGTAGGTTTCATCATTGATTTTAGTCAATTGCAACCAAGTTTTTTTCTTAAAATTATAAGAATATACTTCAGCAGCATGATTCATGTCTGTTCTTGTAACGATAATGTTATCTTTTGTAAAACCAACAATATCAGCAACATCAAAATCGCCTTTTGTAATTTGTTTTACTGTGATAGCAATTTTGGTTAAACCTGGAAAGTTAACTTCAAACAATTGTTTTGTTCCATCAACAGCAGCGGTGAAATATACTTTTTTACCATCTTCACTCCACATAAATCCGTCAACACTTCCATCCCAATTGGCAGTAAGATTCATATCCATTCCTTTGAAACGAACGATGATGTCATTTTTATCGGCTTCATAACCGTCGCGTTTCATTTGCAACCAAGTTAGATTTCCTGTTGGAGAAAACTGTGGATTTGTATCGTAACCTAAATTGCTTTCTGTTAGATTTTTGGTTGTTTTAGTTTCTAAATTATATTCATACAAATCAGTGTTTGTTGAAACAGCGTATTCTGTACCAAATTTCTTTTTGCATACATAAATAATGCTTTCACCTTTTGGTGACCAAATAAAATCTTCATCGCCACCATGAGGTTTTTGTGGAGAATCATATGGTTCGTTTGGCATAATATCAATTGGTGCGGCAAGTCTTACATTATCAGCAGGAATTCCGCCATAAAAAACGTGGTTTACTGTTCCATCATTCCATGTATCCCAATGGCGATAATCTAATCCGTTATAAACTTGAGCGTTCGATTTATCAAGATTTGGATAAATATCTTTACCTAAAACATTATTTACTTTTACTTCCTGCGATGATAAAATATAATTCCCATTTGGAGAAATATTTTTATCGTTTACTAAATCTTTAGTTTCTTGAACTTCGGTTGCTTTTCCGCCATTTATTGGAATGGTGTAAAATTTAGAATTCGATTTATTTTCTTCCACTGAAGGCGTTGCAACTTTATAAACAATTGCTTTTTTGTCTTTAGAAATTCCTAAAACTGTAACTCTACCTAATTTCCAAAGTATTTCTGGAGATAAAACTTGTTGCGCTGATGCTGCTATACTCATTGTACTAACGATTATAAAAAATATTTTCTTCATTGTGATTAATGATTTTATTGATTCGTTAAAAGTAATAAAAAAAGCCGTCACGATAAACGCAACGGCTTTTAAAATTAACTTACTAAAAATTATTGCTTAATAAAACGTTTTGAAGTTGAACCATTTGCATTAGAAACTTCAATTAAATAAGTTCCAACTGCTAAATTACCAACATTAATACTTTCATTTTCTATTTTTCCTCTTCCTAATTCTTGCCCCATCATGTTGAAAATTTTATAACTAGAATTTCCTTCAAGATTAGAGATATTTAAAACATCTCCTGAAACTGGATTTGGATATAAATTGAAAGAAATAGCATTATTAGATACTTCTTGTCTTGCTGTAGCAGTAATATTAACGGTGTAATCTTCTACTTGACCATAAGTAAATGAACCACAAGAAGATGTTGGAGTTGCATTGTAAGTCATTTTTACTCTTATTCTAGTAGAACCAAGTGCTGCTGTTGCTGGTACTGTAAATGACCCAGAAACTGGAGTTACTGTAGTTGCTGCTCTAGTATAAACTGTTTCGCCTGCATCAGTAAACACACCATTTTGGTTATAGTCTATATAAACTGCATATCCTTCTGAATAAACAGTACTTGTCCAAGCTGGAGTAATTGTAATTGTATTTGCTGTACTTCTAACAAGATTTGTAGAAATTGCTGTGAAGTTTTCATAACCTGCAGTTCCAGTTGAAGGATTGTTAATTGTTCCTAATTGAACTCTACCTATTTTTTCGTCAGCTGTATTTGTTGCAGATGAAGTACAATAAGTTATGGTTGAAGCCGCAGAAGTTGTTACAGAAACCGTGTTACTATTTACAGAAATATTTCCTGCAGCATCTTTTGCTTTTACATTAAAAGTATAAGTTGTAGAAGCTGTTAATCCTGCAACTGCATAAGTTGTAGAAGCTGTAGAACCTAATAAAGTTGTTCCTCTATAAACATCATATCCTGTCACTGCAACGTTATCTGTAGCGCCTGTCCATGATAAATTTGTAGTAGTTGAAGTAGTTCCAGATGCTGATAATGTTGGAGCTGTTGGAGCTGTTGTATCAACAACTGGAGCTAAAGTTGTAACATTTACTGTATTACTTGCAACAGAAATATTTCCTGCAGCATCTTTTGCTCTAACTGAAAAAGTGTAAGCGGTTGAAGCTGTTAAACCTGTTGCAGTATAAGTTGTAGATGAAGTAGTTGTCAATAACGTTGTACCTCTATAAACATCATAAGCAGTTACTGCTACATTATCTGTTGCACCTGACCAAGATAAGTTTGTAGTTGTTTGAGTTGTTCCAGATGCTGATAATGTTGGAGCTGTTGGAGCAACTGTATCAGTAGAACCAGCAGTAATTGTAAAGTTAGTGTTAGAAACATCAAAGAAAATATGATTTGTTCCTTTTACCATGATTCTGTTAGTCGTTCCAGGTGTATTTGGAATTGTTACCGCTTGAGTACCATCATTTGGAGTTGCTGCTAATAAAGTTGACCAAGTTGTTCCACCATTTGTAGAAATTAAAATATCAACATTTGCACAATTTACGCCATTTGCTGTTGTACCAGCTACTGCCCAAGTTATAGTTTGAGAACTTCCTCCAGCATAAGAAACAGCTGTGTTTGGAGCAGAAACTGAAAATGGTCCAGCAGTTGCATTTACAGTAATTACGGTGTCATCAGAATTATTTGCAGAACCTCCAGCTCTGTTATCTCTAACAGTTAATCTGAAATTTAATGTTCTTGCAACTGAAGGCAATGCTTCAACAGTAACTTCTGAACCAGCAGTTGTAGTTGCTCCTGCTAAAACTCTTGACATGTTTGGAAAATATCTAACAGGTGAAGTTGATGAATTGTAAGATCTGAAATTTACACCAGATGTTTTAGTAGCACTTGGAGCAGTTGTAGTAGTTTGAGAATCAAATTGTTCCCAGTTGTATGTTAATGCATCACCATTAGCATCTGTTCCTGCACCAGTTAACATAAATGGAGTGCTTTTTGGAATTGTATAATTCAAACCTGCATCCGCTGTAGGAACTGAATTTCCTGTTGCTGTATTAGTTTGACATGTTTTAGCTTTTACATTATTTGTAACTTGTTGAATACTTACTGCATGAAAATAAGCATCAGAATGTGCTTGAACATCAACAGCGGTAATTCCAGCATAACCCATAATTGTCGATCCAGAACCTGGTTCCATGTGAACTCCTGTTCCTTCATTTCCAATTGTAAATGTGTGGTTTGCGCCAAATTGATGTCCTAATTCATGAGCTACATAATCAATATCAAAATTATCACCTGAAGGAATTCCGTCGTTTGGAGAAGTAAATCCACTTCCTTTTGATCCATTTACACAAACACAACCTATGCAACCAGCATTTCCACCTCCACCGGAAGCACCAAATAAATGTCCTACATCATAGTTTGCTTCACCAATAACTGAAGTTAGAGTTGATTGTAATTCAGCATTCCATGCGCCACCAGAACCCGTTGCTGCTGCAGAATATGGATCAGAAGCTGCTGCAGTGTAAATAACTAAATCATTATTTGCAATTAACACCATTCTTACAGAAAAATCTTTTTCAAAAACTCCATTTACACGAGTCATTGTATTATTAATTGCTGCTAATGCTAATGCTTTTGTTCCACCAAAATAAGCAGTATATTCTCCAGTTACAGACATTGCTAAACGGAAAGTTCTTAAAGTTGCATCATCTGCATTTGGACGTAAAGCCGAAGGATCAACTTCATTTTTTATTTCATCAATTACTCCACACTCAAACGGAGTGAATGCAGCTTTTTTATCCGATTTTTTATAAACCGAATATGTTGTTAAATCTTGAGAAACTGGTTCTATAAACACAGCTGGTTTATCAGCATTTAAAACCATTGATTTGAAACCTAATGGAGAAGTACTAAAATAAGCTGTTGAAGTTGGATTGTCAATTCCAATTCCGATATAAGATCTAATTTCAGGAAATCTTGCTGCTAAAGCTGGATCCATATTTGAATTTTCATAAACACTAAAACGTTCCATTTGACCATCACCATTAGGCAATGATAATTCTACTGTAGACATTCTTGCATTTGCACTTCTTCGAGGCGCATTCAAAAGATTATCCTTTAATGCTTGAGCATTTAAATCAAAAAGATTCTTTTGTGGTAGTTGCATTCTGCTTTCGAGAGCAACATAATCACTTTTAGTAGAAGCTTTCCAATACGGAACTTTTTGTTGGGCAAAAGCGAAACTCGTCATCGCTAATAATGCCACAGGAAGTAACTTTAACTTCATAATATTTAGTTTTTTGGTTAAAAAATAGGATTTCAAAATTATCAAGAATTTTGTCTAATTTTCATGTTTTTATAAAAGTTATTAACAAATCGATGAAATGCATGTTTTAAAATTAAAATATTCACAATTATTCTTACAATATGTAAAATCATTCTAATTCAAATAAAAGTTCTAAAAAAATAATTATTTTTATAAAAAAATATTCGATGCAATTAAGTTATTGGGAAATAAAAAATTGGTTTTCAAATGTTGATTTTACAATTGTTGGAAGCGGAATTGTTGGACTACATTGTGCCTTACATCTTCGTGAACGATTTCCAAAAAGTAAAATTTTAATTCTTGAAAAAGGAATTCTTCCTCAAGGAGCAAGTACAAAAAACGCCGGATTTGCATGTTTTGGAAGTTTATCTGAAATTATTGATGACTTGAAATCTCATTCGGAAGAAGAAGTCATTCAATTGATTCAAAAAAGATGGAATGGATTGCAACTTTTGAGAAAAAGACTTGGTGATGAAGCCATTGATTTCAAACCTCATGGCGGATATGAATTGTTTCTGAAAGAAGATGAAAGCACTTATAATGAATGTTTACAAAAATTACCTTTCATCAATGATATCATAAAACCACTTTTTAAATCGGATGTTTTTTCTAAAGAATTTGATCGATTTAACTTTCAAAACATACACGAATATTCAATTTTTAATCCTTATGAAGGTCAAATTGATACTGGAAATATGATGCAAGCACTTCTAAAAGAAACTATTTCGAAAGACATATTAATTTTAAACCAAGCTGAAGTTTCATCGCATATTGAAAAAAATAATCATGTTGAAATAGTTGTAAATGATTATTCATTTGAAACAAAAAAATTACTTTTTGCTACAAATGGATTTGCTTCACAGCTAACAAATAATGCTGTAAAACCGGCAAGAGCTCAAGTTTTAATTACGGAACCAATTCCAAATTTAGATATTCGAGGAACATTTCATTTAGATAAAGGTTATTATTACTTTAGAAATTTTGAAGATAGAATTCTGCTTGGTGGTGGAAGGAATTTAGATTTTGAAGGAGAAACTACAACTGATTTATCACAAACAGAAAAAATTCAAAATAGATTGGAAGATTTATTAAAAAATGTAATTTTACCCAATCAAGAATTCCAAATTGCTCATCGTTGGAGTGGGATCATGGGAATTGGTTCACACAAAAACCCAATTGTATCACAACTATCTGAAAATATATATTGTGGCGTAAGATTAGGAGGAATGGGTGTAGCAATAGGAAGTTTAATAGGACAAGAACTAGCAGAATTAGTATAAATGGCAACAACAAAAAGCACTTCTAAAAATACAAATAGAACTTTTTTTCAAAAATTAAAACGATTCATTTGGAAATCCATGCTTTGGTTTTTTGGGTTATCAATTGGTTCAGTTATCGTTTTCAAATGGGTTCCGGTTCCATTTACACCTTTAATGGTTATTAGAATTATCGAAAATAAAATGGATGGAAAAGATGCTGTTTTCAGTCATGATTGGGAATCGATAGACAATATTTCACCTAATTTACAAAAAGCAGTAATTGCAAGTGAAGACGGTAATTTTTTGAAACATAGTGGTTTTGATTTTGATGCCATGCAAAAAGCATTCAAAAACAATAACAAAGGAAAAAAACTAAAAGGCGGAAGCACAATTTCACAACAAACAGCAAAAAACGTTTTTCTTTGGCAAGGCAGAAGTTATATCAGAAAAGGTTTGGAAGCCTATTTTACAGTTTTAATAGAATTAATTTGGGGTAAAGAACGAATTATGGAAGTTTATCTAAACTCAATAGAAATGGGCGATGGCGTTTATGGAGCGCAAGCCGCTTCAAAACATTGGTATAGCAAAGACGCTTCAAATTTATCTTCAAGAGAAGCAGCAGGAATTGCAGCCATACTACCAAGTCCGAGAAAATTTAAAGCGTCTAACTCAAGTTCGTACATCAACAGACGTAAAGATAAAATCACGCGCGTGATGCGTCATATTGGAAAATTAGAATACTAATTATTGAAATAATGATTTATATTGTGGCCAATGTTTGTATATCAACATACCATTAAGAACCGCAACTAATAAAGCCCCACCAATTCCGCTTGCATCCAAAAACAAGTGAAACAATAGAATATTTATTGATATTGGTGCTAATAAAGTCAATGCAAAAGCAACCCATTTTTTCAAAAGGAGCAAAACTCCAATTGCTATTTCTAAAACTCCAACTGTTTTCAAAACATAACCTGTTGCACCAAGCGATGTCATAAAGCTTGCTGCTTTTTCTGGAAGTTCTGGCAATGGAATAAATCCGAAAAACTTATTGGCGCCAAATAAAACAAGTAGCAATCCTAATAGTATTCTAACAATTTTTGTAAACATTGAATTCATAAATATTTATTTTATTGGTTAGTAATATGGTAAAAATATAATTAATTTTTTATTTTATTAATATTTTAAACCTTAATTTTTTAAACAATTCTATATTTGATACATTTTTAGTATCTTCATTGTAACTTTTTTATTAAACAATTATCTAATAGTAATAATCTTAAAACAATTAAATTATGCAAGCTCATGAAATAGATTACCAAATTTTTGGAGAAGAAATGCAATATGTTGAAATAGAACTTGATCCACAAGAAATTGTTATTGCAGAAGCTGGAAGTTTTATGATGATGGACAACGGAATCAAAATGGAAACTATTTTTGGTGACGGCTCAGGACAAGATCAAGGTGGCGTTTTTGGAAAATTACTTTCTGCAGGAAAAAGAGTTTTGACTGGTGAAAGTCTTTTTATGACCGCATATTTAAATCAGAACAATACTAAAAGTAAAGTTTGCTTTGCTTCGCCTTATCCTGGAAAAATTATTCCGATTGATTTACGACAATTTCAAGGAAAATTCATTTGTCAAAAAGATGCATTCTTGTGTGCTGCAAAAGGCGTTTCTGTTGGAATTGAATTTTCTAAAAAACTTGGTCGTGGACTTTTTGGCGGTGAAGGATTTATAATGCAAAAAGTGGAAGGCGATGGAATGGCTTTTGTACATTCGGGTGGAACTTTAGCAAAAAGAGAATTAGCAACAGGAGAAATTTTAAAAGTTGATACCGGTTGTATTGTTGGATTTACAAAAGATGTTGATTATGATATTGAATTTATTGGCGGAATAAAAAATACGATTTTTGGCGGTGAAGGAATGTTCTATGCTACACTTCGCGGTCCAGGAACTGTTTTTGTTCAATCATTACCATTTAGCCGACTTGCCGATAGAATTATTGCTTCAGCACCAAGAGCTGGTGGAAGTTCTAAAGAAGAAGGAAGTTTACTTGGCGGAATTGGTAGGTTGTTAGATGGTGATAACCGATTTTAAAAAAAAATAAACCTGACGAATTATCGTAATTCGTCAGGTTTTTAAATTTAAAGACTAAAATTTATTCCTAAAATAATATTTCTACCAATATTAGGAATTTCATCTGCTTTTAATCTTGATAAATGTGAAATATAATTTTTGTTTAATAAATTATTAGCATTCAAATTAATATCAAAAGCTGTTTTCCCAAAAGTAACTTTTCCTCCAAAACCTAAATTTAACAAAGCATAATCATTTGATTTTGTTTCAAATTCACTTGGACTATTTTGATTAAAAGTATATTCAAGATTTAAAACTGCGTAACTTTCTTTTAAATATTTAACCGATTTAAATTCTGTTTTAAGAGACGAATTCCATCGATTTGCAGGAATTAATGGCAAATTATCTCCATTCGCTTTTTTGCCTGTAACACTTTCAAAACTACTAGTAATATGCAACCAATCGATAGGATGTGGATGAAAATGGATTCCTGCTTCACCACCAAATAAACTTGCATTTGCTTGAAGATAATCATACACATTATTTTCATCAATTATGTTTCCATTTGGTGAAATGAAAATATAATTATTAATGTGATTATAAAATCCGTTAACAAACAATTCAAAATGTGAATTCTTATATTCTAAATTCAAATCGGCTTGAAAATTTTGTTCATTTTTTAGTTCAGAATTTCCAATTTCATAACGATTACTTCCCTCATGAACACCATTAGAAGTCAATTCCGCAAGATTTGGAGCCCTAAAACCAGAAGCTAAATTGAATCGTAAAACTACATTTTCTTTCAAGTTAGTTTTAAATCCTAAAGAAGAATTAAAGCTTTCAAAATTTTTATTTAATGCTGCGAAATATCCTTCTTCGCCTTCTATTCCATTCATTTCAGAATTAATTTTTCTATTGTCAAATCGAATTCCTGCTTGAATTACATTTTTATTCCATTCATAATTTATTGTTCCAAAAACACCAAAATCATTTGTTGTAGCATTTGGAATTAAAAATTCTTCAGCTAAATTTTCATTAGTTTGATTCATACCTTGAACACCAACAATAGATTCAAACTTTCCTATTTTAGGCAAATGATATTTTACATTATAATTAAATGTTTTCAGTTTCATTTGTAAAATTGCAATTTCACTATCTTCAAATTCACTTCTGTTATTGTTGATATATCCTAAATCAGCTTCGATCTTAGAATTCTTTAAAAACACAACATTATTCAAACTCAAAACATGATTTACAACACCTTGTTTTGGAAATTCAGGATGTTTAGATATTGATTGTTCAGCTATTCCTTCTTCTGGAATTCCTAAATCTAATTCGTTATAATTATATCTAAAAACAGTTGAAAAAACAGCATTAGAATATCCTAAGCCAGTTTTAAAATCTAACTCTTCATATCTTGTATTGGTCACACGATTTCCATCAGAAATTTTATAATCAGCATGTTTATTGTTACTTACTCTTGCTGAAAACTTTACATCTTCACCTGATAATTTATATCCTAATGAAGAATTTGTTCCTTGAGTATTTGTAAAATATTTGGTATTAAAATTCAATTCGGAAGTATTAGATTTTGCAAACTTTTCAGGATTGAAATACAAAACACCACCAAGCGCATCGGAACCATAAAGAAGTGATGCTGGACCTTTTATAACCTCAACACTTTCAACTCCTGAATCGTTTAAACCCAAACCATGTTCTTCGCCAAATTGTTGGTTTTCCATTCGAACACCTTGTGAATACACCAAAACGCGATTACCACTTAACCCACGAATTATTGGTTTTCCTATAGATGTTCCTGTAGAAACTTGTGAAACTCCAGGAATTGTTGCCAATCCTTCAATCAATGTAGAAACTCCTTTTTGTTGTAATGATTTTACTGATTGATGTTCCACTTTCATCACATTTTGAGATTGTAATTTATTGAAAGCTGTAGAAACAATAACCTCATCAATTTGATGCAGATTTTCGGATAAAATAACATCAATTTTAGTTTCCTTTTCTTTAATAAAAACCTCTTTAGTTTGAGATTCATATCCTATATATTTAAAGATAATATTGAAACTTCCGTTAGGTAAATTGTTTAAAACGTAATTTCCATTAGCGTCGGAAACGGTTTCTTTGTGAATTTCAGGAATAGATACATTAACTCCTGCGAATGGTTGGTTTTGATTATTTGAAATAGCACCAACGACTTTGTTTTGTGCTGATGCAAATATAGAAAGCCCTAAAAATAAGGCAAGTAAAAAATGTTTCATGTAAAAAATGAATTTATTGTTAAATTAAAAAGTATCCAATCCAATGTTTTTGGACAGATAAAAAATAGGATTTAAACAATAAAAGTTGGTGGTGCTCGAAGTGCAAAAAGACTTCCACAGAAAAATTGTGTTATTTCTCTAGAGTGGAAAAAAGTATAGGTTTCAGAAACCTGAATTTTCTTAAAATCAAATGAAAAAACTTCCGATTTTATTGATGTACTAAAAGCAAATTCGCAAGTAAAACAATTATCAAACTCGTGGCTATGTGTAATTTGTTGCTTACTTTCGGAATAATCGTGATGACAATGTTGCTTAGAGAAAGCTTCTTCAATGTGATGAAAAGAGTGAATGGATTGAATCAATAGTGCTAAGAATATTGTCAACCCAAATAAAAAACTTCCTATGGAATTTTTTCTTTTCATTATTGCAAAAGTAAACATATAAAAAAGAAAAATCGCTTGAATTTAACAAATTTTGACACTTGATAAATTCAAACGATTATTATTCTAAAACTATTAAACTAGTTTATTTGCTACTAAATATTCTGCAATTTGAACCGTATTTGTTGCTGCTCCTTTTCTTAAATTATCAGCTACAATCCACATATTTAAAGTGTTTTCTTGACTTTCATCACGACGAATTCTACCCACAAAAACCTCATCTTTACCTTGTGCATACAAAGCCATTGGATAAGTAAATGTATCCAAGTTATCTTGAACTATAATTCCTGGCGTTCTATGAAGAATATCTCTTACTTCGCTTACATTAAAATCGTTTGCAAACTCCACATTTACAGCTTCACTGTGTCCACCAACAACAGGAACTCTAACTGCTGTTGCTGTTACTGCAATTGTTCTATCGTCAAGGATTTTTTGAGTTTCACGAACTAATTTCATTTCTTCTTTAGTGTAGCCATTCTCTTCAAAACTATCACAATGAGGAATTGCATTTCTGTGAATTGGATATTTATATGCCATTTCTCCTTGAATTCCTGCATATTCGTTTTCAAGTTGTTGCACACCTTTTACACCAGTTCCTGTAATAGATTGATAAGTAGAAACAATAACGCGTTTGATTTTATATTTTTTGTGTAATGGTGCTAATGCCATAACCAATTGAATTGTGGAGCAATTAGCATTTGGAATTATTTTATCTTCTTTAGTTAAGATATTACCATTAATTTCTGGAACGACTAACTTTTTAGTTGGATCCATTCTCCATGCTGAAGAGTTGTCAATTACTGTTGTTCCAGCTTCGGCAAATTTTGGCGCCCATTCTAAAGACGTTTCTCCTCCAGCAGAAAACAAAGCAATATCAGCTTTCATATCAACGGCAGTTTGCATTCCAACAATGGTATATTTTTTTCCTTTAAATTCAATTTCTTTACCAACAGATTTCTCTGAAGCTACAGGAATTAATTCGGTTACAGGAAAATTTCTTTCTGCTAAAACTTGAAGCATTACTTCGCCAACCATTCCGGTTGCGCCAACTACAGCAACTCTCATATAAATATTTTTTTAGATTTTAATAAAAATTTGGAAGTACAAAAGTAGGTAGAAATTAAATTAAAAAATTAAAAATTATGAATTAAAAATTGATATTGTCATTGAACTTGATATTGTTATTGAAAAAGAAAAACCGCCTCAATTATGAAGCGGTTTAGTTAGAATATATACTGTAGCGGTTTATTATTTTTTCAATAAATCTCTAATTTGAGTAAGCAATTCTTCTTGAGTTGGTCCTGCTGGTGCAGCAGCAACTTCTTCTTTCTTTTTAGCTTTCTCTGCAGCTCTAAGTACTATAAATACAAACAAAGAAATAATTAAGAAATTAATTAATGCTTGAACCATATTACCATAAGTAATAACTGTTGCTCCTGCAGCTTTTGCAGCAGCTAAATTTTCATAAGCTGTTCCGTTTAATGAAATAAATTTTTGTGTAAAATCAATTCCACCTGTAATTAATCCTACTATTGGCATAATAAAATCATCAACTGCCGAAGTAACAATTTTACCAAATGCACCACCAATAACAACTGCTGTTGCTAAACTCAATACGTCGCCTTTCATTAAAGACGCTTTAAAATCTGCAAAAAATCCCATAGTTTTCTAGTTTTTAGTTATTTATAATTTTTAGTTTTGAAAATCAAAGATAAATAAAATTTTAACATAATATTTAATGATTTGTAGAATTATTACTACTTCAAATTATACAAAACTTATTCTTTTATAAACTTTCTACTAACTTCACCTTTTTCAGTGTATAATTTAATGATGTAATTTCCTGTTTTTAAATCAGAAACATTAATGGAATTTGTTGGGCTAGTAGTTATTTGAACCAATTGCCCTAACATATTATAAATTGCAATTGATTTTATATTCACCTCATCTTGAACATTGATGTTTAAAATATCTTTAGCAGGATTTGGCGATAAACTAACATAGTTATCTAAATTAAATTGATTGTTTGTCAAAGTTTGAAACGTACTTGTTGCAGTGTTAGTTACAATTGGAAAGTTATAATCAAAATAAATATTTGCCAAATTACTAATGGTACTTCCAATAGTTAAAGTAGGTTTTGTTTTAATTTTAAATACTACATAACCATCATTTGTGGCATCATTGAATGGAAGATTAATATTTTCAAAAATAAATTCAACTTTGTTTGGGTTTGTAATTCTTGTAACACAACTGTGTGAAGTGTCTGTAATTTGCAACGTTGAAACATCAAATTTTGTGTTATCAATCATGTCTTTAACCACAATGTTTTGTGCAGGAAAAGTTCCAGTATTTTCAAAACGAATCCTGTAATGAACATATTTTCCAATCATTGATATGGGAATATTTGTTCCTTCTAAACACGTTTTATCATTTGGATCAAAAGAATTTACAACCGTTTGAGGTAACGAAAAAGCATTATCACTTGGAGTTTCATCAGTATTTAAACCGTTAATAACAGCTGTAAAAATTAAAATATTACCTGCATTTACGGCAGGAGTTTCCATTGGCGAATTTACATTTAATGTTACCACAAATTCACCAGATTGAAAAGGTGCAATTGTGCCAATATTCCAAGAAAGTAAACCTGTGCTCATAGAAGTTGGAGCTAATGTGGAAGAAACAAAATCTAAAACGGCATCATCAAAATTAAAAGCCA
>Ga0075152_10001650_pt1 | contig 16145 bp, 24 predicted proteins | sample JI61114C2DNA_FD_70964 | JGI IMG/M metagenome (GOLD analysis project Ga0075152, IMG submission 70964) | Wastewater effluent complex algal communities from Wisconsin, to seasonally profile nutrient transformation and Carbon sequestration -... | ecosystem: Engineered > WWTP > Effluent > Algae...
GATGCGGTTGGCGTCCTTGACCTCTACAACCCTTTGATTTGCAGCCATAATTTGGTGAATAGTACTATAATGTCACAGTACGACGTTGTAGATTGGCGCTAATTCCGAGTGCCTCATCAGCAGTTCCCCAGAATTGGTTGCATTATTACAATATCTTATGGAGAGAGAAACCGGAGCAGCGACACCATCAGGCACCCCCACAGGTCTAGCCAGGGAAGCACATCACGTTCAGTTCCAGGGCTTCATCTTCGAGGTGCAGGTCTTTTCTGACCAACAGGTACTGCAGGCTTTGAATGCAGATCTCTATCAGCTTCAACGAAATTACAGCTTCAAAGATTCACGAATCACAGCAGGTTACGCTGAAGAACATCAACTGCAAGACCGTGCTGGCAGCTTTGAAGAAGGAACATCCCGACATCATCAGTGCGAAGGTAGAGCGATGCGAGGATTCTTATACCCTAGCTGTGCAGGTTAAGTATGACTTCCTGCCGCCGATTGAGGAGGTTGTGAAGTTCGAGGCTCGCAAGGTGTCCGATTCTGAGATGTCAGAGCTTGAGATCCGCAACTACTTCCATGAGATCAAAGATCTTAGTAGCAAGGTAGCTTGGATGTTATGCAGCTCAACGAAATCGCTAATTGCCAGGTCTACACAGTCGACCTCAAGGAAAAAGTCAAAGATTTCGCAATCGACATGCCAACCAGCAAGACCTTGCTGACCTGGAGCATCCAAGCCAAGAGCACCGGCAATACCATAAAGCTGAGCATTAGCTACCTGAACACCAACACTGCTGCTGAGAAGAAGAGCAAGCTGATTCCCAACGACACCATCAGCTTGTATGCTCCACAGAGCAATGGTTCGGTTGAAATGCGGTTCCTGTTGGACCCCGTCGAGGGCTACAACAAGATCGTGTTCCGCATCGATAGCAACATCAAGGGCCACTACAACATCATCACGGAAAAGGCTTGATAAATGGTCTGGTCGAATGAATGCATGCATTAATCAGTAGGAGTGATCACCGTAGACACGTCATATCCTCGGTTAGTTGGCTTTTACTGCCTTTACAGAGGGTTTTGGCGGGTGTCTACCTCGCTGGGAAGATGTTCCAAAAGCGCAGAGTTTCATCACCAGCGCCAGTTACTATAGTGCTTCCTTCAGGGTTCATGGCAAGGTACAGGACTCGATATGTGTGGCCCGTCAGCGTTGCTACTTTCTGCATTTTAGGCAGTCTCCAGATGTTTATCTCGTTGAGAGAGTATCCGTGTGTACTCACCAGTTCGTTGACAGTCTTGCTGAACATTAGGTTACACACTTGCGAGCCTGCATCTATTGTTAGCTTGTTCTAGCCGTTGAGGGTGTTCCAGAATCTGATAGTGCGGTCAGCGGTTCCTCCGCCACTTACCAGCATTCCGTGTTGATGGGGTGACCAAGCTAGCGCCTTCACAGCCGCATTATGTTGAGAAAAGACGTGCACAGGGCTGTTGCTGTAAGTATTCCAAACCAGCAGCTTGTTGTCGTTGCCTCCGGAAGCTAGCTGCTGGTGATCGAAGCTCCACTTGAGCCCACACACCTATTGTTTATGATGTGCCAACTTGTCGACGTATTGATTGCTCTCTCTAAGATCTCTGTGTAGAATATTCTTGTCTCTGGATCCCGAGCTAAAAAATACAGGGCTATTCCAAGCAATCGAGCCAACCCGACCGACGTGTCCGATGAAGGTACGTATTTTGGTACTTTTTTATGCGTCCCAGAGCTGAACTTCCCCGGAATTGGTTCCTATGGCGAGTGTGTGGTTCTTCGGACACCAGCTACTGGCAGTCACAAGATCGTTGAAGCCAAGTTCGCATAACTTGCTGACCCGTGAGGTAAAGGCATTCCATAAGTAGACGCTGGTATTTAACCCGACTGCTAGAATATTCTGTTCGCTCCAGTCGATAAGGTTGAGGTAGAAGTCATCCTGCAACGACGGGGCATCCAACACCTTTATGGGTATCTTATTGATCTTGCGCTGGACCAGAGGCACTGTCGATTAGAGAATTTCCTTCAAGCTGACAATACTCTTTGTTTCGGAGATGGGCTGTTCGTAGGGGATGTGCTTGTGGCTGAGTAAATCAAACCTTACCTGAATTTCAGCTTGTTGTTGTTCTGAAAGGTAGCCATAGGCTGTTCATTGGGGTTCTCCGAGGAAACACCCAGAATATGCTTGCGGTAGATCTCCGAAATGGTCACCTGCTTGTTCTAGGAATCCTCCTTCTTAATCCCATCTGGCTGGTTTTCATCAGATGGTGAAGTATCCGCTAGAACCAGATTGCCCGCTGTTCCTATCCGCTGCGGTACAAACCTGTCGATCAGCAGCTTGTGGTGACTGTTGGGACGCAACCTCGCTTCTGAGAAGAAGTTGTTGTAGCCTAAATCACCCCACATCACTACCAATGACGTCCTGGAAGAACTCCACTGATACATTCTCGTTGAACTTGTTTCGAGTGGGCTGGGCTTCGAATGCTTTGCAGGAAGCTTCCTCCTCGCAGCTGTCCTCAATACTGCACATCGATCCAAAGCCAGTAACGGCGTTCTGACCATCTGTATTTTCACCTTAGCGTGGGGTTTCGTCTTCCATGCGGCGATATTCTATAATTTATGTCGAACTTTGAGCGTTTGTGAACGCTCCGAAGTCCTCCCGCCGATGCGTTTCTGCTATTTGTTGATGAGGTTGTCCGACTCACCCTGTTGCCCCTTTTCAGTGCCTATTTGATAATTTTATTGAATGCTCAAGTTCAGCACCGTTTCTGCGAGAAACCTGCGCAGCCCTGCTAATCCCGAAGTAGCATTCAAAAAGCAGCAGAAGCCACGAGGCGATAAACATCTCAAACTCATCCAGAGGCAGATTGAGGAAGTACAGCGGCAGATCGAATAACTTCGGAAGAGGAAGACAGAGGGAGAGCTAAGCTTAACACTGAAACAAAGCCGGAGTGCGAAGCAACTCCCCACAACTACGTACATCGACGTGCCAGTCTAAAGAATAGTGGAACGGGAAATAGTGCAGGAGGTGGAGGTCGAAATCGAAAGGGAAGTGCTTGTGGAATAACCAGTGGTAGTGCATAAGGTTGTCGAAGTAAGGAAGGAAGTGAGGAAAGAAGTAATCGTACCAAAGATAATGGTCCGGCCGAGAGATCCACCTAAAGAACTAACAGTGAAGGTAGTTGAGACTCGAGAGGTCGAAGTAGAAGTCGCATAACCACTGGACGAACGGTTAGTGGAGACACTGTAAAGTGTCAGCCGACGCCAATAGCAACTAGAACGGGAGCATGAAAGCAGCAAGAAGCTACTGGAGCAGCTGCGAATGGAGCTGCAAACCCTATCAGCACTGTGATAACTCCTTCCGATACAGGTGCATCAGTAGTTCAGTCGTAGTTTTTTTGCCAGCTGACTGTAGCTCTGGCTGTGCTCGGGTTTACGCTGAAAGCACTCGAAGAACCTCTTCTTTCTCAGCTCATATTAAAGATTGGCTGGACGGCTGTATTATCTGAGGTCTTCCTGCAAGATTGTTTGTTTGAGAGTCCTCAGGCTGGCTGGCTCAGCTCCAAAGAATTTCCTGGTAGTGTGTTTGATCGGCGTGTCGATGTGCCTGTCTGTTGTGGTTGGTTAGGGACGCAACTATTCCTCCCCGAAGTTAAGTTTTCTCCGTGGATGATTTTCCCCTTCGCCCTTTCTGTTAGTAAGTGGTTCCACACGAACAGTGTCCATCGCAAAGATTGGCGTGAACTGCTTGCGATAGCTGGCCAGTGCATCCCTCTTGCTGCCCAACTGTTACGATTCGGAATAGTCGTAGGTTCGTTTGGTGGCGGCACCGGTTGTGCTTATCGTATGCTCAAGGGTATGTTGTTTACGTGCTGAGCTCCCAGCAGATTCCTGCAGATCGGCTAATACCATCTTCTTCTCTGTCATTGGTTGTGTGCGAGTTATAAACAATCTGTTAGGTAGTCGTATTGACTACAACCAAAATATTTTATCCAATTGGGCTTTGCAGTAGAACCCTGCTGCTTGAGGCCACCTGCCAAGCACATCGAGCAGATGAAGTAAGCTGATAAGGGTCCCACGTCCTCTAGCGAGCACCAAGTCCGTGTGGCTCAATGGTAGAGCATTAGACTTCTAATCTAAGGGTTGTGGGTTCGAGTCCCACCTCGGATGTTTTTTGCTATTAGTTTGAATTTTTCAGACGGGTGGGTCAGTTTGCTGGTGGTGCTGGTTGGTCCGGGCGTAGCTCGAATTCAGGATCATCTGTGGTCAACAGGCGAGCAAAGCTGTGATAGTTGGATGCGTTACTACAGCGATAGCCCCGCCGTAGCGAAGAGCATCGAATATAGTAGCGGCTTGGAAGGTCTGAAGAGCCTGAGCTTGCGTCCTTCCGGATCTATGTAGAGATTCTTCTTGTCGAAGAAGCGGATGGGACCCTGTGGACCCGACATCTGGTGATATTATAATTGCCATTCTCCGACGAAGGAATCACCTTCCCATAACGTTCTTGGTGGCCTTTCCGCACTTGAAGTCGTCAGCGGGATGCTTATAGAACGACACCACCTTCTTGCCCCATGCAAACTGTGCAGCCATGTAGCCGAACACGTTGATGTCGTCCTTGCTGCCGGCAATATAGTTGTGGGTTTCGATGAGCTCTTCGCTCATGGTTTCGGCACCATCAAAGAAGTCCAAGTACTCGTGAGGAAGATAGTCGTGACCACTGCTGAACTCCTCCAGCTCGAAGAGGAAGCTCACGTAGTCTCCATAATTGTCCAGCCAGACGGCAGTGTGGAAGCTCATTTCACGGCTCTAATGCTAACTCGCTGATGTACGATTTGTTCGAGTGCTTTTGACTCGGTTTTGAAGACTGAGTCGGCAATGCGATCGATTTCATACTCCTGCTTGCTGAGTTCCTCGAAGTTGCCCTGCACCTTCTTCACGAGCCCTTCAGTGATAATCTTATCATTCCAGCTCTTCCAGTCGATATCCTACAGTGAGTTGATGCCCTACCTTGGCCTGATCTGGTGCCTTTCGGTTCAGCAGGTTGACCACTGTGGTGAGCTGACCAACGTAGCCCTTGGCGGCTGGTGAGGTTGTTAGTTGGTTAAGCTTTTGCAGCCACTTGCGAGTGCGTTCCTCTCCACCACTGCTCTCTACATTCGAATGCCATAGTACGAACGGGTCGTGCTTCAGCCTTGGCACTGCTGAAGCTAGCAGGCATGCGCAGGAAGGGTCGGGAGATGTGTCGTAACATATCCTCACACGAAAATATTGATTATTATTGCAGCTGCTCCACCCGCTTATTTGTCGGTGATGGTTGCAGCACACTGCTCTGATACCGTTAGATAATTTATTACTATGGGTGGTAGCTGTTCGGCTTCGCCCAGCGCCAGTTACATCCACTATATCGATGTGTTCTAGCGAGCAGATAAGATAGCGCCGGTTCTGCTGGAAGGTATCAGTAGTGCTATCAAGAACACTAACTATCGAACGAATGCCTGCCGATACTTATGAGAGTCTACCGTTCCAGCCAGGAACACATTCTGGAAGCACTTAAGCTCTACCGCTCGCCGGATCAGAAGGCGGAGTTCCTGTTTTCGGTCAACGATACTAACATGGAGCTGCTCGATTCGGTAAGCTGGTAGGTTAGTTCAGCTCTACCATACGTTGCTGCCGAAGGCAAAGCAACAGGTACTAACTTCAGTGAAGGCCTGGCAGCGTATCGCCACCCTTGATCCACTTATGGCAGAGAACGAGTAGTTTAAGAGCATCGGACTTGAGCTCCTGAGAAAGCGGAAAGGTTAGCCGTTTATTGATGCAGTCGTCGTCGTCATACTGGCAGCAGACATCCACCTAGCCTTCGGCAGCGATAAGCTAGAGCTGCAGTCACTGGAAATGCTTCCGTCTAAGCGCTGCCTCATCGATATCCAGCTGGGCAGGTGCAATACCATTGCTGAACTCCTCGAGGTCAAAATGTAAATCATTCTTGTGACAACCCCGTACAAGGAAGTGCTGCATAAGTACATCAAGAAATGTAAGTATAAGCACCTCATTATCCACTAAATTGACCAGTTCGAGCTTGGCCTGATAGACGAAGAGGGAAAATTGCTGATGGCCAACCCTAGTGAGTTGTATCGCATACCAAACGGTACAGGCGACCTCATAGCTCGGCTCGTTGAGATGAACCTGCTTAAGCACATCGTCGATGCGGGAGTAGAGTATATCGAAGTAGTTGCCTCTAATAGTCTGCTAGACCCGATGATAGACTGCCTGTCCCTTGGGTATGCCCACACGAGGAAGCTCGATTGTCTTGCCAAAGCAATAGACGGGGTCGCATATCCAGAACACACCCGTATTCTCGATCTTGGCGACTAAAGAATTTACGTATAAAGAAGGTAACCCAGATGATCGAACCCAACGAGTTCTAATTCTACAAGCGAACAGTCAAACCTACCTTAGAACAAGAAAGAGCCTATGCTAATGCACCAGTATCGAACAACTCTTTCATTCTCAGAGTTTCCTACTTATAGGGACTCATCAAAAGCGAAAATTGGAACAACTCGGACAATCGTGTCTATCGGATAAAGACGACGGTGGTGCCGACATACTAACCAGTCCAGCGCAAGTCTCTAAACTAACGAGCACTGCTCTTTGAAAAAGACCTCACCGAAGTTTTCAGCTTTACCAAAAACTTTGAAGTCATCCGCGTTAAAGGTGAACCGTATGCCCCGATAATAACCAACGACGAAGGTGGCTGCTCCCTCACCGAGGCAGTATTGAAGCTCAGCGACCTTAACAAGCAGCGGCTCAGTCTGAAGAATACCAACCGACGGCAAATCTGTGAAATCGGTGAGGAGATAAGCGCCTGGGGCTAGAATTTGTAGGACATCGTCAAGGAACTAAGCTAGGAGAGCCTGAGCTACCCGATGTATATCCACGAGTTTTGAACTACAAGGTAGTAGCATGTCAAGGTTCACAGGTACTTACGGCTTTGTGTGCGTTGCATCAGTCGGTTTTTCAGCCTGTCCTACTGGTTAGTGATGCTCAGTCGGATCAGGCTCTAGCTGCGCTCCAGCTTCTTCTCGGTGCTCTCTATTATGTTCTTCACGAAGCTTTCAGCTTGGGTATTAAACTTCGACATCTCGTCCTTGATGGAGGTGGTGAGTCCAATTGCTTTTGAAATTTCCACCTTCGCCTTCTGACGGGGTTCGATGAGCTGCAGCGTTTTTGGACTGGTGAGCAAACTAGTGAGCTTCTTCTGGAAGTGGGCTGCCTTCTTGGTGTCAACGTTGACGAAGTACTCCACGGCGAGCTACGTTGCTGCCAAACGATACCTTGTACAGTTCATTGAGCTGCGTTATGCACTGCAGATCTGAATCATCCGAGTCCATCCGCATTTCGAGCTCGAGGACGCTATCAGCGAAGTTAGGTGGTAACCTCACCAGCTCGTCGGAATAGAAGGGCTCCTGGTTGGGCTGTTTCGTCATTAATCAGTTGTTATAAGAATTTATCTATAGTCTGGGTCAAGTGATGCAACCTGCTGGTTTGGCGGTTGAGATGCAACGGCTATCATCAGTGTCTCACGACGGAGTTCACTCCTTTTAGGAATTGTCGACTGAAGGTTACCATGCCGAATTTCTACTCCGTCAGGCGTTTACCATCTTGACCCATCCTCTTCGCCAAGGTGGGATCCGATAGTAGCTGTTGTAGTTTCGCTGCCCATCGTTAGGCGTTGCCTGCACCACCTTCAACAAGAAAGCCTGAGCTACCATCGGCGACTGATTCCATTGGCCCTCCGCAGTTGGCTGCAATAACAGGAACCCCAGAGTACATCGCTTCACATGGAACTATTCCAAAATGCTCGTTTTCAGGGGTGTACAGGACCGCTACAGAGTTCGTTAGCAGATTTACTCTTTCCCCATCCGTGATGTTTCGCATGAACCTCACAGATCCAGCGATGCCCTTAGCTAATGCGGTGTCCTGGAGTTCTTTGTAGTGCTCAACATTCTCAGCAACCCTATCGTCGAAGCCTCCAGCAATCACCAGATAGTTCTCTTCGATAAGGCGTTTAGGGAGCAACGCAAAGGCTTCAATAGCCAGCTTAATGTCTTTCTTCCTTTCGTAGCGATTGAGCGACACAAAGTAAGGTCGATCAAACAGCGATGCCTGCCTTTCCCCATTGAACTTTGAGAAATCGATTGCAGGGTAAAGCACTTCGGTACGAGTTCCAAGCCGCTTCAGTGCAGCGAAATGCTTCTAAAAGATGCCTTGAGTGAATTGACTGTTGACATACACAAGGTCGGCGAACCATATACAAACTTCTTCCCAGAAATCCAGCCCCAACCTGTACAGTTTCTTGAAAAATCCTCCTTGTTTAGACTGCAGCTTATCCGGAAAGTGGCAGTAGAAGATAGTTCTCATCCTTGCCAACTTCAACAGAGGCAGTGAAACGCTTACTTGATCGCACACCACCAAATCGTAGCTGGGTCCATAGCATATCATCCACAGTGTGCATAAGAACGTGCGAATAGTCGCTAATAGAGCGTGGAACCTGCCGTAGAAGGTACGTGGAATGATCCCGAAGAAGCTTCCGCAGGTAACCACCTTAATAGTTCCGTCGTGCGTTTACGGAAACGAATTGTGATGGTACGGAGTGTAGATCGTTGCTTCATGGCCCTCTCGCACCAACGATAGGGCCAGGTTGACGATCAGCTGTTCTGCTCCGCCAATCACCAAGCTGGGATGGATGAAGGCAACCCTGAGTTTCGCCATGTTGTTATTACAAACGAAGAATACACGATCATAGTTATGGGTTTGGCGCCTCCTCGTCTGGTTCTGCAGTCGGCGGTTCCTCAGTCTCGGCAATTGCTTCTGGCTTCGGTGGTATCTCAGAATTCTCAGTAGTGTTGTTGGACACTTAATTCGCGCTACCCTGAAGTGCGCCACCCGACAGGTAGTTGTAGGCGTAGAGTATGATGTACAGCACGAGAATGACCTGGGCAACGTAGAAGATGCCGTTGATAACCTTGGATTCAGTGTAGTTGCGATTGCTGTAGACAATCGTGAGCACCTTATTCGCCGAACTGTAGCTGTCATACACCTTGCCTATCACGTGCTTCGGGTTCAGCAGGTGGTACTTGCCGTTCACGAGCACATAGAAGAAGAGTCCCTTCTGCTGGATCTGCTTGTATATGAAGTGCATGGCCTGCTCCATCTTGAGTTTCCTCCCATAGATGACACTGTCTTATCAAAGAATTTACAACTAGTGCTATGCCTTGAGCAGGGTCGATTTAGCGTCCTTGATGAAGCGAACTGGTGCACAGTCTGGGTGGTTGCGTAGCACCTGTGCTATCTTCTCTGGGTCCTCTTGTGGTGCCTACATATTTTTGCTAATTTGATATTATGAAGCAATAGCATCCGATCACTTGTCAAACACCAAGATCCACAACACCAGTATACTGAGGAGTATTAGTAACACTAGTCCGCTGAGGAGTGCCTTACCGAAGCGCCGTCGTATTATTGGATGGACGAATCTTGGAGGATAGGGAACAGGTGGGAGTTGCTGTGGGTGGTGTGGAAATGCTGCTGAGCCTGGGTATGGTTGATAGGCAACTGGTTGGCCAACTGGGTACTGCTCGGCACCGATATTGGCGGGTTCGTGATGGCCGGTGTTGTAGTATGGACGACCTTGAGGAATCTCCTGGAGCTGTGGTTGCCCTAACGGTTGGTTGGGACTTTCGTCCATTCTGACGTAAGGATTGTTCATCGATATTAATTATGAATCAGAACTCAAGTCAGGACAACTCAGTAGAGCCCAAACCCCATTCTATCCAACCGGAGACACCCATCGATACCTTCAGCGATCCGGTGGAGGTAATAACCTTTCGGAAGGCTGTTCGCCCAACCTATACACCATTACAGCTAAAAACCCTGCGTCAACGAAGGTACGAATGGTACGCTGCTTGGGGCATTGGGTTCGTCCTAGCCTATACCGGCAACTGGATGTTCCACGACTACCGCATCTTCTCTAACATCTTTGAAAAGAGAGACTACTTTCTCGTTCTCGATGTCGAAAAGGAATTCAAGAAGCAACAATCCTCTTCTGATGTTCATAAGTGATCTCTTCCAATCAATCACCAGTAGCCTCCATGCTTGTCGGTCAGGTGCTTATAGCACTATTCGGCAGTCGGGTAGACTGGCATGCTGTCTCGCGGGCACTTCCAGCACATGCTCTGCTGGCAGCGGCTGCAGGTTACTCTGTAACAACCGTCCACCCACTGCAGCAGCATCTTGCAGGTAGGGTTTGGGCATATACGGATGTCTTCCGCCTCCATGAACTTCTTGAGCAGGAAGTCAGTTGACTATTTGGCTTCTTGGCAGGTCAACCCCCTGTGGATGTCCATCTGAATAATATGTATGAGTACCTTGCATTTTCTGCAGTACGATTTCTGACATACTTCACATTCAAATTCATCGATGTTGGTGGGGTGGATACCCTGACAGTTGCCGGTGAAGCAGAACTCGTACCTGTCGGAGTTCTTTCCTACGAAGTCGTTGATTGCGATGTTGCGGAGCTTATTCCAGGTTGCCTCATCAAACAGGTTTATTAAGTCTCTGACGATGAGGAATTACCTACACTTCGGACATTTGATCGGGAAGGTAGTTGCGTCAGCAAAGGAATTGTTCACGGAAGCCATGAGGCAGTCCAAGCAGAAGCAGTCGCCGCATCCTTGGAGTCGGTAGGGGTGGTTAAGTTCTTCGCAGCAGATCTCACAGGCTTGCATACCAAAGGCATTCTCCTCACCGCCGGTGGAGGCAATGCTTTCAAGGAAGTAGGGAATGTTTTCGCGAGCAGTCTGCAAATTCGACGCCTTGCCTTCCATGACAATTGACTTTCCGATGCTATCAAGATGAGCCGTTTCCAACCCGAATTTTTGTTTGAACTCTTCGAGACGTGGATTGCGAATCAAGTTGCGAAGTGTCTTTGCAGATATCGCTAGACGTAGGACTTGAGGTTACAGTGCTATGGCCTTCACCTCACTATACAAAAGACTGAAGATTTGATCCTTGCAGACCACTGATAAGGCTTTTTGCAGCACCTTTGGAATAAATTTGCAGAGGTAGCGTTGTTAGACGGCATGCACCTTGGCGATGCCCTGATCGGTTAGCAGAGCAGCCTTCTCTTCAGCACTCAGGTTCAGTTCATGCTCCTTCAGCTTTTGAGTTAACATGGCTACCACTCGGTTGAGAGCGTCCTGGTTCTTGCTCTTTACGATGATGTAGCTTTTACCATTGCATTCGAAATCGCCGGTTTCGACTTTGGGTTTGAGAGGAGGATTATCCATAAACACATCGTCCAAGAACTCCACGAAAAGCTTTCTCATGCCCTTCATAACAAGGAAGGGATGCGAATAGTAAGGAGTCACGTACAACCTTGTCTGCCCAATGAGTGATTTCTTATCGTTGAGTGCACTGCACACTATAGGAATGGAGGCTGGCTCCTGCATGCCCACCTTAGCCACACGTAAACCCTGTGCTAACTTCTTGACCGACTTGATGTGGAACCGTTCGTCCTTGTTGGTATACTCCTTGATGTAGAATTCTATCAGATGCTCAACATTCTTGGGCTCGTCAAGTGTATACTTGTCGAGGTGGATATCTTAGATCTCGCCGTACACCTCCAACGCATTTCGAAGGAATATCTCATCTGATTGTTCGTTCAGGCCGTTGAGTTATAACCTACATAAGCATGTTTGTTACGTCCTGTCTTTGAGACTTGCCTTGACCTTTCTCCCATCGAAATCAGCCCCGTCAAACATCTACTTGGCCTTCAGAGCTGACTCAGCTTTGGCAAACTGTACGGATCCCTTTTTGTTGCACTTCCAAACGTACCATTTAAATAAGAGGCAGGATTGGGGCAGCATATTTCTCTACTCGGGTTGCTCCGGTTTCTCAAATGATATTCGGTGACCGTCATACTGAGCAAAGTTGAGCTCGTTGTAGACGTTGAAAATGTCCTTCTTGAACGCAAAAGTAATTGTAGCAGTCTTGGTTCCTTCTTTGCCTGGCTTCAATTCAATCTTCTCGACTTGGGCGTAATCCTCAATTAACTCCTTGACATCTATTTCTGTGGTATCATTGGGAAGATTGCAGAGCACCAGACAACGATCCTCCGTGGCATTGAATATCTCCTTGATGGAGCCTCCCTTCTGGCACACGAGCTTCAGATTATTCAAGGTGAGCAGCTTGGTTTCTATCACTAAGTCTTTATTGAAGCGGTCGATGATGGATTGGAATTCTTTTTCGATTCTGTCCTTTTGCTGTTTTTCGCAGAATATCAGAATCGAGGAGGTTTCATGGTTGGACTCCACCATGCAGCTATGCTGCTTCTCGAACTCGTTGATGAGTTCGCCCTTGTTTTTCCAGAGCATCTCGAACAGTGCGTTGGATACATTGTTGAACTCAATTTACTTGTCGCCGTAGCTACTCTTGACGTTCATGATTGGTAACTCTCCGTTTACGGAGAGGAACACAGTATCGCTGATCTTGTTTGAAGTGATGATTGACAGTTTCCCTGCATCCCCTTCGATCAGCTTCAACGGGAGGATGATCAGAGGCCTAGAGTTGAGCTTAACTAAGAGCGAGTTCTTTGCTGGCAAGAAGTCTCGTTTAGTTCGACTCATACGATACCCATGCATTCTGGACCCCGTGTAAAACCCAAACGAATTGAAGCTGGTGAACAGCAGCTCACACACCTTATCCACATCCTCTTCGGTGAGCTCAAAATCGGAGAGGTCGATACCGAATTATCTTCGGATGCTCGCTGCTTTTCTGAGACTTTCGTAAGCTACTTCGCTGTTGATGTCCAGTTCCTTCAGGAATTCCTTTTCGTTCATCTCCGTTATGGTTAGCTTGGCCTTGGGTTTGAACTACTCGTAGAGGAAGCCGAACATTTCCAATTCCCCTTCGGTAATTTCTGGTGCCTGCTCCTATTCTTTCTTGGCATCCTTGTTCAATGGGCCGCCGCCAGTGATGATTCGCTGCAGCAACGACAGAATCTCCACACTGCTCGATAGGTCTCCGCTTTTTATCCATATCTTATCCATCTTCTTGTTTGAGTCGCTGTGCAGGCAGCCAGCAGTCTCTAGTAGACCAATCACATACGAGAGAATTATTGGTAGGCGAGGTGGTTCGCGATTCTCCAGGAACAGTGGAACCAAGAAAGGTTTGATCTGATAACGACTGACTTCCTTTCGCTAGAGTTGATGTTCACTGTTCACAATCTTCACATCCTTCAACAGGCTAAAGCAGCTCTGAATTGCTAGCTTGGCAGGCTAGGAACAACCCTCAAGAATATCTTTATCGGTGAAGCCATAGAACAGCATCCTCGTGATGTACTTACTGAGTTCGCATTCACCAAGCTCATCTGAAGTACGACAACGACCTTTGAGTCCCCTCAGGTACTTGCCTGGGCGAGTGAGGCCCAAACAGCTTAGCCTGCGACGCATCTCCACCGTTGAGATTGGTCGTTTTGACTCAACATATGTGCGGTTGTCGTAATCGAAGATAATCTTGGTCTTGAGTCCTTAATCATAGACACACGCCACATTGTCATAGCTATAGTTCCACTTAGCCAATTCTTCCTCGTCCTTGCTGAAGAAGACATTGGACAGGCTAAAATCCTGGGGCGTAGTGCCTGTCTGCAGCTTGAACAGAATCTTTTATCTAGCGAGAACTGCCAGTAACTCTGTCTTCAATTCTTCGCTGGATGAAAACACCACGACATCGGTATGCAGAGCATGCAGCTTCCCATCCTTGAGAATTTTACACAATTATATCTGCCAAGTGGCAGCACAGTCGTTGACGACCGATACAGGATAGTTCACTGCAAGACTAATAGTTTCGGTTGACGTGATAAGTCCGTTGTTATCGGTGTATACCACCACTGTCACCTACTTGTTGGAATCGCGAGAGATCTGCTTGTAAACTGGCAAGTATAGATCTGGGCTGCACATCAACGTATCCAGGAACACCAAAGTTGGCTTCTCAAACGGTTTCAGATCCCATTGCTACTCGTATAGTCGGATCTCCAGGCCTGGTATCTTCTTCAGTCCGTTTCGTTTTTGTTAGGACGACTAGCTCCCCTACTCAATCACATGCTGAAGGTACTGGGATACCAGCTCTTCCGAGGTAAACAACACAATGTCAATCGGTGTCTTCCTTGCACACATCTCCAGCTTCACTCCCAAAAGTAGCTGCAGCAGTTCCGATCGAGGGGTAGGGTGATGCAGTATCACAGTCTTGTCTGACTTGAGCCTGTTAAGGATATCAGGAGCCCAGGCTACCAAGCTCAATCTTGCTTTGGCATTTTCTGCTTTCTTCTGCTCCTTTTCCAACAGTGCAAGACACTATGAAACACCTTTGTGCTCTTCAGTGACCTTATCGAGTCCATTCCAACGTTCACACAGTTTGCGGAACTCTTCACTTCTCCTAGCCATGATGCCAGAAACATTCTCAAAGCACTGTTGATTGTAGTTACCTACAGTTGCCCTGATGGTGCTGCGAGGCTTTTTGGTGGGGCTCATCCCTCCCCAAGACTTGTCCAGCGAAACTTCCTTCCCAGACTCCTCCTTCTTCAACATCTCCTGTTATTGTTTGATAATTGCCGACACAAATGAATGTACCCGCCCGATTGAATTCAGATTGCAGTGGAAGGCTGCTCGCACGGCGAGCTCGATGAAATTTACAAGCAGATTGAGAAGCTGGAGAAGTCACTGGGGCTCACTGTTGACCTGCTGCTCATCTGCGGAGACTTCCAGGCATTACGCAACCACATGGATATGGAGCAGATGCACTGCCCTCAGAAGTATCAGAAGCTCGGTAACTTCTACGAATACTACAACGGTACGCGATAGCCATATGTGACGACTGTGTTTATCGGAGGCAACCATGAAGCTGTAAACTATAGTCGCTAGCTCTACTTCGGAGGGTGGGCTGCAAAGGGAATCTACTACCTCGGTCAGTCAGGCTCTATCTTCGTGAGAAAGGGCGACACTAAGGTGCGAATCACCGGTCTATCGGGAATCTTTAACTTCAAGGACTACATGAACAACAAGCTGGAGATCTTCCCGTTTGTGGGAAGCGATACCATATCTTCGTACCACTGCAAGCAGATCGACATTTTCAAAATGGAGCTGCTGGCACAAAACGCCACTGAGCAGTTCGATGTATTTCTAAGTCATGATTGGCCGACAGCCATCACGAAACACGGTGACTAGGAAAGATTGTTGGAAACCAAACCATACTTTAAGCAGGAAGTTCAGAAGAACGAGCTTGGTAGTCCGGCTTTGTAGTATTTGTAGCCGAAGCTACAGCCTTCATACTGGTTCTCGGCTCACTTGCATGTGAAGTTTGCTGCACTACACCCTCACAGCAATGGCAGGCACACCCAGTAAGTTGGTAGTAATGCAGTTTCCTCGCTCTGGACAAATGTCTGAAGGGTCGGGACTATCTGCAAATTCTGCAGCTCAATCGACCCAACAAAGAGCCGCTACCGCCCTCTGATAAGAAACCTGTGCTCGTGACCATTGAGCATGACTTAGATTGGTTAGCAGTACTCAAACTTACCGAAGATAAACTGCTAGACCCGCAGCTGATCTACAAGTTCGAGAATCGCAAGATGGTACACATAGACAAGCAACTACTCCAACAGTTTTCCGAGAGGTTCAAGGAAGTGCGTAGCAAGCTGGAACTATCCTTTGCAGGGAAGCTGGCCATTCCTGAATCACTTTTCCGGCAGACTGTGTTAGCCGGACCAGGGAGCTACAGAACCCCCGATTCCATAAAGATCAATAACCAAACCGAGGGACTGCTGAAGCTACTTGACATCAACAAGGATAAGTTTCGAAATGTCCTGTTCTACAACAACGGTACCCTGCCATTTAACTCAGAAAAAGCCAAGTATGTGCTCAAGTAGAAGTAGCGAACACATCCCGAAAAGGACGGTGTGGAGGGCTGGGCCATGAAGGAAGACAACCCTGCACCAGCACAGTAGCTCCCAAAGCCAACAGGTGGCGACATCGAACTGGAGTTGTGACTCATTGCCAGCTATAAACAGTGACTGCCACACTAA
>Ga0075152_10001651_pt1 | contig 16145 bp, 12 predicted proteins | sample JI61114C2DNA_FD_70964 | JGI IMG/M metagenome (GOLD analysis project Ga0075152, IMG submission 70964) | Wastewater effluent complex algal communities from Wisconsin, to seasonally profile nutrient transformation and Carbon sequestration -... | ecosystem: Engineered > WWTP > Effluent > Algae...
GTAATTAATTGTTTCAGGCAATGTGATGCTGTTTTTCTCGAAGCTAACTATTGCGAAGAAATGCTCAGCAACGGTACATATCCAGTTGCATTAAAAAAACGGATCAGTAGTAATAAAGGACATTTAAGCAACAAACAGGCGTTCGAATTATTTCTGAAACACCGCACTAAAAATCTGCAATTATTGTTGCTTTCACATCTCTCACAAAATAATAATACACCGGAAAAAGCGTTGGCCCTTTTTAAAAATCATTCTCAACAGGTTCAAATTGTTGTTGCTAGTAGGGACAAGGCGACTGAAGTATACGAAATAAAATCATGTAATAATGAATTGTCGAATGAAGTGATTGTTTCTAAAAAACCAATTCAACTCCGCCTGTTTTCGTGAAAATTTTCAACTTCTATTATCCTGTAGAACTTTTTATTATTTTTACTATCAAACCCCAATAAATGCGCTATTTCATCCCTCTGCTCACCCTGTTAATCCCCTTACTCCTTTCTGCGCAGGATGGCGAATTCGATGCCTATTACCCAGAAAATCAGCTTTACAGTAAACTTGGTGTTAAAGAACTGAGCAAAACGACAACCTATGATTCAACTACAAAATATTTTGATACAATAACATTTGATAAGCTGGGCAGAATTACCTCAACTAAATCCGGTAATGATACCCAAACAACCTACTTTGTATATGAAAAACATAACGACAAACTGATAAAAATAAGTTATCGTGGAACAAACGATAGAGACCCTGTTGATACTTTTAAGTTAGAATTATTTATATACAATAAAAACTGTGCAATAACCAATTATTACAATTTTAACAATCAAGATTACGTCAACTATGCAAGCGGAACAAATTGCACAGACGGGTTTTTATTAGCGCATTTAAGTTCAACATTTTATAATGAAAACTTTGTTTACAACGAAAAAGGAAAATGCATTTACAAACACTACTAAATAAACAAATGGATAGATGTCCCCTTTAAAGTTACCACTTCCCTACCCTATGAAACACTATTATTTACAAACACCTATGAATATCAATATAACAACAGCGGCAACATAATTACAAAAACAGCAATCGTGGGTGGAGATATTGCCGGTATTGTTGATACTTTCTTTTACCAAAACAAACAACTTATCCTGAAACACACACATAAAAAGACTGCACCTTTATCAAACATCAATTTTATAATAACGACCTATACAAAAACCATCGAGCAAAGTCTATTTGTAACCACAATTGAAGAAGTTGCCACAAATAGCAATTTAAACTTCTACCCGTATAAGATAGAACCAATTACTACTAAATACAGGTATTTTTATAACGCTCAAGGACTGCTCGTTCGGGTTGAAAAAAGTGGTAAGGAGTCTAATTATGTTGAGGAGTATGAGTATGGGTTTTATTGAAGATAATAAATTACCTTTAGGAATTAATACTTAGCACTAAAAGCGTTGACTCCACATTTATAGTATATTAAATACCCTAAACGGATATTGAGATCTTAACAACTTTGCTCAGTTTTTAACCTATCTTATAACTGTTGTCTATACAAATGGAATAAAATTATTATTTCCGAATTAATATTTATTCATGAAATAAAATTGCGTAACTTAGCTTTAAAAAAAAAATATTGAAAACTATGGTTGAACAAATTTTACAAATCGGAGATATACTTGTCAACAACCGACATGTCATATATATAAGAACCTTTTTAAATATCGTGTTCCTAACCAGCCTTACTTCTTATTTATATATACATTTTTATGGTGATTACACAATTTATTCAATTAATGAATATAAAGAAATTTTACAATTTTTCTTATCTGGAGAATTTCTTAAAATAGGCGCTATATATTTCCTGACTTTCCTCACAACTAAAATCATCAGCGATCTCTTATTTGAATTATTTAACTATGTGATGAGAAGTCTATTAAAAAGAGCTATTAAAGCGATTAAAGGTTATAAAGTGCTCGAAGAAGTTCAACAGGGCAATCCAAATGAATTAGAACAAAAACATATTCAAAAACTTCCAAAAATCGTACTTATAACATATAATCAATTAAAAGATTTAACTAAATCTCATGTTTTTACAGAAAGCATTCAAATACTTGAAATGCAAAAGAATGAATTAAAAAATACTTTTTTATTTATAATTCGTTTAATAATATGCTCATGGTTTTATTTGGCAGGCTCTATCATTGGATCAGAGTTATTAATAATAGTACACCTTTTCTCATTATTATTCCTATTGATTGTTATACTCTTAAATTCATTCTATGATTTAATCCCACAATTACTTTCAATTTACCTTAAAAAATTAAACTTGTATTTTCAGAAAATTGAGCAAGTAAATTAAACATTAAAGGTTTTACTTTAACTTCTTGAAGTTGTTCACCAATGCTTATATTTCAAGTTGGATACCTTTTATTTAATATTAATTTCTCAAAATTACTCAATTAAACTTTCAACATTTTACCATAAATCGAAATACCAAATTCATTTGGAATAATCTCGCCGAAAGCATAAAACTCATCAGTATCACATTCATTGAACGTCGTCCACTTCAAATGTATAGGTTGTTTGCCTATCTGGAGTCGGGCAAAAAACAATATACAAACGAACTTATTAGGATAACCTTGTAGCAACGGCAACAAACTATTAATATATCTTAAAGGCTGTGCGATTTTGTCCTGATAAAAATCGCGGGTAACTTTTAAATCCCACAATTCCTCAGGCTCCTGTAAATCCGCCCAATAAGCCTTTGTTTCCATAACAATAATTGTTGAGGGCATCAAGTTTATAATCACGTCAGCAAAACCATATTCTTTGGTATTTATGTCTAGGCCAATTTCAGGGAACAATACTATATTTTCCTCAGAATTAAAATCAATCCCCTTTAACAAATAATTTCTAAGTGTAGCTTCTGTGCCACGTTCTAAAGTATATGACAAAGCTTGCGGGTTCAATTTTCTAATATTGGTGTAGAAATTGATTAATAAATTTCTAATAAATTTATTTATAACCTCGGAATCAGTATTAAAATTTGCGATATGTAGCATTTTGTAATTTATAAAAGCCAGGCACTCACATTTATTTAGTCATATTCCATGGTAATAAATTGTTATATTTAATGTGTGCGTCAAGCCAGTCCGGTTTGATTTTTAAATTTACATCCCTTAAATTATATGCAATTAAGGCTTCACCCTGTTCTTGGGAATCAACTGTATCTGGCAAATCAAAATCAATTAATTGAGAGAATGCACCCGCGTTAGTTAGGCCCAGAAAAGTAATACATTCGACCAAAAACCTCGTTGTGGATGGTATTGCTTTTAATTCACAATTACCAAAATCATAAACATAACCTGATTCTTGTTTTTGAAACCCTAATTTAATTAACACATCCTCTAATTTTATTATTTTTTTCATTTCTTTATTTTTATTCATCTGATTTTGCAAAAATAGATTATAAATCAAAATTAAAAATCACTTTATCCAGTGGGTGGCTGTCGTTAAATACATTTAGAGTTCTGGAGTAAACACGTTGGTTGCTTTCAAATAGGCTTGGTTGGTTATTGTACAAATAACTATGTTTTAATATTCTAAATAGAATATGACTTTTTATTGAATTAATTGTATGTTGAAAAAATATTTCATTGTATTCCTTACCCGTTAGCAAATCAGAAAGAAAATTTTTAGCAGTTAAAGGTAGAACATCTAAATTTTCAATAATCCAAGTTTTTTTATGAATTCTATCACCCTGCGAATTTAATAGCAACAACGTTGATATCTCATCAAATCCATGCCGTTTTTCCAAATTAGACAACACTGAAGATTTAAAATAATGATTATCAAAAGGTAAATCTTGACATATAACAGTTAGCACTTGGCAAATAAAACCTCTATGGACAGATTGCATGCATGCCAAATTAACTAGCACGTCATTTAAATAGTATTCTTTTCCTGTCAAAGTGAAGGCGGCTGCAAGCAATGCTGGTATCCTAAACCAACTTCCGAAGTTAAAATCCTCTCTACACAAAATACTGTCAACAACATCTAATATTTCATTTTTATTCTCATTTGAAACTTGTTCTTTGCAGTAATAACAGAGCCATTCAATAGAAAGAGAACCAATATCTTGTGACTTAGGGATTGGGCTTACATCATAATCTTGTTTAAATTGCTCCAACTCTGTCGAGATTAAAAAATTTACAATGCCAGTTGGTGAGTGTGAATACATTTGATTATTTTTTTTTAAAAAATTGTAATTATGAAAATATAGTAATCAATTTGTTTGGTTATCAAAATATATTTCAATCATACTTTTTTTCTCGCATCAATTATTGCTATATTAATAAAATCATGCCAATGCCGAATAGGTCTTAAGCTTACCATACTATTGCATTTGAAATAGGTTGATAATTTCCATGCTGGTCCAAATATTCAATATCGTTAAGATAGTTTCCTGCCTTTGGAAAAACACCAATGGCAGGAATTGTAATCATAAAAGCGTGAAGCCTGTCATAAGCATCTTGCATTGAACTAAAATTATATGCTGGTGATTCCCTTTCTTCCTTTGAAAATGTCTTCCCTGCTCCAGCTATTACAGCACCGCTATTTTCACCCCAACATTTTTCAGCAAAGCAATGAACATCTAAAATATAAGGTGCACCAGTAGCATTGAATTTTAAAACCAAAGGTTCAGTAATTCTTAATTCGTAAGTGCTGTAATGTCCAGTTGTTGCATCAATGACAAACCTAATTTTGACTTTATTCCGTCCTTCCAAAACACTGCATTTGAAGTTTGTCTGTAGGTCTAAAGCTTTCAATTCAGCAATCAGTTTTGGAATAAGATTTTCAATGATTACGAGTTCGCCACGGTAAACAGGTGATGATATTTCGTGGTGAGATAGTGGATGAAGAATAGAAGAGAGTAGCGTAATTATTTGATTTAGGGAACTACTTGAATTACCTGATTTGTCAAGAAAGCGTTTAGTCCGATAAATCAATGGCCCTAATTTATAATCAGGGAGTTGAGTTATTTCTGCGTCAGTAGTTTCCCATTTCGGAAAATACTCTTGAATGATTTCCTCAAGTGCTTTTCTGAAATAGTTTGCTGCTGCTGGATAATCGGGTTTTTGTCTGTCGTGCAAGTATTGACTGCCTTTTTCAAAATGAGATTTGCCAACCACTAAAATAGGTCTTTCAACTGGTTCATTATTGATTGAATCTTTGCCTACAAAGAGTTCAACCGATTTCCATCTGCCAGATGTTTCGGTTTCAAATTTTCTTTTTGCTAATTCATACAAGTGTCTATCGTATGTGCTGATGAAAACTTGATAATCCGCAAACTCATTTTTTATAATTTCAAGTATAGGTAAGCGGTTAGTGAGGTCTAACCCAATAAAAACATCATCTAAGAAAAGAACTTTGAAATCTATTGTTTGTGAATTACGCTTTAGAATAGCTAAATATAGACATATGGCTAATGCAGATAATCTAGCTTCATTTAAATAGTCAGATTGGTTGATAATTCTTTTCCCGTTCAACTTAATTTCAAGCCTCAACTCGGTAGGTATTTCTCTCCACCAACCGGAGGCTACCATGGGTGTTAAGGAATACCAAACACGTAGATTTAATTTGAAATACTTAATTAGAAACGTATTCAATTGAAGGAACACTCCGTTTAAAACCCTTCGCAACAACGTTTCGCATCTTGCCATCGCTGGAATACCACTACGATATTGCCTCGTTCTAGTGTTCCGGGCTGTCGTAATATCTCTTTTTAATGCAATAACTTTTTTACCAATTGGGTGCCTGCCGCCAACTGGAATGAACTCTTTAAGCAGTATTTCAACAATTAATTCAAATAAATTTGGTTGTGCTTCGCTGTGGTTATAAACAGCAAGTAATATCCTATAATCTAAAAACCCTTTGGTTAGTTCTGCTGTTTTTAAAAACTGCTCTGAATTGGTAGTAACCGTTTCCGTTCCAAAACTGATTACTTCACCGAAGGTAGAAGTAATTGAGTTGGAGGGGAGGTCATAATCATTAAACGTAAAAGTAACATTGCCCTCTTCGGTGTCTTTGTTGTGATTTCTGGTGTATGGATAAAGGATATTTTGGCTACTACTCAAAAAATTACTCAATGATTTGTAAAATGAACTTTTACCACTTCCATTCTCGCCATAAATAAGCAAGTTCTCTCCTTTTTTTAGTTCAACCGTGTAGCTGTCAAAGAAGGCACGAAAATTCGATATTTCTAATTTTGTTATCCGCTTCACTTTCTTCCTTCTATGATGTCTATTTCTTCAATTGTTAGCAGTTTTAACAATGCCGCGCTGATAGGATGTTTAGGGTCTGACAATTCTTTGTAAACCATTTCTATGGTTTTCAAATTCTTTTCGTCTTGCCCCTCTTTAAGTTCAGGTAAATTGCTTAGGTGTTTTAAAACTTCTGCATTACCTACTTTTATTTCTTCGGGCAAATACAATTCATAAGTAATGGCATCTATAACTCGTTCAAAAAACACCGAATCTTCTCCTTCCCTTTTTAATAGCAAAATAAAATCAACCAATGAAATGATAGTCTTTTGTATATTTTCATTTGCATTAGGAATTGGTAGCATTTTAAAAGGCTTAATCATCATTTGAGGTTGTTTTTTATTCCCTGTGATAATTATATTTTTAGATAATGCATAATAGCTAAGTATTCGGGAGTTTAGAATACCTGTTATATACTTTAAATTGACATCAATTAAAACACCTTCTTCAGTTGAGTTATTAATTACATAAAAACTTGTATTAGCTGCACAAGGCTCTTCTGTATATGTTGCTATTATCTTATCAGCAGATTGGCGAACAAAAATTTTAGGGCTTAAATAAGAATGTAGACTTCCCAAACCTAGTGCTTTAGGCTGTCTTCTTACATCATTGTAAGCATCTTGCCTGTAGTATTGATTTAATTTATCTTTCAAATTCTCATCGTAAACAACAGTTTCTGGATTTATTATTTGCGAATATCGCTCTGGAAAATTTTTGGCATTCTGGATATATTTTAAAATTGGCTTATTCTTTTTTGAATTATTATTCTTAGACAAAAATTCATCTTCGTGACCTGCTAAACTCATACAAGTCCTTATTAATTTTGAAGGAAATATTTCGCCAAGTTTAGGAAACTGTTCCATTTTCCCATAAATATTATCTATATCATTATTATTCGGTGGGTTAAATTCAAAGAGTCTATTTGATTTCCAGATATTTTGGTCAAAAATGAATAAAGGAGAAGTATTTATACCCTTGAAGTATTCAACGTTTTTAGTGGCTTCAATTATATGTTTTGTATTTGAAAATTGAAGTAAAACTTGGTCGCTGTATACATTCTCAAAATCAGATAGCCCAGTAATCACTTTCTTGACTGTAGTGTTGTCCAGTAAATATTTTCTGATATACCTGTATGGGACATCATTAAAAGCGACATCCATTATATAAAAAACATTTGCTTTTTTATTAGATAGCCGACAAGCTTTTTCAATAAAAAACATAATTGTATTGAATTTTCCATCCAATTTTGTCTCAGTAATAAAATCATAGTGTTTTTGATAATATCTTAAAGTTGCAGTATCTAGTTTTGCACTTCTTCTTGCATAATAAGAAACGAAAGGAGGGTTACCAATTACAATATCAAAACCATCAATTACATCATTTCCAAACATCCATTCTATTTCGAACCAATTAGCAAAATGGTTTTGGTCATAAGGGTCAAAATCTGCAATTTTATGAGCATTACTTTGTGTATAGCCAACTTTTTCTAGCTGCTCACTTATCTTTTTTCTTAACAATTTGTCCTTTCCTTGTAATTTTTGTTTTTCAGGTCTGTTATTGGCACTAAAGTATTTATGTCTAACACCCTTTAATTCAGAACTTAAAACCTTTATTTTTTCATAAGTCTCTTGAAGAAACATATCACCAGATTTAAGTTCCGGTTTATCTAATCCAATTAAGGTGTTTGCAGCTACGAATTTAGTTTCCAAATTCGGCAAACTCCTGATGCCAAAGTTTTCTTTGGAGGCTTGTTTGTTTTGGTCAATTACTAATGAGATAAAAAAACGCAGTTTAGAAATCTGCACCGCAATAGGTTGTATGTCTATTCCGTAAATACAGTTTTCAATCAAATAGAGTTTACGTCCATAATCGCTGGCATTGTTTTCAAATACATCATTTATTTCAGCCAGTCGTTTCCCTCTTTCTTCCTTGTCACCAATGTTAAAAGCGGCTTCTGTTTCTTCCATTGCCTTTTGGCGTTGTAGTGCTTTCCATAGTTTATTTTCTGGGTCAAGCTTTTGTAACAAATGCACCATCTTGTGCAAAATGCCCATTGGATATGCGCCCGAACCACAGGCAGGGTCTAATATTTTGCAATTGTTGATGCCTTCTATTAATGCTTTAGTTTCTTTTTCGTCAAAAGGGTTGGGTGTTTCGGAATATGAAATCAACTCTCTTAATCGGGGTTCAAAATCAACATCATCATTTTTTACATTTTGCTTGATGTATTCCAAGAGTGATTCGTCCACCATATAGTTTACAATCTCTCTTGGTGTATAAAAACTACCTGTTTGTTTTCTTGCAGTGGTTTGGGTTTCTGGGTTATAACTTGCCAACAGGTTTTCAAATACTTTTCCTAACAATTCAGGGTCAAGGGCAACTTCTTCTTCTAACGGTGTATTCTCTGCTACGGTAAATTTGTAACTTTCTAATAGGCTTATTAACCCTCTTGATTTGTATTTTTTATTCTTGGTGGCATAAATATCATTCAGGTCAACTTCTCTTTCTTCACCAAAGAAAATATAATCAGGCACACTTGCTTGTTTCTTCGGGTTGCGGCTGAATCCATCTATATACACAATTTTTCCTTCTTCGTTTGGCTTGTCCAAACAGTCGAACAAACCACCATTTAAGAAAGGAACATCTTTAAACAACTGTGTTGCTTCTTTTTCTGAAATGGTAAACAAATCGGCATAACGGAAAAGGTTTTTTACGCCAAACTCTACTCGGTTGGTATTGATGTCACCCTCTTTTGCAAATTTGCGTTCATCCATTTTTTGGTTCAGTGTTCCAAAAAATAGGTTTTGTAAAATGGCGTGGTAATAGTTTTGCGATTTTTTGTTCTTGTTGAAGTCTTTCAGAATTTTTTCCAAGTGTGCTTTATTGAACAAAGCATTTGGCACCAGCGATTTTTCTTTGATGAACCAAATAAATACTACCCGAGTAATTAAACGAATGAGGTTGGTGGCATTGCGAACATCTTTCTTTTTTTCCAAATCGTCAGGAAACGAAACGTTTTCCATTGCCCAGAAATACCAGTTTGCCAAATCCTGAAAGAACTTTTTGTTGAGGATATTTACATCTAAAACCTGCAACCAATGTTGGTGCAATTGGTCGTAATTGGTAACGCCAAAAGGTTTCACCAAGTCTAATAAAATGCGTTCGTGTCCTGGGTGTGTAGTTTCAGTATGTATATCACGAAGGATAATTACTTTACCTGCCTTTTCTCCTTGTCGCCAGTTTTGTTTGTATTTAAAGCGTTCGCTAATGGCTATTGAAAAACAAGCTTGGTCACCCGTTTTATATTTCAATACCAATGCAACTGGCATTTTCTGACTGATGCGGTTGAAGGTTCTTGTAAGGTCTGATATTTCGGTTCTTGTGGGTTGTTTGCTAAGTTCTAAAGCAAACAGCATTAAGCCATCATAGTTTTTGTCGCCTTGCTGCAATGCTTCTTTGTAAGAGTAATTTACATCAAACATTCCTGTTGCTTGAAAAACGGTGTTGTCGATTATTCCAATGAAATAAGTTTTGCCAATGGTTTTAAATGTATCGTTGTATTTGTAATGCTGCTTTAGCAAATCCTTTACAGGCAATGGCTCAGCTGTATTTGAGTTGAGTTTAATGTTCAACTGCTGAAACAGATTAGTGGCTGCTTCAAAAAGATTGGCTGTATTGAATATTTTTAGATTCATTGCTTACTTATTAGAAATTATAAACCAATTGATTAAATCGAAATTTTCACTCTTGAATTTATCTTCGAGTTTCTTTTGTTCGGCAGATATTTTCTTTGGTGTTACATCGCCTGTAAACAAATCATGTATTTGGTTTACCGCAACAGGTGTTGTTTGTGATTTCACCCAAGTGCCAACAGCAACAGCCAGTTTATCTAAAACGGCTTGGTCGCCTTTGTCAATACTATTTGGAACATAACGAACTTCCAATTTGTGATTGCGAAGCAAGGTTAAAATTTCCTGATTGTTATTTAATACCAACTTTCCGCTTTTGCCATCTTCAATATTTTGATGCAGCAAATGAATTTCATCGTAAAAGTGGTCAGTAGCTTCATCAGGTCGTTTTGGATAACCTAACACCGCCACAATACTTCCGGGCATTGTTTTCCATTTCGTGTTTGGTCTGAATTTGAAACCTGTAAAAACTCCGTTTGGTATTTTCTTGAAAAACTCTTCGTTCTTTTTAAAGAACTCAAATAATTCTTGTCTGAACTGTTCCAATGAAAGGTCGTTCAATCCAAGTGTTTCGTCACTTACTTCCACATCATCCCAAGTTATTTGCAATTGCTCCAACATCTTTTGAGCTTGCTTTGGCAACAATGGATTTTCTTCAACCATTCGCTGAAACTCTGGAGTCATTTTGTCGTCCAATTCTGTTCCCACTACACTCATCAATGCCATTCGGTTTTCAACTCTGGATTTTAAACGTAAATAATCTTCGTAGTTTTGCCCTGGCCAAAAGTTGATTCCTTTAATGGTTTTATTTGGCGAACCAATACGGTCAATACGTCCCATTCGTTGTATTAATCGAACTGGATTCCAATGTATGTCATAGTTTACTACAGTGTCGCAATCCTGCAAGTTTTGCCCTTCACTCAAACAGTCTGTTGCAATCAATACATCTATTGGGTTTTCAATTTTCTTTAGAATTGCCTTATCGTGTTTGGCAATTAGTTCAAGCCACTTGTCATAAGGCACTTTCCATTTGTCCGCTTCTTTGTAATCTTCTGAAAGGTTTGCTCTTTCATAAAGTTCCGACCAGTCTTTTTCATTGTAAAGTTTGGTGAAAGGGGCGAATCGTTCCAAAATTGGTTCAAACTTGTCGCCTGAATAGCCGTCAAAAGTTTCACTGATAGAACCTGAAACAAAAGCCACATTTTTAATTCCTTTCCTTTTCAACTCATCATAAAGGAATTTTGCTGTGTCTTTAAACACGGTGAACACCAATATTTTTTTGTTGTCCGATTTCTTTTGCTTCGTTATGATGTGTTCAAGCAGTTTATTGAGTTTATCATCATCGGCTTTTCCAGCATTAAATGCTTCTTCAAACTTTACAAGACTTTCTTTCAGTTGCGTTAGCTTGGATACATCGGCTTCCAAATGCTTTTTGAAAAGATCAATGTTTGTAATAGAAGAAAGCGGAACTGGATTTTTCTTTCCAAGTGTTATTGGTTGGTCGTTCTCTGCTTCTATCTCTGCTGCTGTTTCATCAATTTCTTCTTGTTCCTCGTCTGTGAAATTATCTTCCAAAGAACTGTCTGTTTGATTTTTGATAAACAGATTTACTTTGTCTAATGCGTTTGTATGATGATTAAGAATATTCTCAACGGTGCTTTTGAATGAAAACCAGCTAGATTCCAAGCGTTTCATTAAAAGTATATACATCATTTTTACCAAGAACATTTCACGCTGTTTCGGGTTTTCCAAAACGCTTTCTACTTTCAAGTCTTTGATGTATTCCGATGGACGGTAAGCCGTTAGGTTTACCCTTAAAGCATTTAAAATATCGTCAAATGATTTTAGGTCGCCCAAGTTTTCAGGTGTGATATATTCATTGATTGGGTCGTCCTTTTTCGGAAAATTCATTTCACCGAATTCACCTTCAATCAGTTTTCTAGTTCTTGCAACGATTAATGCATCAGTTAATTTTTCAAACTTCTGCGGAAGTTTGGCAATGAAGTCTGCAATTTTTCTATCGTCTAGTTCAGACCATTCACTAAAATCTTTTTGGGCTGTTCTGAAAATGTTTTCAAGGCTGTCAATTTCCAAATCGGTTTCTTTAAAACCGTTGTCTTGCCCTTTGGTCATCAACTTAAACTGATTACGAATGTCCATTAGTTTGTTGTTGATTGGCGTTGCTGAAAGGTGTAAAACCTTTACATCACGATTGGTTTTCCCGGGCAACAAAACATTGTCAACAAAGAATTTGTATCGGGATGATTTGTCGTTTCGTAAGTTATGGCTTTCATCAATTACTAAAAGCAGTTTTTGTTTGCGTTGCAGTTTGGAAAGCGGAAAGTCAGGATAATTGTTTGAAAGTCGTTCGTCTTGTAGATCGGTGTGATTTCTAACATAGTATTCAATTTCATCTTTCTCAAACCGTGAACCCCTGTGTGATTGGTATTGCTCCCAATTGTTACGTAGTTTTTTAGGGCAAAACAAAACGACTGTATAACCTTTGATTTCAAAGTATTTCATAACGGCTAAAGCAGTCCATGTTTTACCTAAACCAACTGCATCCGCTAAAATGGCTCCATTAAATTTTTGAAGCATTTTAATCAAACTGATTGCTCCTTTTTGTTGGTATGAGAAAAGCGTTTTGTAAATGATGGTTTCTTCTAAGTGAGCAATTTCACGTTTAAATTCTGCATCACCTGAAAGTTCAAGCAAATCGTCTTTGAAAAGTTCATAAAGAACTTTGTAGTAAAGGTCATGAGGTGTGTATTCTTTGAATAGGTTTTTAATCAATTCAATGATGTGTTGCTTAACTTCAACTTTGGTTTTGTCAGGCAATTCAATTTTTTCAAGAGCAACATTTTCCCACTGATGTTTGAACCACTTTTTTAATTCTTTATAATCATTATTGTCACCAGTAGATGCCGTATTTAATTCTATGTTGCTACTTTCTTTAATACCAAGTCCAGCGTCTGTCAGGTTGGAACTGCCGATAATGTGAAAGTTCTTTCGTGAATCTTTGTCGTTATAGATATAAGTTTTTGCGTGACAAAAATTCCGCTGGATTGATTTTATCTGAACTTTGTCTTGTTGAAGAAACTCCACTGCTTTTTGTGCAGCTGAACTTAGTGAAAGTGTTCCGTTGATTCCAGAATTGCCATTTAGCAAGTCAATTACTTTGTTTAATTGCGCTTCGTCTTGCATTAAATTACCTAAAATCAACCTGAACTTTTCAGCTTGGTTGATGTCAACATTCATTAACGCCAAAGCATTAACAGAGAAGAAACCTGTCACAAGGTCAAGCCCGCCGCTTTCAGTATAGTTTTTGATGAAGTCAAACACTTTGTAGTGATCGCTATCTTCTGTTTTAGTTTTATTGTCTAAAAGCATAAAGCCCTAAAAGTTTAATTGTAGAATAATTTATTTTAAAAAAACCAATACTTTATCAAATATAAAATAACATGAATACTATCTAATTAATTTATAAAGTGCCCACATCTGATCGGCTGTAATAATTTTATTTCTTAATCCTTTATCAATCAAATCATTAATGCCACAATACATCCAGTAACCTTCAAAACCCAACCGGCCGGATCCACCAATCATAACTCCAATTGATATTCTGTGCAAGGCTCTAAGAAGGGACTCAATTAATTCAATATATGAAGATGACGCAAAATAAAGCGTTTGTATTACATCATGACAATCTTTTATTTTAGCAGCAATATTATATTGTGACATGCCATTTAGAAACCAATGTTCTGGTGTAACTTCCAACAATTCTGCGCTTCCGATTTTCAAATTAATGGGCTCGCAGTTTTTATTATAAAACTCATATCTATAATAATCATATTGATTACCAGCTCTACTCGTATTTGAATTATGAAAAATTCGTTTTAGAATAGCAATGACGTGATCGCCATTATTTAATGGTAAAAATTGGCTAACTCGAATTAGCTTTAGTTCTTTAGAAATATGATAAAATTGATTTTCCATTTTTTAAATTTAATAAAGAAATAATATCTATAAAATTTTTAATTATTCACTTACTACACTAAAACTAAGTCCGGTTAATTTATTTAAGTCTGTTTGGTTAAACCGCACATAATCTTAAGAAACACTAAGTTGAATCTTCAGCTGATTCAAATAAAAATAAATAACATCTAATTGCTGCTTCATTGTTTCAATAAAAGGTATATCAAAACTGTATTTCTGCATTTTAAACCCTTTTGCCAACTTCTTATCTTTTACACCATCAAGTTTCGTAATTGGGTCCCAATCAAAAAAGCCACCCTCATAATGTGTATGAATCAGAATGTTTCTCAATTGAACCAACTCAATTCCTTTTTTAAAAAACATATCAGCAAATTTAATATCAAATTCATTTAATTTTAATGGTTCGATATTATTACCTGCCAATACAGATGCAACTTCTTCCGAAGTAATATCCAGAAAACATGAACGACATTTTTCAATTATTGCCATTGCTCCATTGTCATGTAGTAGAATTTTTATCAATCGATCTTTCAAGTGTTCAGGCAAAACTACTTCGGAATCTTCCTCCTCCCAATCCACGTCAAATCTATAATACTTTTTAATCAAGACGATTAACAAGTTCCTGTAACTAGCTATGACACCCTCAAATCGAATATTAAACTCCCCATAAGCTTTATATAAATTCCATTGTTGCAATTGTTGTTTTACATTGGGTTCAAACATAATTGAAGGTTTTAGAAACCTAATTCTCAAACTTACAATACAATCATTTTCAGTCAAAATGAATTTACTAATTCACGGAAAACCGCTAACCTAATCAATGTCACAATTATAGCTAATATAAATTTATAAACCATCATAAAATAAGGAACACGTCGAATATTTAGTCTATAATGCAAGGATTACCATGTCACAAAATGTATAAATAGCAAATGATTGTAAATCCCTCTACTTTGCCATTCAAAACCAACTAATTTTTTTTAGGCATTGACAAACAACCCCTCAACCAACTCCCTCACCTTCCTCACATTCACCTTATCGTGATATATAGTAGCTGGTTGGCCCATAGGCTGGCTATTAATGAGGACATAGGCACCACAATGGATGATGGTTATTTTTTCACCCCACGAAAGCAGGGTTGTTTTGGTATAGGCTTCTATTAAGCCCAATTGATCATTGAACTGGTAATAAGCCAAATTTAAATCAGCATGCATTTTTTCAGCGATGTCTTTTAGGGTAACGTTGGGGTTGATGCCAACTTGAATGTAGGTGAAATTTGCTTTAAACCGGGTGAGCATAAAACGTAAAAGAAAACCACCAATTAGCATTAAACTGATGGCGACAATCAAATCAATTAGATCTTTATGAAATAGGAGTAAATTTTTAACTAATATGCAACCACAAAAAATTAAAAATAAAGGGAAAAGCACACCAATATAATTGGCATAGTCATTAAAAGTTAACGGCGCCTTTTTCGTTGCTTTTATTTGTTGAAGTGCTTTTTCGTCAATCATTTATCAGCTTATCTATGATTTAGGCTCAAAATGCTTATCATAAGCACATATTATGCTACCTGTTCACATGGAAATTTGCTAATAATAACACTTTCCATCGAAAATCCAAAGTTGATCTAAGTAAAAAAAATGGCTTTCTGGTAAACCTGTCAAGATTTCAAAAAAAACAAGAGGCGAAAATTTTTTTTTTGGACTTTTTTTTTTAAATTTTGTCAAATGATTTTGAAATTTATATCAAAAAAAGAAATCACCCTAAAGGCCCGATTTCGAAGCCGGCTATTCAAGGTGATTTTCTTTCTAGAAGTGGTTAAAACCAAATTCTAGTTTCTAAGAAGTAGGTCCCCTAGTGGGCCTCTTTTTTTGCAAATATAGTAAACGTTTACAAATTGCAGCTCAGCTAAAATAAAACCCTAAATCTCAACTAGATTTAACAAAATCACCCCTTCCTCACCCGCTTCAACTCCAACATATTCAACGCATTTGGTCTTAACCCGGTGATATTATTTTGCACAAACCTATACACCTCATCATAAAACAAAGGCACTACCGGGGCTTGTTGCATGAGGATGCTGTCCATTTGGTAGTAGAGGGTTTTGCGGAGGGTTTCGTCGCTTTCGGCT
>Ga0075152_10001653_pt1 | contig 16129 bp, 15 predicted proteins | sample JI61114C2DNA_FD_70964 | JGI IMG/M metagenome (GOLD analysis project Ga0075152, IMG submission 70964) | Wastewater effluent complex algal communities from Wisconsin, to seasonally profile nutrient transformation and Carbon sequestration -... | ecosystem: Engineered > WWTP > Effluent > Algae...
CGCGTCGGAACGGGTTCGATCACTTCGGTGATACCGGGGGTGTTCAGTCCAGCGAGCAAAATCGCTGATTTCACCTGCGCGCTGGCGACCGGTAGCCGGTAACTGATGGGCACAGCAGGGCACAATCCGCGCACCATCAGCGGCAGGCGGCCTCCGGGGCTGGCGGTAAACTCTGCGCCGGTCAGCGACAGCGGGTCGATAACGCGCCCCATCGGGCGTTTGGAAAGTGATGCGTCGCCGATGAAGGTGGCGCTGATCGCATGGGCAGCGACCAGCCCCATCAAAAGCCGGGTCGAAGTGCCACTATTGCCCATATCAAGCGCGGTTGCGGGTTGCAGCAATCCGCCGACACCCACACCGTGGACAGTCCACTCGCCTTTGCCACTACGTTCGATCTGTGCCCCCATCGCTCGCATTGCAGCAGCCGTGGCCAACACATCCTCACCCTCCAACAGCCCGGTAATCCGGCTTTCACCCACTGCGAGCGCCGACAGCATCAGCGCGCGGTGGCTGATCGACTTGTCGCCGGGTACGCGGACAGTGCCACGAAATGCGCCTGAACGGGTGAAGGTTTGGGGGCGGGGATCGGTGCCATGCATAGGCCCGGTGCTTTGCGGATGATGCGAAGCCAAGTCAATTCCCCCTCTCCCCTAAAGGAGAGAGGGGAATCCCATAGTTAAAACATATCGCACACAAATTTTTGACAGCGCCGTCCTGCTGTGGCAATGGCCCCGCCAATCAATGGCGATTCCATTAGGTAATCGTCTTTCCAAGCCAGTTTAAGAAGGATTTGAGCCCACCATGGTGAAGGCTGAATGGGGAACGAAGCGCACTTGCCCGAAATGTGGCACGCGATTCTACGATCTGACCAAGGATGAGCCGGTTGAATGCATCGAATGCGGCAACCAGTGGCATCCCGAACCCGTGCTGAAATCAAAGCAGCCGCTTCCCTTTGAAGAAGTGCAGCAGAAGAAGGACGACGCCGATCTGGCCGATGACGAACTCGACATCGATGTCGATGCCGTTGACGGTGACGTTTCGCCCGACAATGATGTCGATCTTGGCGGTGACGAAGATCTGGGCGTGGCCGCTGGCGACGACGACAGCGGCGTTGAGACCTGAAAATAGATAAGGTGAGCGGGGGTTGGCGTTTATGCTAAATTCCCGCTTGCAACTTGGCTGCGTTCGGGAGTAAGGGCGCGCCTCGCAAGTCGATATAGCCGCCTTGTTCGCGGCATGATGGGGCCTTAGCTCAGCTGGTAGAGCGCTACACTGGCAGTGTAGAGGTCAGGGGTTCGACTCCCCTAGGCTCCACCAGCCTCTGCGCTGGCATCCAAAACCCCAAAGTCTGGCCTTTCTGCCCACTCTCCCCTATGGGCGGCTCATGCATTTCCTAGATCAAGCGAAAATTTACATCCGTTCGGGTTCCGGCGGCCCCGGTGCGGTCAGTTTTCGGCGCGAAAAATATGTTGAATATGGCGGCCCCGATGGCGGCAATGGCGGGCGAGGGGGTGACATAATTTTTGAGGCTGTCGCTGGTCTCAACACGCTGATCGATTTTCGCTACACCCAGCATTTCAAGGCGCAGCGCGGAACCGGCGGGGCCGGGCGTGACCGTTATGGTGCGGGTGGTGAAGATCTGGTGATCAAGGTTCCGGTCGGCACACAGATTTTGGCCGATGATGAGGAGCGCAGCCTGCTCGCCGACCTGACGCAGATTGGCCAGCGCATCGTCTTTCTGAAAGGCGGGATGGGCGGTCGCGGCAATGCCAGTTACAAAACCAGCACCAATCGCGCGCCGCGCCAGCATCAGCCGGGCATGGAAGGCGAAGAAATGTATGTCTGGCTGCGGCTGAAACTGCTCGCCGATGCCGGGCTGGTCGGTATGCCCAATGCCGGCAAATCGACCTTCATCAACAAAGTGTCGAACACCAAGGCCAAGGTCGGCGCCTATGCCTTTACCACTTTGCGCCCGCAATTGGGCGTGGTCAGCCACAAAGGCCGCGAATTTGTCATCGCCGATATACCGGGACTGATCGCAGGGGCCGCTGAAGGGGCAGGCGTCGGTGATCGCTTTCTGGGCCATATCGAACGCTGTCGGATATTGATCCATTTGATCGACGCGACCGGCGATGATCCGATCGAGGCCTGGCACACCGTGTGCGAAGAGCTGGAAGCCTATGGCGCGGGATTGGAAGAAAAGCCGCAGATTGTTGCGCTTAACAAGGGCGATTTGCTCGATGAAGAATTGATGGCGGACATCGCTGCGCAATTGACCGAGGCCGGTGCTCTGGATGTAATTTCCATTTCAGGGGCGACCGGGCAGGGTATCGACAAGGTGCTCGACCGCATATTGGAAGCCCTGCCAGCCATGAGCAGCGTTGAATCGTCCAGCGGCACCAATGAGGAAGGTGAATGGTCTCCCATCTGAACGCCGCATCCTGTCCGTTGCTGGTCGTCAAGGTCGGCTCCTCGCTGCTTGTCGAACCGGACGGCCGCGTGCGGCGCGGCTGGATAGAGACATTGGTGGCTGATATTGCGGCGCGACACAGCGCAGGACAGCGCATTATAATCGTCAGTTCGGGTGCAATTGCGCTGGGCGCGCGGCGGCTGGGGCTGGAAAAGGGCGGTCGTGCGAGCCTTTCCGATGCGCAGGCTTCGGCTTCGGTTGGGCAGATCATCTTGTCAGGACTATGGGCAGGGTTGCTTGAGGCGAAAGGGCTGACCGCGGCGCAAATGCTGGTTACGCTCGATGATCTGGAAGACCGCCGTCGCTATCTGAACATTGCCGCCACACTCGACCGTTTGCTGGGTGCAGGCGCCGTGCCGGTGATCAACGAAAATGACAGCGTCGCGACCCAGGAAATCCGCTTTGGTGATAACGACCGGTTGGCGGCGCGCGTGGCGCAGGCAGCTGGCGCTTCGGAGGTAGTGCTGTTGTCCGACGTTGACGGGCTGTATGACCGCAATCCGGCCGATCCGGAGGCGCAAATCGTGCCGCAGGTGAAACGCATCGATGGCAAAATCCGCGCGATGGTTGCTGGTGGGTCTTCATCGGGAATGGGCTCTGGCGGGATGGAGTCGAAACTCGACGCCGCCGATATTGCTACACGCGCGGGGATTGGTCTCGCTATAGCCTCGGGCCTGCGCGATCATCCGCTGGCGGCGCTTGATGCCGATGCGGCTGCCACCTGGTTTGCCCCTCGCGAAGGGGCCAATGCCCGCAAGGCTTGGCTCGGCGGGCGGCTGACCGTCAAAGGCCGCATTTTGGTGGATGCCGGTGCGGTGAGCGCCTTGGGTAATGGTAGCAGCCTGCTGCCAGCAGGTGCGGTTTCGGTGCAGGGTGATTTTCGTCGTGGGGATGTCGTTGATGTCGTCGGCCCGGATGGCGACGTTCTTGCCCGTGGCCTGTCAGAATATGACGCGGCTGAGGCCCTGTTGATCTGTGGCAAGCGATCAGGCGAGCTTGCAGCGATCCTCGGCACAGTGCCACGTTCGGTGCTGGTGCACCGGGACCAGCTGGTTTTGCTGTGAGCAATCGGAAGCGGACCGTTGCCCTGACCGGAGGCACGGGCTTTGTTGGCGGCGCGACGCTTGACCGTCTGATCGCTGCGGGCTGGAAAGTCCGCGCGCTCGCCCGGCGCGCGCAAGCGCCAAAATCCGGTGTCGAATGGATTGCGGGTGGGCTCGACGATGCGGCAAGCCTTACTCGGCTATGCGATGGAGCCGACGCCGTCCTGCATATTGCCGGTGTGGTCAACGCCTATGAACCCGCCGAATTTGAAAGCGGCAATGTCACTGGCACCGCCAATCTGATCGCGGCGGTAAAGGGAGCGGGCATCAGCCGTTTTCTCCATGTCTCCTCTCTTGCCGCGCGCGAACCGGGCCTGTCGCGCTATGGGGCAAGCAAAGCGCGCGCGGAAAAACTGGTCGCCACCAGCTTGCTCGACTGGACAATCATCCGCCCGCCCGGTGTATATGGCCCGGGTGACCGCGATGTCCTGGAAATGTTCAAAATGGCGGCGAAGGGCTTTGTGCTGCTGCCGCCGCACGGGCGAGGGTCCTGGATCCATGTTGATGATCTGGCGCGGTTGCTCGTAGCCACTTTGCCCCCGCACGAAGATGCGACCGCGCAAATTTTCGAGGCCGATGATGGTGAACCGGGAGGCTGGGAGCATCGCCGTTTTGCCCGCGCAATTGGCTGGGCGTTAGGTCGGCGGGTGACTACCCTGTCCGCACCGCGCGCGATATTGTTGTTGGCGGGCAGGGGCGACCGTTTCATCCGTCGTCGCAAGGCGCGAATGACGCCGGACCGGGCGAGCTATATGAGCCACCGCGATTGGTCGATTGACCCGGCTGCGCGCCCTCCGTCTGCGCTCTGGAAACCCCAAATCGCAACCCGCGATGGGCTGAAAGCGACCGCGCGCTGGTATAAGGCGCAGGACTGGTTGTAACGACGTGTCAAATTGTTTGGATTTCCCAAATAGTCATGGTATCTCCCTGTCCGGAAAATTGGGGAGACAAGCTATGAGCATTGTCCAAATTGACGATACCAATACACCACCGCCCAGTCCGATGCCTTGGCCAGAAATTCCTCCCGTTTGGCCAGAGATTCCTCCTCCGGAGAAAGATCCTTGGCCAGAAATTCCTCCCGCTCCGGCCATTCCCATTCCACCGGATCCAGGACCAACCCCGCCGGATGATCCGGTCCCCGCATAACTGAGTTTCCCTGAGTATGGTCATGAGGAGAAGCGGTTTGTCACACTCGACCTACTGCAGTTGCAACGAATTGAGAGCAGATTGTGGAATGCCTGACGATCACACGGTGACATGTACGATCAATTGGTCTTGTTCTCGCTGCTTTGAAAGTGGCACGCATGTTTGCGGAGGAGCCTATTCCAGCTCTGAAGAGAATGACGAGCCGGGATCGAGGGACTAGCCTAGCAATTTTTACCGTCACCGACGCGCACAAATCTGGCCGACTGCTTCCGCTTGCGTTGCGCCTATCCGCAATGTTGCCCTTTTGGTGCCTTAATCGACTGCCAACAGATCGAAAATTCCAAAAAGGAAACAGTATGACCGACCGCAGCGAAATGTTTGACAAGCTCAAGGGCCTGATCGAGCCGTTCAACAAAAAGGGCGTCGACTTAAACGACGCAACCACCTTTGCCGGCGATCTCGAATGGGACAGCCTGACAGTGATGGATTTCGTCGCCGAAGTTGAGGACACATTCGACATTGTCATCACCATGAACATGCAGGCCGAGATTGAAACGGTCGGGCAGTTGGCGGATGCGGTTTTGAAGCTGGTGGATTGAGCGACACTGTTTGAAAATAACCCAGTCACCCTCGACTTGATCGGGGGTCCATGGTCTAAAACTTCGGTTTAAACCGACCTGCTAGGCCATGAATTCCCGCTTTCGCGGGAACGACACCGACTAAAGGCAAAGCGGACAATGACTGACCTTTTCTCCAAATTCGATCCCCTCATCCAGCAGCGCGAGGCCTTGCTGGCGACCGGCGTGACGGATCCGTTCAGCCTGGTGATGGAAAAGGTGCTCAGCCCTACCGTCGCGATCTGCAATGGCAAGGAAACCATTCTGCTCGGCACCTATAATTATATGGGCATGACTTTCGACGATGACGTCATCGCTGCGGGCAAGCAAGCCTATGATGATTTTGGTGCTGGCACCACCGGCAGTCGCGTGCTCAACGGTACCTTTGATCCGCACCGTGATGTCGAGACCGCGCTGCGCGAATTTTACGACATGGACCATGCGATGGTCTTTTCAACGGGCTATCAGGCGAATCTTGGCATTATCAGCACGATTGCCGGCAAAGGCGACTATATCATCCTCGATATCGACAGCCATGCGTCGATTTATGACGGCTGCAAAATGGGCGACGCCGAAATCGTCGCCTTCCGCCACAATGATATCGAGGCGCTGGAAAAGAGGCTGAAGCGGTTGCCGCCCGAGGCAGGCAAGCTGGTGGTGCTCGAAGGCGTCTATTCGATGCTTGGCGATGTCGCGCCACTGAAGGAAATGGTTCGCATTTCCAAGGAAAATGGTGCGATGGTGCTGGTCGATGAAGCGCACAGCATGGGCTTTATCGGTGAACATGGCCGCGGCGTTGCCGAGGAGCAGGGTTGCATCGATGATGTCGATTTCATCATCGGCACCTTTAGCAAATCGGTTGGCACCGTTGGCGGATTCTGCGTGTCGAACCATCCCAAGTTCGAAATATTGCGCCTTGTCTGCCGCCCCTATGTCTTCACCGCCGCCCTGCCGCCCAGTGTAATGGCATCAAGCGCGACATCAGTGCGCAAGCTGATGCACGGCAGCAACAAGCGCGCGCATTTGTGGGAAAACAGCAAAACGTTGCACAAGGGATTGCGCGATTTGGGCTTCACGCTCGGCACCGAAACCCCGCAAAGCGCGATCATCGCAGTGATCATGCCCGATCTGGAAAAAGGCGCGATGATGTGGGAGGCGCTGCTGGCCGAAGGGCTCTACGTCAACCTCGCCCGCCCACCCGCAACACCCGCCGGAATGACCTTGCTGCGCTGCTCATTGTGTGCCGAACATAGTGCCGAGCAGGTGCAGGACATTTTGGGACGGTTTGAACGTGCCGGGAAAGCGATCGGGATCATCTAACCGCCCCCTTCACCCACAATTTCGGCACCAGCACCAGCGCCGCAACCAGCGGCCATTTGCGTTGCCACGGCTTGATCTCGATCTGCGTGCCCGCGTGGCGGTTTATCTTCCATGCCAGATAATCAATCCCGCCCGAATAGGTGAACGCCGCCTTGGCAAGGCGCGCCACGGTCAGCATTTTGCCGCGCCGCCGCAGAGCGGGCCAGCGTTCGCGTTCGGCCAGCGCCCGTGCTTCGGGATCGGGCAACAGGTGGACACTGCCATCGGCGCGCAGTTCGTTGAGGATTGGCGTGTGCAGCAACGCCGCCTTGCCAAAGGCTCGGTAGCGGTCGGGGTCGAACTGCACCACCGATGCTGGCCGGTCGCTGCGTTCGGCGCGCAGCTCTGCGCTATAGGTCATCGCAAAACCCAGTTCCCAAAGGTCGATGATGCTGTCGTCATGCGCCATATGGGCAAGTGCGGCGTTGAGCAAAGTCGGCGCAGCCCCTGCAATCGCCATGCTTGCGGCACGTGCGGCGATGTCGTCCGATACCCACACCAGCCGCGCTGGCTGGGCAAAGCGCGCCCACACCGACACAGCCGAGGCACCGGGGCGATTGAGGTCGTGAAAATCCTTCTCGCTCAATACGGCTACCTTGGCGACCAGGCCATCATGTTGGAAAGGGAAAACATTGGGCGGCAGCCTCCGGTTCCATTTGGCGAGCCAGCTCTTGCCATAGGCCGCTTCATAGTCCGACACGATCAAGTAGAAATCGAGCATCTGCCCCTCGAGCTCTTCGCTTCTGAGGCATGAGCCGTAAAACAGCACGGCCCGTGCGGCGCCCGGATATTGCGCGGCGATATACGCGGCGAAGGAGTTGATACGGGGCTGCACGGCAACCCCAAGTTCTTCGGCGATCAATTGCTGGAGCGAATGCATATTTGCATCCTAGCGCAAACTTCTGCGCAGGCTAAGCCGCCAATTTCAAAAATGGCACTGCCGGGGTCGATCGCAGCACGATCGGTCGGTCAGTGTCGGTTTCAAACACTTCGCCATCCAAAATCACGCTGCTGCGGCCGCCGTCGATGCGGATGATATCGCCTTCGCTGATGTGGATGCCTTCGACGCGATTCTTGCCCAACCGTCCGATGAGCGAGGCAAAGACCATGCGTATCAAGGTGCGCGGGCGATAATCGACCGCCATCATTTTCAAATGCCCTTCGCCATTGGTGCGCACGCGCCCGCCGAGCAGCAATTTTTCCAGCGTGGTAACGATCAGCACCGAAAAACGCCCCTTCAATTCGCCATCCCGCATCAGCGAAATCCGGATCGCCTCTGACCGGCGGGGCAGATATTTGCCCTTGATCCCCGACAACAGCGAGAAAATCGCGGCAATAGCGGCAAGAATGTGGCTCATCGTGTTGGGCAAGCCCAGCGGATAGATTGTGTGGCGGCAGTAAAGAATCGTCTCTGCCAGATAGGCACCGCCCAGAAACATGCCCAGTACCGGTCGGGCATTTTCGCTGCCGTCGGTCAGTGCAATCAACTCGCGCGCGACGACATGCGGGGCAAGATCTCCGCGCGCCAGCCCGACTATTTCGGCAAGCGATTTCAGCGGGTCGCCCTGCGCCCCAAGGTCAAGCGCAATCAGGTTGGTCTTGCCATTGGGCAGCACGGCCACCGGCGGTGGCGATCCTTCGAAATGGCCACCATGATAGAGTTCGGTCAGGGCAGCTTGTACGGTGCCGTCTCCGCCATTCACGACCAGCACCTTTGGCTTCACGCGCGCAATCATTTCCAGAGCGCGCGCGATCTGGCCAACCTCTTCAACTTCGTAGTGAAAAATGTCCGGGCAGGTCGCGCAATATTTCCGTATCTCGGGCAGCAGCGATCTGTTGCCGGTCGAGTTGGGATTGGAAAGAAGCGCTACAAGAGCCAAATACCGGACCTTTTCCTTACATATATTTCATGTTGACTGTGATCGTGGTGACGCCGGGCCCCGCCTGAAAGGCAACCTTTCCGACTGCGGGCTTGCCGAGATTGAAGATGTTGATCGACGGATTGTTGGAAAATCCGCCCCCATCCGAAGACAGATCGGTTTTGCCATTGGCGTTTTTGTCGTGCCGCACGGCAATCGCATAGCTGCCCGCTGCCGAGACCGGCACGCAGAAGCTCATCGAGCCAGCGCGTGCGCTGCTTTCGATGCGATGCAGCCAGCGGCCCTTGGCCAGCCAGGCTGCCTTGGTTGCCGGATAGGATTGCACGCGCAGGCGGCCCGCGCCACCTTGTATGCCGTTGACATTGACGCGAATTGCCGGGCCTTTGCCCGCACTGCATTTGCTGAGATCGTTACTGATAACAGAACCCGCCACCGCAGGCGCCATCGCCATGCTGAGTCCTGCAACACCTGCAACCGTAGCAATGATCTTGATCATCGCGAACTACACTCCATTGAACGTGTCGTTGACCGGAAACCGACCAACGATATTGCTCCTGATCTAGAACGGGTATATCGGAACGATTTGCGGCCAAATTAGGGTGACAGGGCGACAATAAGTTGAAATTTATCACTGCCACCGACCGCTATATCGCGCGGCTTGTCGCGATTCCGCTTTTGAGCACGCTGGCAATTGCCGCGATGCTGCTGCTGCTCGACAAGATGCTGCGGCTTTTCGACTTCGTCGCTGCCGAAGGCGGGCCGGTCAGCATCGTCTGGCGGATGCTTGCCAATCTGATCCCCGAATATCTGTCGCTGGGCATCCCCATCGGCCTGCTACTGGGGATTTTGCTGGCCTTCCGACGGCTTGCAACTACTTCAGAAATAGACATTTTCCGCGCGGTCGGGCTGGGCTATGGCCGCTTGCTGCGGGTGCCGATGCTCTATGCTATCGCGCTTGCTTTGGTCAATTTTGCCATTGTCGGCTGGATCCAGCCCTTTTCGCGCTACCTGTATGAAGAACTGCAGTTCGACCTGCGCTCGGGCGCGCTGGGGGCGTCAATCAAGGTTGGCGAGTTTAACAATCTGGGCAACAATTTGACCATCCGTGTCGATGAAAGCCGCAATCAGGGGAATAATCTGTCGGGCATGTTCGTTTTTGCCGAAAGCAAAAAGGGGCAGTCCTTGGCGGTGACGGCAGAAAAGGGGCAGTTTCTGCGCACCGACGATTCCGAGGTCATCATCTTGCGGCTGTCGAATGGCACCTTGGTGCATGACGCGCCGACGTATCGCAATGCGCGGGTGCTGACCTTTTCGAGCCACGATATCGAAATCCCCCTGCCTGAAATCGAGAAATTCCGCGGTCGCGGGGAACAAGGACGCGAATATACGCTTAACGAACTGGTCAAGGTTGGCGGTGATATCAAGCGAACGCAAAGCGAGCGGAACACCGCATGGTCCAGTTTCCACTTTCGCATGGTCGAAGTGGCGATGATGCTGTTGCTGCCATTTCTCGCCGTCGCATTGGCGATTCCGCCCAAGCGTTCGACATCGGCACTCGGTGTGTTCCTGTCGATTGTGATGGTGGTGACCTATCACAAGATCAACGAATATGCCCAAAGCGTAGGCGCGCGCGGGGAGTTCCCGCCGGCCATTGCGCTGTGGGTGCCGTGCCTGCTTTTTGCAGCGCTTATTCTGTGGATGTACCATATCGCTGCGCATGTCCCCGGCGGCCAGCCAATTGGTGCGCTTGAACGCTTTGCCGACAAGAGCGGTAAGGCGATCCGCAAATTCTTCCATTTTGGCAAGCGCCGCTCGCGCCTGATACCGCAGGAGGCCTAAGGCGCATGCAATTGCAATTTTTCCCGTCGCGCCAGATCGGCCTGTATATGGCGAAGCTGTTCCTTGTCCGCACGGTCGCGGTGCTGTTGATGTTGGTGCTAATATTGCAGGCACTCGATCTGCTCGGCGAAAGCGGAAAGATATTGGCGGTCGCGGGCAATAGCGAAGCTGATCTCTGGCGCTATGTCGGGATGCGCGCGCCGCAGATCATTGCCCGTTTCCTGCCTTTCTCGGTGCTGCTTGCGACGCTGATCACCTTTGCCACGCTCAGTCAGAATAGCGAGGTTGTGGCGATGAAAGCAGCGGGGCTTTCGGCACACCAGATCCTCGCGCCGATGATCCTGACCAGCCTGTTGGTCGCTGCGGTCTCTTTTGGTTTCACTGAGCGCATCGTCGCCCCGGCTACTGCCAAATTAAAGGCTTGGCAGGACGTCGAATATGCCAAGGTGCCGGCCGAAAGCGGAACACGCACCAACATCTGGGTGCGCGAAGGGCGCGATCTGGTGCAAGCGCGCATCGTCAGCGGACATGGTGAGAAAACCCTGTTGCAGGATGTGCGGGTTTATCAGCGCCAAAATGGCACGTTGAGCCACGTCATTCGCGCCGACAAGGGCAGCTTTGTCGATGGGGCCTGGCGGCTGGAAAATGTCCGCATTTTCGATGTGATTGCGGCCAGCCAGAAACGCCTGCCCGAACTGGTGGTCGGTCGCGGGATAGAGCCCGACCGCTTCAACCCGCTGAAGATCAACGCCGATGCGCTGGGCTTCTTTCCGTTGCAAGGTGCGATTGATGACATGAAGGTTGCGGGCAAGCGCACCGATTCCTTCGAGGGCAATTTATGGCACAAGATATCCGGCCCACTTTCGGCGCTGCTGATGCCGTTATTGGGTGCGGTCGCGGCCTTTGGGCTGGCGCGATCGGGCGCGCTGTTCCTGCGCGCAGTCATTGGCATGGCGCTGGGTTTTGCCTATTTCGTCGCTGACAATTTCGCGCTGGCCATGGGCAATCTGGGCGCTTATCCGCCCTTTATTGCGGCTTGGGCGCCGTTTCTGCTGTTCCTGCTGATCGGCGAAACCGTGCTGGTGCGCACCGAGGAATAACCGGCCCCAAGGCCCAAGAAAGAGATTGTCAGATGCAGGGTGGTGAGTTGCGCATTTCTCCGGTCGGATCAAAACAGGCGCTCGATGACTTTATCGACCTGCCTTACCGGCTTTATGCGGATGATCCCAATTGGGTGCCGCCGCTGCGCGCTGACGTTGCCGAACTGCTCAATCCGGAAAAGAACCCCTTTTACGGTCATGCCGAGGGACAGCTTTTTCTCGCCCGCCGCGCGGGCCGGGTGGTCGGGCGGATTTCGGCGCATATCGACAAGCTCGCGCTCGCGCAGCCGGTCGAACAGGGAATGGGGCCCGGCACCGGCAATTGGGGAATGCTCGATGCCGAGGATGAAGCCACCGCCAAGGCGCTGATTGCGACCGCCGAAGATTGGCTCAAAAGCCGCGGCATGACCCGCGTGTTGGGGCCGCTGTCGCTGTCGGTGTGGGATGAACCGGGGGTATTGGTCAAAGGCTTTGACCACCCGCCGACGGTGATGATGGGGCATGCCAAGCCCGAATATCACCAGTGGATCGAAAGCTCTGGCTATCAAACGGTGCAAGAATTGTTCACCTATGCACTTGTCATCGACCGGGACTTTCCCGAACTAACCAATCGCATTGTGGCGATTGGCGAGAAAAATGACCGGATCAAAATCCGCCGTGTCGACAAACGCAAGTTTAACGATGAAGCCGCTTTGATCCTGGGCATTTTAAACGACGCCTGGAGCGACAATTGGGGGTTTGTTCCGCTGACCGAGGCGGAAATCGCCTATGTTGGCAAAAAGCTGAAACCGATTGTCTATGAAGACCTGATCCGCATTGCCGAGGTCGATGGTGAGCCGGTTGCCTTCATGATGACGCTTCCCGACATCAATGAGAAGATCAAGAGTTTTGGCGGCAAACTCTTCCCCTTCAACTGGGCGAAATTGCTCTGGTGGCTGCGTAAACCCCAAGTGCGGACGATGCGGGTGCCGTTGATGGGTGTGGTCAAGAAATTGCAGGCATCACGGATGGCCAGCCAGCTGGCTTTCATGATGATCGAATATATCCGCCGCGACGCGATAACCAAATTTGGCGCGTCGCGCGGCGAGTTCGGCTGGGTACTGGGCTCCAACGGTCCGATGCGTTCGGTGGGCGAAGCCGTTGGCGGGACGGTGAACAAAGTGTACCGGATTTACGAGAAGACGCTTTAAAGACTGCGCCCAGCCCTTCCGGCCAGTTCAACCGCATAATGCCAAGCTACCCGGCCTGATCGCCCACCGCGCTGGTGGGCGAAGGCGAGCGCGTCGCTTTCATCCCATTCGAGCCCGAAATGCGCGGCATAGGCTGCGACCATCGCGAGAAAGGCAGGCTGGTCGGGATATTGGAAACCGAGCTTGAGGCCAAAGCGGTCTGCGAGTGCCAGCCGGTCGTCGGCGACATCGCGGGCGTTGACCGTATCGTCTTCGTCCTCCTGTCGGCGCTCGACAATGTTACGACGGTTAGAAGTGACATAAAGCCGGACATTGGCAGGGCGTGCTTCTGACCCGCCCTCGAGCATCGAGCGCAGACGGCGCGGACCGCTATCGTCGCCTTCGAACGCCATATCGTCGATGAATAGGATGAAGGGACGGTCGGTGCGGCCGAGCAGCGCAAACAAATGTGGCAGCGAAACGAGCTGATCGGCAGTCGTCTCCACTAATGCCAGCGGCAGTCCCGCTGCCTGCAACGCGCCGGTCACCGATTTGACCAAGGCCGATTTGCCCATTCCGCGCGCACCCCATAACAGCACATCATGCGCGGCATGACCTTGTGCGAGGCGGCGGCTGTTTTCGAGGACTGCCGCTTTCTGCCGGTCCACACCGACGATTAAGCTTTCGGGTAAGGGAGCAAAGCGCGCAACCGCGGCAAGACTGCGGCCATCCCAATGATAGGCCGGGTGCGCGATCAGGTCCGCAGGTGCGCTGTGCGGCGGTGCAAGCCGTTCGAGGGCTTCTGCAATGCGGCGGAGGGTATCGGTATCGGTCACAATCTCACATTAACGCATTGTCATTCCCGCGAAAGCGGGAATCCATGGCCTGCCGCCAAAGTTTCAACCAAGATCTCAGACCATGGTCCCCCGATCAAGTCGGGGGTGACATAAAATAGAACCGGTTAGTGGTATTTAGACCGCCAACCCATCCGCATCCAGCGCATAGAGCAAGTCCGCCCCTGCCATCGCGCTGCCTTTCAGCGACAGCGCCTCGGGCACCATCACGTCGAGATAATAATGGCAGCAGGCAATCTTCGCCTTCAGGAAAGGCGTATCGCCGCCTTCCGCTTCCGCTGCGCGCAATTGCCGCGCCATCAGGTCACCGCAGGTGGCAACTGCCATCATGGTGGTGAAGGCATAGCTGCCTGCCAAACGGTCGTCGGTCGAGGCGCTCGACAGCATCCATTCGGCAACTTCAGTGCAGGCCCCGGCCAGTGCCTTCAGCGCTGCATGCTCGCTCGCATCCTGCCCGATTCGCGCCAGATGCTCGCGCACCGCATCGCCGCCGCGCATCCCCAATTTGCGCCCGACAAGGTCGGCGGCCTGAATGCCATTGGTGCCTTCGTAAATCGCAGCAATGCGGATGTCGCGGTACAGCTGTGCCGCGCCGGTTTCCTCGATAAAACCCATCCCACCATGCACCTGCACACCCAGCGAGGCGATTTCGGTGCCCATGTCGGTGCCATAGGTTTTGGCGAGTGGGGTCAGCAGATCGACCATTTCCTGTGCGCCATCGATGCCCAATGTCGCCCGGTCAACATGCCCTGCCGCGCAATAGCTGAGCGCGCGGATTGCCTGTGTCCCCGCCTTCATCCGCATCAGCATGCGGCGAACATCGGGATGTTCGATGATCGCCACCGAATCGCGCGATGTGCCACCAGCGCGGGCTGACTGGACGCGGTCCTGTGCAAAATGGATCGCCTTTTGCGTTGCCGCCTCGGCGATCTGCACGCCTTCGAGCCCGACATTGAGCCGCGCATTGTTCATCATCGTGAACATCGCGCGCATCCCGCCAAATTCGGGGCCGATCAGTTCGCCGATACAATCGCCTTCCTCACCAAAGGCGAGTACGCAAGTGGGCGAGGCGTGGATGCCCATCTTGTGCTCGATCGACACGACCTTCACATCGTTGCGTCCGCCAATCGCACCATCAGCTCCAACCTGATATTTGGGGACGAGGAACAGCGAAATTCCCTTGGTGCCCGGCGGTGCGTCGGGGGTGCGGGCGAGCACCAGATGGACGATATTGTCCGCCATGTCATGGTCGCCAAAGCTGATGAAAATCTTGGTGCCCCGGATCTGGTAAGTGCCGTCACCACGCGGAGTTGCAGTGGATTTCAGCGCACCGACATCGGACCCGGCCTGTGGCTCGGTCAGGTTCATTGTGCCGGTCCATTCGCCGGTCGCGAGTTTGGGCAGGAACAGTTTCTGCTGGCTGGCCGAGCCATGATGTGCCAGCGCTTCGATCGCCCCCAAAGTCAGCAACGGACACAGGGCAAAGCCCATGCTGGCAGCGCCCAGCGAATCGAGTGCAACCGTGGTCAGGCTATAGGGCAGACCCTGTCCGCCATGCTCGGCTGGTGCGTTGATCGAGCCCCAGCCATTGGCGACGTAGGCTTTATAGGCATCGACAAAGCCGTCGGGCATTTTGACGTCGCCATCGATCAAACGCGCACCGACGGTGTCGCCGATACGGCGCAGCGGGTAGAATTCGGAGGTGGCAAATTCACCAATGCCGCCGACAATCGCCTCGACCATATCGGGGGTCGCATCGGCAAAGCGTTCATGCGCGGCGATTTCCTGTATCCCGGTGATATGTTTGAGCACGAAAAGCTGTTCGGTGACGGGGGCAGTGAAGCTCATTTTTTGAGGCCTGTTGTTTGCGGGTTTCCCGGCCTATAGCGCGGGATGATGAGCGGCTCAAATACGCAAGGGAAAAGCCGGATATGTGCGGCGGACGGCCTAGCCATTGCCGAGGCAGCAGCGACGCTGCGCGGCGGCGGGATTGTCGCGATTCCGACCGAAACCGTCTATGGCCTTGCCGCCGATGCCTCTAACCCTAAGGCGGTCGCCGAAATATACCGGACAAAGGGCCGACCCGATTTCAATCCGCTGATCGTCCATGTCGCGGATCGCGAAGCGGCGCAACGGATTGCGCGCTTTGACGGCTTGGCGGATAAACTGGCCGATGCCTTTTGGCCGGGACCATTGACCTTGGTGCTGCCGCTCTTGGACGGCGCTGCAATCGCCAAGGCGGTGACTGCAGGGCTGCCGACAATCGCGCTCCGCATGCCCGCCCATGTCGTGATGCGGTCGGTGTTGATGGCAAGTGGTCTGAACCTCGCGGCACCTTCTGCCAACCGTTCGGGCGGGATCAGCCCGACGCGCGCCGAACATGTCGCGGCCAGTTTGGGCGAAGCGGCACCGATGATCCTTGATGGCGGACTTTGCCGTGCGGGGATTGAATCGACGATTGTCGCGGTGCGCGACAATGGCTGGCAGCTATTGCGGCCTGGGCCGATCACTGCCGAAGCTATTACAAAAGTCGCGGGCAGCGCAATGATCGGCGCGGCTGCGGATAAAATCGAAGCGCCGGGGCAAATGGCA
>Ga0075152_10001654_pt1 | contig 16128 bp, 16 predicted proteins | sample JI61114C2DNA_FD_70964 | JGI IMG/M metagenome (GOLD analysis project Ga0075152, IMG submission 70964) | Wastewater effluent complex algal communities from Wisconsin, to seasonally profile nutrient transformation and Carbon sequestration -... | ecosystem: Engineered > WWTP > Effluent > Algae...
CCGCCCCCCGTCGCCAACCCGTTCGACCTGGACGCCGCCCCGGCCGCCCCCGTTCCCGCACCGGCCGCCCCCGTCGCGCCGAGCGCGCCCGCGCCCGGCCCCGTCGTGGCGGCGACGCCGCTGGACGCCGAGCCGCTCGCCCCGCCCGCACCGACGGCGAGCCTGGGCGACGACATCGTGGACGCCGACGTCATCGAGGAGCCCGCCGCGGACCCGGTGGTCCCCGCCGCGGTCGTGGCTGCACCGGACGTGCCCGCGCCGGACGTGCCTGATTGGGCGCCCCCGGTGGCCGCAGCCGCCCCTGCGTGGTCGCCCGCGGCCCCCGCTCCCGCACCGGCCGTCTCCATTCCCGCACCCGCCGTTCCGATTCCCGCACCCGCCGTTCCGATTCCCGCACCCCTTCCCGTCCCGGAGCCGGTCCCGGCCGCGCCGGCGGCGTCCGCGTTGCAGACGCCGGTCCCGCCGCCGTTCGGCCTCCCGGCTCCCGCCCAGGCGGCGCCGACGGCGTCCGAACTGCCCGTCGGCAAGGCCGAATGGGTGGCAGAGGTGTGGATCGACCCGGACTGGTACGCCGGCCAGCAGAGCCCCGACCAGCTGCCCTCGCCCGGCTTGCCGAGGGTCGTGGGGCTGCGCAAGCGGGCGTCGCTCGTCGGGCGGCCGAGCAAGAGCCGGGGCATCGTCCCGGACGTGGACTGCGAGCCGGACACCGGCGTCTCGCGTCGGCACGCCGAGCTGACCACCGACGGCAAGCGGTGGTGGGTCGAGGACCTGGGCTCGTCCAACGGCACCTACGTCGGCCAGGCGGGCTCGCCGCTGCCGGTCGAGCCGATCGCGATCCGTACCGAACTGGGCGAGGACGCCCGCGTCTACGTCGGCTCCTGGACGCGCGTCGTGGTCCGCCGCGCGAACCCCGACGAGGTCGACCTGTAGGCAGGTGTTCCCACGAATCGGTGAAGACTTCCCGGGGGCTGTCCGCCGGGAAGTCTTAGGTGGTTCGGGCGTCAGGCGGCGCAGCTTCGGCAAGAGTGCGTCGTGCCGGCCCAACCCCGCAGGTTCATCGCTCGGATGATCTGAGCCGAGACCTCGCAGGCGTAGTGCCGGATGTCGAAGCCGCCGTACCGCAGGGTGGTGAGCAGCGATTCGGCGTGGTGGTTGTCGCGGCGGTAGTCGCGGAAGCGTCCCTCGATGTGGCCCCGGCGTCCGTCGATCTCGATGATCAGCCCGTACTCCTCGTACAACATGTCGAAGCGCGACCCCGGGACCCGCACCTGCCGCTTCGCGGTCGGCAGCCCGTGGGCGCGCTCCACGTCGCGGCGGTAGAGGAACTCGAGGTTGCTCTCGATGCCCTGGAGGTCGCGCAGTTCTGCCTTCAGCCGGGCACCCCCGTGCACGTTGCGGCGCGCACCGAGGCGGCGCGCGATCCGTGGTGCTGTCGTGAGGCCCTCGCGGATCGTGTCGGTGACGATCCCGACCACACCCTCGATCTCCAGCCCGGAACTCGCATCGATGACCGCGTCCTCGACAGAGACCGTCGGCAGGGTTCCCCGCACGTGGCGCAGTCTGTCGGCACCGTCGCGCAACACCTCGTAGCGAGGCGGAAGACTCCGGGGGCGATCAGGCGGTGTCACCACCTGGATGCTCTCGGGTTCGAGCCCGACGCCACGCAGGTGGAGCGCGGCGCTGCCCCCGATGGCCGATCCCGAGCCGGCAAGGAGGTGTCCGGCCCAGGCCTCCTGGACGAAAGTGGCGGGGGTGACTCCGCGAAGGAAGATGCCGTTGGCCAGGCGGGTCCATCGCCCGTCGCGGACCAGGCGTTGTCGAACGGACTCGGAGACGCCGAGGCCCTGGGCTTGGGCGGTGCTGATCACACCGTCTTGGACGATCAGGAGGCGGTTCACCGCCGGCGGGATCTGGGTAGTTGGATACACGCCTCAAGATAGGCAGCGCGTTTCAAGCTGGGTTCCGGAAACGGTGAAGACTTTCCGGCGGCTGTCTGCCGGTAAGTCTTCACCAGATTCGGATCAGGTCGTGCGGCGCAGGACCAGGGGCGTGACGTCGGCGTCGAGGGCCGGGACGGGGACGCCGTCGAGCACCGCCCGCCCGCAGGCGGCGAGGTGGGCGCCGAACTCGGCCACGCTCTGCCGCACGGTCGTCAGGGGCGGGTCCAGCAGCGCCGCCATGGGTTCGTCGTCGACGCCGATGACGGCCAGCCCCTCAGGCACCCGCCAGCCGAGGCGCTGCGCCGCCTTGAGGGCCACCCCGGCATGGAGGTCGTTGAAGCACGCCACGGCCGTGACGCCGTCGTCGTGCCAGCCGAGGAACGCGCCCTGGCAAGCGGCGACGGCGTCCTCGCCGACAATCCCCAGGCTGATCCGGTGGGTGAGCGACAGGCCTACCTCGGCGCACGCCCGTTCGATCGCCGCGGCCCGCTCGGCCGCCATCCCCGCGAACTCGGGCACGCCCGTGTCGACGTAGCCGATGACGCGATGGCCGCGGTCGGCGAGGTGTCCGGCGATCGTCCGGGCCAGCCCGTCGGTGAGGGCGGCGTCCGGGGCGCGCCCGTCCGGAAGCGTGCCGTACCAGAGGATGGACGCCTGCTCCAGCGCCGCGCGGTCGGCGGGGGAGAGTCCGGCGGGCGCGATGACCAGGCGCGGCGTGAGGTGCGCGAGCACCTCGGCCAGCGGGAACCCCTCGCCGGACGACAGCAGCGTCATGCCCCAGGACCTCACCTCGCGGGCGAGGGCGTCCCGCAACAGGCCGCCGGTCGAACCACGCGCCAGCACCTCCTGGCCGGGCGCGGGGATCGGGGTGCGCTCGTGGAGCAGCACGATCTGACTCTGCCCGGCGCGCAGCGCGAGTGCGGCCGGGTCGGGGACGTAGCCGAGCTCTTTGGCCGTGTCGAGGATCCGCTGCCGGGTCGCCGCGCTGATCCGGCGCCCGGGGCGGTCGTTCAGCACGTAGCTCACGGTCGTCCGCGACACGTTCGCGGCCCGCGCGATGTCCTCGCTGCTCACTCTGCCCATGGAAACCCCCGCTGACTTTGTCGAAACCTCTTGACTGGACTATACGTGTAGCTCACACTGGACTACACGTGTAACGCACAAGAGATAGGCGCACCGATGCAGATGCCCAGTGGTGAGGCCGACTTCACCGTCGAGCCCGTGACCGGGCGGGTCCTGCGGCTGCGCGACGCCCTCGGCGTCTGCATGTACCTCGTGATCGGGACGCGGCGGGCGGCGCTCGTGGACACCGGCCACGGGGTCGGCGACCTGGGCGCGTTCGTGGCCGGGCTGACCGACAGGCCGGTGACGGTCCTGCTGACCCACGGCCACATCGACCACGCGTTCGGCGCGTCGTGGTTCGACGACGTCCTGATGGACCCCCGGGACCTCCCTGTCCTGGGGGCCCATCAGGCGCTGTCAGCCGGCCTCATCGCTGACGCCCGCCGCCAGGGCCACCCGGTCGCCGAGGCCCCCGATCCGGCCACCTTCGGACGCCTCTCCCCCGACGACCGCCTGGACCTCGGCGGCCTGGCCATCCGCGTCCTCGAGGCGTCCGGGCACACCCCCGGCTCGGTCGCGCTCCTGATCGAGGAGGAGCGCCTCCTCATCACGGGCGACGCCGCCAACCAGTTCACCTACCTCTTCCACCCCGAGGCCGCCACGGTCGAGCAGTTCCGCAAGCAGCTCGGCCGGCTGCGGGCGGCGTCCGACGGTCTCTACGACCGGGTCTGCGTCTCGCACGGCCCCGGGGACGCCCCCCGGCACCTTCTGGACGACCTCGATCGCCTGGCCGGACGGGTCCTGGCGCGCACGGACGACGCCGTCCCGTTCGAGTTCAACGGCGACAGTGGCCGCATCGCCCGCCGGGCCGCCGGCGACGAGCCCCACGACGACGACGCCAACCTCGTCTACAACCCGCTCCGCCTCGCCTGACCCGCCGCCGGCTTCCGCCGCCGGCGTCCCAAGTGCTTGACAACAATGAAACCATTCAAAGGAGAACAATCATGAGTATCGACACTGTCAGAACGAAGACCCCGAATGTGTGGTGGGTCGCGCTGGTCTGCGGGCTGGCGTCCTTCATCGACGCCGCGACCCTCGTCGCCAACGGCATCGCGCTTGTCATCTTCCAGATGGGCAAGGTCATCACGCCCGACCAGTTCGGCATCCTCTCGGGCGTCCTGACGTTCGGGGTGGCCGTCGGTGCCGTCGTCGGCGGCAAGCTCGGCGACGCGTTCGGACGCCGCACCGTCTTCCTGTGCACCATGGTCATGATCCTTGTGGGCCTGGCGCTGCTGGCCCTGTCGATGAGCTTCCCGCTGCTGCTTCTGGGCGTCATCCTCGCCGGCCTGGGCGTCGGCGCCGACCTGCCCGTCTCGCTGGCGACCATCGCCGAATCGTCGTCGGACGCCGAGCGCGGCAAGCTGATCGGCTTCAGCAACGTGCTGTGGCTGGTCGGCATCCTTGCCGTGGTGATCATGGCGATCATCGTCGGCAAGCCGGAGTTCGGCATGCTCGGCGGCCAGCTCATGTACGGCATGGTGGCCGCGGTGGCCCTGTTCACCCTCATCGCCCGGTGGAGCATCCCCGAGTCGCCCGTCTGGCTGGCCGCCCGGGCCGAGCGCAAGGCCGGCGTCCGCACCGAGCGCGCCGACCACGCCACGCTCGGCGACCTGCTCAAGGTGCCCTACGCGAAGCCGTTCATCGCCCTGATCTTCTTCTACGCCCTGACCAACCTCGGCGCGAACACCGGCGGCCAGTTCACCACCTACCTGTGGGTCAACGTGCTGCACACCGACCCGTCGTTCGCCAACCAGATCACCCTGCTGATGTTCCCGATGGGCTTCGTCGGCGGCTACTGGTTCATGCGCATCGTCGACACGCCCAAGCGCTGGGTCTACTTCCTGATCGGCGCCGTGGCGATGGTCTGCCAGTACCTGGTGCCCGCGATCTTCGGGTTCTCGCTCCCCACGATGCTGATCGCCATGTTCCTCAGCGCGTTCGGCGGCTCGTTCGCCTTCGAGGGCATCATGAAGGTCTGGACGCAGGAGTCCTTCCCGACCCTGCTCCGCACCACCGCCCAGGGCACGATCCTGGCCGTCGCACGTTTCGCCGCCGGCTGCCTCGCCATCGTGACCCCCGGCCTGATCAGCGCCGGCCCGCAGAACCTGTACTTCGGCCTGGCCGCCGTGTGCGCCCTCGGCCTCGGCTGCGCTGCCTTGGGCTTCCGCGGTCAGACCCGCAACGAGTTCGACGTCGAAGATCAGCTCGAAGACGTCGCCGCCTGACCCGACCGTGCGGCGGCCCACCCGGGCCGCCGCACACCCCCTCGAAGGAGACGACGATGTCGACACCCACCTGCCTGACCGCCCTGGACGCCGCCCTGCCCATCGGCGTCACCGACGACCGCGGCCCGGCCCCGGTGCTCACGGCCCGCTTCACCCTGGACGCCGGCCACGGCGTCCCCAGCCTGGCCACCCTCGCTGCGACGGCGCACGGGATCTACGAGGCGTCCCTCAACGGCACGCCGGTGAGCGGGGCTCTCTTCCTGCCCGGCTGGACGGCGTACGAGTGGCGCCTCGCCGTGCACGAGTTCGACGTCGTCGACCTGCTCGCCGAGGACAACCGCCTCGACGTGGTGCTCGGCAACGGCTGGTGGCGCGGCGGGCTCGGGTTCGCGGGCGCCGACGCCAACTACGGGACGCGCCTGGCCCTCCTCGCCTGCCTGACCATCGAGTACCCCGACGGGCACATCCAGCGGATCGCCACCGGCCCCGACTGGACGGCCGCCACCTCCCAGGTGTCCGCCAACAGCATCTACAACGGGCAGACGGTCGACTTCACGGCCGCCCCGGCGCCCCTGACCGTCGAGGTCGTCGACGTCGACCGGACGCCGCTGGTCCCGGCCGTCGGGCCGACGGTCGGCCGCCAGGAGTGCCGCAGGCCCGAGCGCATCTGGACCTCGCCGTCGGGCGCCACCCTCGTCGACTTCGGCCAGAACCTGGTCGGCTGGGTGCGGTTCGCGGTCCGGGGCGAGGCGGGCGCGCGCGTCCGGCTGCGCCACGCCGAAGTCATCGTGGACGGGGAGCTCGCCACCGAGCCGCTCCGCGAGGCCGCCGCGACGGACGTCGCGATCCTGTCGGGCGGGCTCGACCGGTTCGAGCCGACCATGACCTTCCACGGCTTCCGGTACGCCGAGGTCACCGGCTGGCCGGGCGACCTGACGGCCGACGACCTCGAGGCCGTCGTCGTGCACTCCGACCTGAGCCGCACCGGCTGGTTCGACTGCTCCGATGAGCGGGTGAACCAGCTCGTCAGCAACGCGCTCTGGGGCCAGCGCGGCAACTTCCTCGAGGTGCCCACCGACTGCCCGCAGCGCGACGAGCGCCTCGGCTGGACCGGCGACATCGCCGCCTTCGCCCCCAGCGCCTGCTTCAACTACGACTCGGCCGACTTCCTGCACAGGTGGCTGCTCGACCTCGCGGCCGAGACCCGGGCCGCCGACGGGATCGTCCCGCTGGTCGTCCCCGACGTCCTCAAGCACGGGCACCTGCCCGACGACTTCGAGGTCGACTTCACCGGCCCCTTCGCCATCTGGGGGGACGCCGCCGTCTGGGTCCCGCAGGCCCTCTGGAACGCCTACGGCGACCGCGAGCGGCTCGCCGCGCAGTACTCCGGCATGACGATGCACGTCGACGGCGTCGTGGCCAAGCTCTCGCCCACCGGCCTCTGGGACACCGGCTCCCAGCTCGGCGACTGGCTCGACCCCGACGCCCCGCCCGAGAACCCGGGCCGGGCCAAGGCCGACCCGCACGTGATCGCCACCGCCTGCCTGTACCGCTCGGCCGCGTTCGTCGCCGAGGCCGCGCGCGTCCTCGGACGCACCGAGGACGCCGCCCGCTACCAGGGGCTGGCCGATCGCACCCGGGACGCCTTCAACGCCCACTACGTCGAGCCCGGGGGCCGCATCACCTCCGACTGCGCGACCGTCTACGCCCTGGCCATCTGCTTCGGGCTCCTCGACGGCCCGACCCGGCAGGCCGCCGGGCGAAGGCTGGCCGAGATCGTGGCGGACGCCGGCTACCGGATCTCCACCGGCTTCGCCGGCACGCCCTATGTCACCTGGGCCCTCAGCACGACCGGGCACGTCGACGACGCCTACCGGCTCCTGCTGCAGACCGAGTGCCCGTCCTGGCTCTACTCCGTCTCCATGGGCGCCACCACCGTGTGGGAGCGCTGGGACTCGCTGCGTCCCGACGGCACCCTCAACACCGGCATGATGACCAGCTTCAACCACTACGCCCTCGGCGCGGTCGTCGACTGGCTCCACCAGGTGGTCGCCGGCATCCAGCCCGCCGGACCCGGCTACGCGGCCGTCCGCTTCGCCCCGACCCCGGGACCCGGGCTCACCCACGCGAAAGCCGCGCTCGACACCCGGCGCGGACGCCTCGAGTGCGGCTGGCGCTCGGACGCCGACGCGATCGTCGTCGACGTCATCGTGCCCGACGGGGTGGACGCCGTCCTCGTCCTGCCGGACGGGTCGGAGCGACGAGTGCCGGCCGGCAGCCACAGCTACCGGTGGGACGTTCCCGCCGCTGGAGGAGGAGTCCGATGACCGCCCTCGACCAGATCACGCCGCCCCAGGACCTGACCGGGATCGTCGGGTGGCGGTTCCTGTACACCTACGCCAACGGGTGGATCTACGAGCTCTACGTGAAGAACGCGTCCACGATCGACTACCGGATCCACACCGGCCACGTCGGCGGGCGCTGGGTGCGCGATCAGGCCGTCGACCTGGCGCAGCTCGCCGACGACGTCTTCAAGGTCTCGTGGACCGAGCCGACGGGGACCTCGGTCGTCGTCAACATCCTGCCCGGGCTGCGGCGGATCCACGGCACGATCTTCTTCCCGGCCTGGATCGCCCAGGACGGCTCGAAGACGGTCGTCTACCAGAACGAGCACCTCGACCAGATGCGCGCCTACCGCGACGCGGGCCCCACCTACCCGATCCTCGTGGTGCCCGAGTTCGCCCTCATCCACGTCGCGGAAGACATGGGCCAAGACAACGAGACCGTCATCGCCACCGGCCCCGAGAACCTCCCGGCCGACTACCTCGCCGCGGTCGACCTCTAGGGCAACCGCCCCCTTGGCGTTAACAGCACGTTCACAGGGGCATATGCCCATGTGAACGTGCTGTTAACGATGGTATGGGAGCTGCCCGGGCGGGGCCCTACGAGGCGGCGTCCATCACCACGGGCGTGCCGAGCTGGACGGTCCGCGAGACGGTGCACAGCGACTCTCCCGAGCGCCGGATCGCCACCGGCAGGCGGTCGCGGGCGGCGTCCCCGTCGGCGCCCTCGGGGAAGGCGACCCGGAAGGTGACGTGCAGGTCGGTCAGGTGGTTGCCGCCCTCGGTCGACTTCACGCCCGACGAGGTCACCTCGAACGAGACCGGCTCGGCGCGCCGCGAGGTGATGTAATCGACGTCGATCGCCGAACAGCCGGCGATGGCGGCCAGCAGCAACTCGACGGGGGTGAACAGGGTGCCGTCCCCCTCGCCGATCTCGAGGACGCCGCCGCGGTCGTTCTCCACGCGGAACGTCGCGAACTCGGTGCGCGTGAGCGTCACGCTCCGCGCGTTGGGGTCGGACGCCGTCGGCTCGGCGGGGTTGGTCGGTTCGGTCATAGGCACATCCAACACCGTAGGCTGCGCGCATGCCCATGCCTGAGTTCGTCGCCGACCTGCGTCGCGCCGTGGGGAACGCCCCGCTGTGGATGTCGGGCTCGACCGCGGTCGTCCTGCGCGAGGGCCAAGGCGGCCAGGAGATCCTGCTGGTCAGGCGGTCGGACGACGGCGCCTGGTCCAGCGTCTGCGGCATCGTCGACCCCGGCGAGGAGCCCGGGGACGCGGCCGTCCGTGAGGTCGCCGAGGAGGCCGGTGTGGTCGCCGAGGTCGAGCGGCTCGTCTGGATGTCCGTCACCGACATGGTCGTCTACGCCAACGGCGACCAGACCCAGTACATCGACCACACCTTCCGCTGCCGCTGGGTCTCCGGGCACCCCTACCCGGCCGACGGCGAGGCGTCCGACGCCCGGTGGTTCCCGGTCGACGCCATGCCCGAGATGCCGCGCGCGCACGCCGACCGCGTCCGCGTCGCCCTCGCCGACCGGCCCGAGTGCCTCCTGGGACGCCTCACCCCCTGACCCGCCCCCCTGCTCAGGGGGTTCTCAGCGGCCGACACGCATCCTGGCAGGGAGGTGAGCCGTCCCGACCGGGGCTCGGCCGGAAGGATCTGCCAGAGTGAGCGACCTGCTCGAACGCCCCCGCGTCCAGCCCGCGCCCGCGCCTCCTCGGCCGGGTCTCGTCCAAGCGCTTGCGCGGATCGCGCTCGTGCCCGTCCGCGCCCTGGGACGCCTCGAGCGCGCCTTGACGGCCCTGCGCACTCGGCGGACGTCGAGCACACGCCCGCCCCGCGGGCTCCGCCGCGTCCTTCGGTTCCTGTTGATCCCCGTGGTCGCGCTGTCGCTGTTCGTCGGGCTGACGCTCGGCCCCGCGCTGGCCGCCCCCGGCACCGACACGACCGCCGCCCGCGTCGCCGAGTGGGCCCGCGAGTGGGGCCTCGGCGTGCTGGTGACCACCGCCGAGGAGGTCAAGTACGCGGTCGACAAGCCCAAGGAGGGCGGCGTCCTGGCGGGCGGCATCCCGAGCACCGGCGTGATGGACGCCGCGCTGCCCCCGATCCCCGCCCGCGCCCTGCCGGCGCTCACGGGCGAGGGCGAGTGGCAGGACCTCCTGAGGAACGCGCAGGGCCGCGTCGTCGCCCGCGTCGCGTTCGTGCGCCCGGACGCGACCCACACCGCGTTCTCGGTCGGCGTCGTCCAGCTGGACGCCTCCCGCCTCTCGTTCGGCCTCCACCAGGGCACCCACGTGCCCGGCGGCCAGATCGTGGCCCCGACCAGCCTGACCGGCGACGAGAAGAAGACGGTGCTGGCCACCTTCAACTCGGGCTTCCAGATGAAGGACGCCACCGGCGGCTACTACCAGAACGGCACGACCATCGCGCCCCTGGTGACGGGGGCGGCGTCCATGGTGTTCACCAAGACCGGCCAGCTGAGGGTCGAGCCCTGGGCGGGCGGGACGCCGGCGTCCGACGTGGCGGCCGTCCGCCAGAACCTCGTGATGCTCGTCGACCGCGGCCAGCTCAGCCCGCAGGTGGACGCCCCCGACACCTCGACCGTGTGGGGCAAGACCGTCGGCAACAAGGCGTTCGTGTGGCGCACCGCCGTGGGCACCCGCGCCGACGGCTCCGTGATCTTCATCGTGGGCCCGGCGCTGAACGTCGCGACGCTGGCGTCCCTGGCGAAGGAAGCCGGCTGCGCGGAGGCCATGGAGCTCGACATCAACACCGACTGGACGAACTTCATCTGGTACAGCCACGCCGGCACCACCCCGTCGCCCCACAAACTGACTCCCGACGAGTACCCGGACGCCGCCCGCTACCTGTCGGCGTCCACCCGGGACTTCGTCGCGGTGCTGCCGCGATGACCGCGCTACGGAAGGATGAGCCCCATGGAGCACAGGCCGAGGTGCGCGCGATGCGCGTCCTGATCATCGAGGACGACACCTCGCTCGCCGAGGTCGTGCGCCGCGGGCTGGTCGCGGAGGGGTTCGTGGCGGACGTCCAGCACGACGGGGTCTCGGGGCTGTGGGCGGCCTGCGAGGGCGAGTACGACGTGGTGATCTGCGACATCATGCTGCCGAGGCTGTCGGGCTACAAGGTGGTCGAGGAGCTGCGCCGTCGCGAGGTCTGGACGCCCGTGCTCATGCTCACCGCCAAGGACGGCGAGTACGACGAGGCGGACGCGTTCGACCTCGGCGCCGACGACTACCTGACCAAGCCGTTCAGCTTCGTCGTGCTGACCGCCCGCCTGCGGGCCCTCGTGCGCCGCGGCCGCCCGGAGCGTCCGGTGGCGCTGACCGCCGGTGACCTGTCGCTCGACCCGACCTCGCGCCGCGTGCGCCGGGGCGACGTCGAGATCGACCTCACGCCCAAGGAGTTCTCGCTGCTGGCCTACCTCATCCAGAACGCGGGCGCCGCGCTCACCAAGTGGCAGATCCTCGAGAACGTCTGGGACAGCGCCTACGAGGGCGACCCCAACATCCTCGAGGTGTACGTCGGCTACCTCCGCAAGAAGGTGGACGCCCCCTTCGGACGCGCGTCCATCGAGACCGTGCGCGGCGTCGGCTACCGACTGGCCGCCGACGGCGGGTAGACCCGTCCCCGGGCGGCTCAGCCCACCAGCCCCGCGGAGTAGGCGATCACCACGAGTTGGGCCCGGTCGCGGGCGTCCAGCTTGACCATGATGTGCGAGACGTGGGTTCGTGCCGTGGCCTTCGTGATCCACAGCTTCTCGGCGATCTCGGCGTTGTTCAATCCTCGTCCGACAAGGGCGAGCACCTCGCGCTCGCGGTCGGTGAGCTCCGCGAGCTTCGGGTGGACGCCGCCGGCGCCGCTGGTCGGGCGGCCGGCGAACGACGCGATCACCGTGCGGGTCACCGTGGGGGAGAGCAGCGCCTCCCCGGACGCCGCCGCGTGGATCGCCCGCAGCAGCTCGGTCGGCTCGCTGTCCTTGATCAGGAACCCCGCCGCCCCCGCCTGCAGGGCCGCGAACACGTACTCGTCGAGCTCGAAGGTGGTCAGCATCACCACGTGCACGCCTGCGAGCGCGGGGTCCGCCGAGATCTCGCGCAGCGCGGCGAGCCCGTCGAGGTCGGGCATCCGGATGTCCATCAGCACCACGTCGGGCCGCAGCGCCCGGGTCAGGGCGACGGCCTCGCGCCCCGTCTCGGCCTCGCCCAGCAGCGCCAGGCCGGCGTCCGAGCGGACGAGCGCCCGCAGCCCCATCCGCACCAGTGGCTGGTCGTCGGCGATGAGCACGCCGATCGGCGCTGAACTCGACGAGAGCCCGCTCACGGGCCCGTTCGGCCCGTTTTGGGCCCCCGAATCGCCGTTGAGCGCGCTCTGCTCGTGTTCGCCCGTCATGCGACACCTCCGATCGGCAGCGTGGCCTCGACGGCGAGCCCTCCGCCGGGCCGGGCGCCGACGGTGACCGCGCCGCCCAGGGCGGCGACCCGCTCCCGCATGCCGCGCAGGCCGTTGCCCTCCTCGGGCGCCCTGGTCGCGGGCCCGTCGTCGCGGACCCCGACCACGAGCGCCCCGTCGCGTCGTTCCACCGACACCGCCACGGACGCCCCCGGCGCGTGCCGGACCGCGTTCGTCAGCCCCTCCTGCACCACCCGGTACGCCACGGTCTGCACCGCCGCGGGCACCCCGTCGGCGACGCCGGGCGCCATGACCAGCCCGACCGTCCGGCCGCCGGCCCGCACGGAGTCCACCAGCCCCGGGACGCCGCCCAGCGACGGCGTCGGCACCAGCGGCTCGCCCTCGTCCGGCTGGCGGAACACCCCCAGGGTGGTGCGCAGTTCGGCGAGCGAGCCGCGCGAGGCGTCCCGGATGGCCTCCAGCGACGCCCGCACCTGCGCCGGGTCGGTGTCCAGCACGTGCAGCGCCACCCCCGACTGCAGCGAGATCATCGACAGCGAGTGGCCCACCACGTCGTGGATGTCGCGCGCGACCCGCAGCCGCTCCTCGTAGGCGACGCGTCGCAGCTCCTCCTCGCGGTGCGCGGCGAACGCGGCCCGGCGCGTCCCGGCGAGCTGCATGGCCAGCGACGGCAGGATCACCCACGCCACCCCGACCAGCACCAGCACCGGCAGCGCGGGGTCGGCGAAGCCGAGCTCCGAGCTCACCGCGGGCGCGACGAAGGTCGGCAGCAGCAGCGCCGCCCAACCCAGCCACTCCTTCTGCGGACGCCCGCGCATCAGCCCGGCCAGGGCGAACGCCGGTGCGGGCAGAGCGGCCGGCACCGGGCCGTTCAACGCGAGGTACGCCGCCGTCAGCGCCAGCACGGCCAGGTAGGCGGCGCGCGGCCGCGTCCGGGACGCCCACACCCCCACCGCCAGCAGCGCCGCGATCGCGACCAGCGCCACGACGATTCGCGGCTCGTTGCCGTCGGTCGTCTGCATGCCCATGCCGCCCATGCGCCCGCCCATGCGGCCGCTCATGTCCATGCGCGTCCACGAGCGCCCGGACGCCAGCGCCCCGACCCCGGCGACCGCGAACGTCGCGACGGACGCGAGCCCGCCGTGCCGGCCCGACCGGCCGTGCGGCCAGGGCGTCTCGGCCGGCGCGGGGATGTGACTCACGGCGTCCAATCTGCCAGAGCCCGGACGCCGCCGCATCGGGACGGGCGCGTAGGCGCGTACGTCAGCGGACGTACGCCAAGTGCCGCTCCCGGGCCGATGGAAGAGCGGGCCGCCCGAGGTTTACTTGAGCCATGAACAACCACATGTACGGGGGAATGAACCCCGGAGGAGGTTTCCTGATGATGTTCTGCATGCTCCTGTTCCTGGGGCTGCTGTTCTTCTTCCTGGTCAAATCGGGCAAGCTCGGCGGACGCGGCTACCACCGCGGCCCGTGGGGGCCGGGGCCGTGGGGTCCGGGCGCGCAGGGCCAGCAGGGACCGCAGGCCGAGGGCAAGCCCGCGGGGCAGGCTCAGGGATGGGTCGGCCCGTGGGGTCCGGCGCCGCGTCCCGAGGACGAGGCACTCAAGGTGCTCGCGGACCGGCTCGCCAGCGGCGACATCACGCCCGACGAGTACCTGGCACGGGTGAGCGTCCTGCGACAGCAGGGCTGACCGACCGCACGGCGCCGGGAACGCCCGGCTGACAAGCCACAGCGGCCCCGATCCGGTTCACACCGGGTCGGGGCCGCTCGGCGTCCGGTCAGGCCTTCTGCAACGTCTGGACTGCGGCCTTCACGAGGGTGTCGCGTTCGGCCTCGGTGGTGCTCTCGACGGTCATCATGAACGCGGTGCCGCGCGGCGTGGGCAGGTCGAGGGTGGCGCAGTAGAGCGTCGCGCCCGTGTCCCCGGGACGCGTGAAGGCGATCGCGTACCCCGCGCCGAGCGAGGTTGTGACGGGGGCGACCGACGTGACGGTGCCCGTGAGCCCGGCCACCACCGCCTGGGCCTGATCCTTCGTCGGGAGATCGCCGATCGTCTGGGCCTCCTCCTTGCGGACGCTGATCGACGGCGCGATGCCGCCGGCGTCCGGGCCCGTGACGATCAGGTCGTTGTTGGTGGTCAGCTCGCGGATGTAGTCGTCGACCGACTTGCCCAGCCTCGTCGCGATCGGCTCGAGCGCGGCTCGCACCGCCGGGTCGCTGAAGGTGGTCAGGTCGAACATCTCCCATGTCCCGGGCACCGCGAACTTGGCGCCGTGCCCGGCGGTGGTCACCCACTTCGACCCGTCCGGCAGGGCGGACGCCGGCGGCAGCGACACGGACGCCGACGGCGTCGCGGTCACGACGGGCGAGACCACGAGGCCGGTGGGCGTGTCGGACGCCCCCGGCTTGATCCCGCAGCCGCCCACGGCCCCGACCACCAGGACGGCGCAGCAGGCCGCGACCCGAACCGACGTCCGCAACGCTCAGCCCTCCACCAGGTGCGCCGACCGGGCCCAGAACGCGTCGACGAGGCCGGCGTCCAGGGCCTGCTTGTTCGGACGCCGCACCGTCCGCTTGATGTAGAACTCGCCGGAGGCCCAGTCGCGCGGCGGCGTCCGCTGGGCCAGCCAGACGAGCGTGTCGGCGCCCTCGGCGGGGGAGATCATGATGCGCTTGCCGAGGGCCGAGTTGTAGAAGCGCTGGGTCCACTTGCCGGCGGCGTTGCCGAAGTTGGACGCCACCACGCCCGGGTGGAACGCGGCCGAGTGGACGCCGTCGAGCACGTGGTGCTTGTGCAGGCCCTTGGTGAACAGGACGTTGGCCAGCTTGGCGTTGTTGTAGGACTTCCAGCCCGACCAGCCCTTCTCGAGCTGCAGGTCGGCGAGGTCGATCTTGCCGCCGTAGGACGCCATCGAGCTGGTCTGGATCACGGACGCCTTCGAGGCGATCAGCTTCGGGAGCAGCTTGTGGGTCAGCAGGAAGCCGGCGAGGTGGTTGACCTGGAAGGTCCTCTCGAAGCCGTCCTCCGTGAGGGCGCGCTCGCCGAAGACGCCGCCGGCGTTGTTGGCCAGCACGTCGATGCGGTCGAGCTTGCCGAGCTCGTCGGCGAGGTCGTGGACCTCCGACAGCTTGGTGAAGTCCGCGACGTGCCGCTCGGCGTCCAGCTCGTCGGCCACGGCGTTGGTGCGGCGGGGGTCGCGTCCGACGACGACGACGCGGGCGCCCTCCTGCGCGAGCCGGCGCGCGGCGGCGGCGCCCACTCCGGCGCTGGCACCGGTGATGACGATGGTCCGGGTGGTCGCGTCGGAGTTCATGGGGCGCAGCCTAGTCGCCGAGACCGAGGCGTCCGCGTCGAGAGTCGAGGGTCGGTGGAGAATGGTCCGGTGACCGAGTTGACCCGCCTTGTCAGGCCCGCGGACGCCGCCGAGCTGGCCGAGCTGTACTCCGCCAACCGCGAGCACCTGGCCCCCTGGGACCCGGCCCGCGCCGACTCCTTCTACACCGTCGCCGGCCAGGCGGAGGTGCTCGCCACGCAACTCGCGAACCACGCCCTCGGGATCGCCGAGCCGCGCGTCATCGTCGAGGACGGCCGCCTCGTCGGCCGGGTGAACCTGTCGAGCATCGCCTACGGGCCGTTCCGGTCGGCGATCCTCGGCTACTGGGTGGATCGCCTGAGCGTCGGCCGCGGGCTGGCGTCCGGGGCGGTCGCGGAGATGGTGACGGTGGCCTTCGACGGACTGGGGCTGCACCGCCTCGAGGCCGGGACGCTGGCGCACAACCTGGCCTCTCAGGCCGTGTTGGCGCGTAACCACTTCGAACGGTTCGGGTACGCCCCGCGCTACCTCGAGATCGCCGGGCGCTATCAGGACCACGTCCTCTTCCAGCGCCTCAACGAGCCGGAGACGCCATGACCGGGACGCCCGACCGCCGATCGGCCCGAGCCGCGATGTGGGTCGCGGCGTCCGGGGCGGCCTGGATCGTGGGCCTGTCCGTGGTGAGCCTCGTGACGGGGGGACTGACGGTGGGGGCCCTGGGCTACGGGGCGGCGTTCGTCGCGGCGG
>Ga0075152_10001655_pt1 | contig 16123 bp, 10 predicted proteins | sample JI61114C2DNA_FD_70964 | JGI IMG/M metagenome (GOLD analysis project Ga0075152, IMG submission 70964) | Wastewater effluent complex algal communities from Wisconsin, to seasonally profile nutrient transformation and Carbon sequestration -... | ecosystem: Engineered > WWTP > Effluent > Algae...
ACCTGAAACTTGAAACAAGATGCTATTGTGTTGAATCTAAACCTCCGTTCGAATACATCGCTCCTCATTTTCATTCTCCTTCTCCATCACCTTCTCCTTCTCTTCATGTAAATTCGCCGCCTATGTCGAAGCGGACAATCTATCTATGCATTGGTGGTAATCTGGGTGAGCGGGAAGCGAACCTGGAGGAGACACGTATGTTTCTTGAGTACAATTTTGGCGATATCATGGCCAGTTCTTCTGTTTATGAAAGCGAAGCATGGGGTATGGAAAATGCGCCGGCGTTTCTAAATCAAGTGGTGATTATTGAATCGGAGTTGAGCAATGATGACTTGCTTATGGAAATAGAAGAGCTTGAGGAGTTTTATGGTCGCGAAAGAAGCAATACAGGTTATCTCTCACGAGAAATGGACATTGATGTGCTCTACATTGGCGATGAAATCATCGACACGGAAAAATTAAAGGTCCCACATCCCAAAATGCACGAACGGAAATTTGTGTTGGTACCGCTTGCGGAACTTGCTCCTCAATTCGTGCATCCTGGGCTGAAAAAGAATAGTGAAGAGTTAATGAGCATTTGCGCCGATTTATCTGTTGTGAAAAAGTGTTGAACCCTTATTCATACATAGCTATTGAGGGAAACATTGGCGCAGGCAAAACGAGTCTGGCGACAAAACTCGCACATGATCTGGAAGCCAAATTGGTTTTGGAAGAGTTTGCGGACAATACTTTTTTGCCGAAATTTTACGAACAACCTGAGCGATATGCCTTTCCAGTCGAACTCAGTTTTTTATCAGAACGTTTTTCTCAATTAAAACGGGAACTCAATACGACTGATCTGTTTGCTCCCAATATTGTGTCGGATTACTTCATTAGTAAATGTCAGATTTTCGCTAAAAACAATCTGCACAGGGATGAATATGAGTTGTTTTTAAAAATGTTTGAGATTGTTCAGGGAGCTTGTCCGGTGCCGGATTTATTGGTTTATCTCTACTTGAACGTTGACGATCTGCAATCGAATATTCGCAAGCGCGGCCGTGAATATGAAAGACAAATTACCGATGAATATCTGACCAATATTCAGAATCAGTACTTAGAATTTATCCGTCAACACGAAGAATTACGCATTCTCATTATCGATACAACGAATGTGGATTTCGTCCAAAACACCATGGACTATGAAACGATGAAACGCATCATTCTCGCTGACTATCCTCGCGGCATTCATCGCATTACGGCATAAAAAAATCCGTCACCCATCACATGGGCCGCTTCTCACTTCTCACATCTTCATTTCATTCACCTGGGCAGAAAATTTTCTGCCCGCTGCCCAAAGCGCTTTCAATTCTCACCTCTCACTTCTCATTTCTCCCTTCTCCTTTCTCGCCTCTCACTTCCATCAAACAACCGCTAAGTGCATCTTCATGCCGTTGGTGTAATCATACGATTAAGTCGTTGATTGTCATCGTTACGTTTGTATCCAAATTTTACAAAACTATTCTCAGATGAACTTTTTCAAAACTCTTCTTGCATCCATGTTGGGCACTGTGCTCGCACTGGGATTGCTGGTTCTCATATTCGTATTGATGATTGTTGCTGCTATCAGTGGTTCTGAAAACAAAACAGTGAAGGTGGAAGAAAATTCTGTCCTTCATATCAAGTTGGACGAGGTTGTAGTGGATCGCGCTGTGGAGAATGAATTCAATTTTAGTTCTGGTGCTTTCAGCTCGGAATCAAAAATGGGCTTGAATCAATTTGTAAAGGATTTGGAACATGCCAAAACCGATGAAAAGATCAAAGGTATTTTTCTCGAACCACTAAGCATTGTTGCAGCGCCAAGTACGTTATTGGATGTCCGTCGTGCATTGGAAGATTTTAAATCGAGCGGCAAGTGGATTGTGTCCTACTGCGAAGACTATGGACAGGGTGGATACTATGTCGCTTCTGTTTCGAACGAAGTCTATCTTTATCCTGAAGGTTCTTTCGACTGGCGCGGACTCAATGCGGAGGTGATGTTCTATAAAAAAATGTTGGACAAACTTGAAATTGAAGCACAAGTAATTCGTGGTCCAAACAATAGATTCAAAAGCGCTGTTGAGCCATTTATCTATGATCACATGTCGATAGAAAACAAACTACAGGTAGAAACCTTTATCGGCGATATCTGGCATGTTATGTTGGATGGTATTTCCCAATCACGTGGTATTGCTGTGGAATCGCTCAGTATGTATGCAGATTCATTGTCATTTATTACACCTGATAAAGCGGCTGAAGCTCATATGGTGGATGGTTTGAAATACCGCGATGAAGTGATTTCTATTTTGAAAACGAAAGTGGGATTGGATGCTGCTGCTAAGGACGAAGATCTTCATCTTATAGATCTTTCGGATTATCATGGAAAAGAGAATAAAGGGGATGATGAGGATGATGACAAGCCTGATTTTAAAAAGGATAAAATAGCTGTTGTTTATGCTGTAGGCGGCATAGAGAGTGGGGAAGGAGATGATGAAACAATCGGCAGTGATCGTATCGCTGCAGCTCTAAAAAAGGCGCGTGAAGATGAAAAAGTGAAGGCGATTGTTTTTCGTGTGAATTCACCTGGTGGCAGTGCTCTTGCATCTGATGTGATCTGGCGCGAAACGATGCTCATCAAACAAAGTGGTAAACCACTTTATGTTTCCATGGGAGATTATGCTGCTTCCGGTGGTTATTATATTAGCTGCAGTGCCGATAAAATCTACGCCAATGCTAATACAATTACTGGTTCTATTGGTGTTTTTGGCATTATTCCAAACATGCAAAAGTTCTGGGACAACAAACTTGGTATTACATTCGATCGATATGAAACAAATCCACATGCTGATTTGATCTCAGTAAACAAACCGCTCGATGCAAAAGAAATGGCTGCAATGCAATTGTCAGTAACCGAAATCTACAATGATTTTACATCGAAAGTGGCAACGGGAAGAAACATGACACAGGCAAATGTGGATAGTATAGGTCAAGGCCGCGTATGGAGTGGGGAAGATGCGAAGAATCTTGGATTGGTGGATGAAATCGGAAATCTGCAGGATTGCATTAAAGCGTGCGCTGAAAAAGCAGGCCTGACTGATTACGCAATCAAAGAACTACCATCATTGGTTGATCCTTTTGAAAAGCTAATGGAAGATATTACAGGTCAGAAAAAGGCAGAAGTAATGAAGGAAGTATTGGGTGATCAGTACGTCGCTTACGATAATGTAAAACGACTGTTGGAAATGAAGGGCGTGCAAGCTCGTATGCCTTTTTATATTGATATTAAATAGTCTGGATTGATATCAGTAAAAAAAACCGGGCAATTCGCTCGGTTTTTTTATTTCACCACTGCTAGGTTTGTACCATGAATAAAAAACTTTCCATGTCGGAATTGGCTCGCATGTCTCAGGAAGATTTTAAACAATCGAACAAACTACCTGTCATTCTTGTGCTTGACAATATCCGAAGTGGTTTGAATGTCGGGAGCATATTTCGCAGCGGAGATGCTTTTCGGGTGGAGAAAATTATTTGTTGTGGTTTTACTCCAGTACCGCCTCATCGAGAGGTATTGAAGAGTGCTTTGGGTGCCACGGAAACAGTTGAGTGGTCCTATGCAGAATCTGCTTTTGTGGCCATTTCTGACCTGAAAGCCGCCGGTGTTGCGTGTTTTGCTATTGAACAAACAGAGGCGAGTCTTGATCTTAAGGATTTTAGACTTTCTGAAGCAACGAAAACGGCTATCGTTTTGGGTAATGAAGTGACCGGTGTTGACCAGAATGTGATTGACCTATGCCATGGTGCCATTGAGATTGCACAGCATGGCACAAAACACTCATTGAATGTTGCGGTTTGTGCAGGCATTGTTTTGTTCAGTATCTCAAATACCTAGTTCAGCGGCCAAATTCAACTTTGAATTAGGAAGTTTGGTTCGAATTTCTATTTTTGTCTAGTCGTGTTACGGATTAGCCTTACATCTGTTCTTTTTCTGTTGTGTGCTCTTTTGCATGCCCAGAAGTTCGATTTCTTTACGGAAGAAGCTTATCTGCGCAATCCAAATCACCTGGAATTTGGTATTGGTGCTTCCAATTTTTTGGGCGATCTCGGTGGAAAAGATGCCGTTGGTACAAACGACTTGCGGGATCTGGAGTTTACCGAATTTAATCTTGCGAGCTACATTGGTTTTCGCCACGCCTTTCACAAGAATTTCTATGGCAGGGCTAATTTTAGCTATGGCCGAGTAAGTGGTGATGATAAACTCACCAAAGAGGCTTATCGCAATAACAGAAATCTGTCTTTCCGCTCCGATATTTTTGAGTTTGATTTGATGGGCGAGCTTTGGATTCGCATAGGTGCAAAGAAGGGCCATCAGTACAAATTGGAGCGATCGTCCGAAACCAAAACTGCACCTTGGCATGTCCGGGGATCGTATCTTACTATTTTTGGTGGTATGGGTATTTTTCACTTCAATCCGAAAGTTTATTTTCAGGATCGTTGGGTTTACCTGGCTCCATTGAGCACTGAGGGACAAGGTTTACCTGATGGTGTGAATCCATACAAACTGTGGCAAATCAATGTGCCGGTTGGTTTTAGTTATATGGTGCGTATGCACCGCAATTGGTCTTTTGGCATCGAAGCAACATACCGCTACACATTCACGGATTACATTGATGACGTGAGCGGCAGTTATTATAATGCAAACGACATTGCTCTCTATGTGGGTGAACAAAATGGGGATGTTGCGGCTTACTTGTCGAATCCTGCGCTTGGTGCAGCGAATGGCGGCAAGCCCACTATTGTCACGTCACCCGGGCAACAGCGCGGTGATCCCACCGACAATGATGGCTATTTTTATGCGATGTTCAAAGTTGATTATCTCCTGATCAACGAAGCGAAATTCACCAACAAAAGAACGAAGAAGCGTGGTGGTACTCACTTCCACAAAAAGACGCGTATGACTATTTAGTGCGTCTTTCGATTCAGCGTTTAACAGCAGCGCAGTCGGTGTGAAGCCTTGCGGATTGAGCGAAAATTGTGGAGGTTGTTATGTGCTTTTAATAATAGATAGGACGAATGTCTTCACGATAAATGCTTGAAACCACGAAGCACACGGAGAAAAATCGCACAAAGAACACAAGAATTTTACACGAAAATGAGATCCGATAGGCATCGGATGAGCATGGCGACACATAAATTCTAATTCACCATCTCGCTAATTCGCGATCTCCATAATTGCAATGAAACCCGATTTAACAAGCTATTTCGATCATTTTTTTTAAATAAAAAAATCCCGGAACTGGCCCGGGATTTTCAATTTTATTGGTGGGTTTTCTTTTAGTCTCTTCTGCCAAAGATGCGAAGCAAGAAAAGAAACAGATTGATGAAATCCAGATAAAGACTGAGAGCGCCCATAATCGCAAGTTTACTTGCAGTTGCTGAACCATATTCTACACCAGCGCCAATGCGTTTTACTTTCTGAGTATCGTATGCTACAAGTCCTGTGAACACAAGTACTCCAACGCAGCTGATAATGTAGTCGAATGCTTCACTTTTCATGAACATATTCACCACGGAAGCAATCACGATGCCGATCACCGCCATCATAAGTATCGAACCCATTTTGGTCAAATCGGTTTTGGTTGTGTAGCCAATCACTGCCATCGTCGCGAACAAGCCTGCTGTAATAAAAAATACCTTGGCAATTGTCGCAGTCGCATAGATGAGGAAAATGACACTCAGACTTATTCCATTTACGAGTGAATAAGCGATGAAAAGAGCGATGAGCGCTGACGCTGAAAGTTTATTGAACGCAAAACTCATCACCATCACCATTGCAAGGGGAGCAAGCATGATCACCCATAACATAATGGAAGAACCTTCGAGTAGTCTTAGGATCATTCCGCTGCCTGCAAACCAATATGCAGCAACGCCCGAGATGACCAACGCAAGTGTCATGTATGAAAAAACGTTTGAAACGAATGCTTTGGAAATCGACGCTGAGTCTATTTCGATCGTCTGTTGGTTGTAATTCTCCAGATTATTCATAATGAAAATTCTTTACTTGTTTAAATAGGCTACAAAGTTAAAGGCAACACGAAGTTCCCTAGAAGGTTGATTGCAATTTTTAACCTGAAATGGTTTTCAAAAAGATCGGGTGAACTTGGAAGAATCGTATTGGAAGTTGGATTCAAAATCTGATTTGTTCTACGACAAATGCAGTCCAATCAAGTGAATAAACTCTTTGCGTGTTTTTTCATTGTGTAAAAACTCACCGCTAAATGCACTTGTTGTCGTAGAGCTGTTTTGTTTATTCACCCCACGCATTTGCATGCAAAGGTGTTGTGCTTCAATAACAACAGCTACGCCAAGTGGCTGAAGTGTTTCCTGAATACAATCTCTGATTTCGATTGTTAGTCTCTCCTGGACCTGAAGTCTGCGGGAAAAAACATCTACTACGCGCGGTAATTTGCTGAGACCAACAATTTTTCCATTTGGGATATAGGCAATGTGTGCTTTACCAAAGAATGGCAACATGTGATGTTCGCACAAACTATACAATTCGATGTTTTTTACCAAAACCATTTCGCTGTAATCCTCATCGAACATGGCGCTGCGTAATATTTCACTGGCGTCCTGATCATACCCTTGTGTGATATATTCGTATGCTTTCGCAACGCGCTCAGGTGTTTTGAGCAATCCTTGACGCGAAGGATTTTCGCCCAAGTTCTCCAAAATCGAAAAGACATTCGAAGCGATTGCTTTTTGATTTGGTGTCAACTCGGATTCTACTCTTTTATCTGATTCTACTTTCATGCGGCTTTCTATATGGTTCTCTAACAAAAACGATGTTGTAAAGTTCAATCTCAATTTCCTCCGAAATACTCGGCGGAGTTATTTTCTGTTTCTTGCACCTTTACGCTGTGCAGCTGGCGATCATCAGTATTGATAGCTAAAACCAATTCCTCCCAGATGGCTATCGCAACATTTTCACACGAAGTCAATTTACCGGAAAGAAATGGAACATCTAAATTGAGGTTGCGATGATCTAATTTTGAAATTACTTTTTCTTCTATCAAATCACTTAAGAATTTGAGATCAATGCAATAGCCTGTGTCTGCATCCGGTTCGCCTTTCACAGTGACAAACAATTCATAGTTGTGTCCGTGCCAATTTGGATTCGCACACTTACCAAAAGTTTTGAGATTTGTTGTTTCATCCCATTTCGGATTCCACAGTTTATGTGCTGCATTGAATCGCTCTCTTCTTGTAACGTAAACTACTTTCGACATCGTTTCCTTTTTTGTAGCGCAAAGCTAGTGGTGAATGTTTGCCAGAACATGAAGCGATGTATCATTCCTAACCGATGTTTAGGTATTCATCGGTCGTTTGATGATTGAAACTTGCATGTTTTGAGAATGAAATACAATACACGCAACCTTAAAGTTCACTTTTCGATTCGAAGAATTAGATAACATGGTGAGTCTTGGGTTTCCAGAATTTTTTACAGAATAGAATTCGGATGCCGAATCTGGGTTTAATCGAACTTAATTTGCAGGCACAACAAAAGTTATGATTGTAATTACAGGCGCAGCTGGTTTTATCGCAAGTTGTTTGATCACACGATTGAACAACGACCGTTTTTTTGACTTAATCTTAGTGGATGACTTTGATGGAAATTCAACGAGTGCCACTCATGAAAAGACGGGAGTAAATTTTGAAGGAAAAAAGTTTCTGAGAAAGGTGGATCGCACCCGATTTCCGGAATGGCTGATTGAAAATGAGGATCAGGTTCAATTTGTTTTTCATCTGGGAGCACGCACGGATACCACGGAATTCAATCGTGCTATTTTCGATGAATTGAACTTAAACTATTCCAAACGCATCTGGCAAATTTGCTCTGAATTCGCGATACCGCTTGTCTACGCTTCTTCTGCTGCTACCTATGGCAATGGCGAGTTTGGATACAAAGATGATCACACACTCATTCCTTCTTTAGTGCCATTGAATCCATACGGCGATTCGAAAAATGAATTTGATATTTGGGTTTTACAACAAAAGGAAGCGCCATTTTTCTGGGCAGGGTTGAAGTTTTTTAATGTGTATGGTCCCAACGAATACCACAAGGAACGCATGGCATCTGTGGTGTTTCATGCGTACCGCCAAATTTCACAATCATCAAAAATGAAATTGTTCCGTTCACACAATCCGAATTTTTCTGATGGTGGACAAATGCGGGATTTTGTTTATGTAAAAGATGTTGCCGAAGTGTGTATGTTTTTGATGCATCATCGCAAAAATTCAGCGATCTATAATTTAGGTTCTGGAAAGGCACGAACGTTTTTGGACCTTGCAAATGCGACATTCAGCGCGCTGAATATTGCTCCGGAAGTGGAATTTGTCGATACGCCCATCGATATCCGCGACAAGTATCAATATTTCACAGAAGCAGATATGCATAAATTGATTTCGATTGGTTATTCTACTCCGTTTCATTCATTGGAAGAAGGAATTCACGATTATGTGACGCAGCATTTGCAGAAGAATTACCGAATTTATTAAGTCTCATTTTAGCCAGATTGGTTTCACGCTTCGTCATCTGAACTCTAGCTTCTGGTATTTGGTATTGGGTGATTCAATATGTTTACTTCTTCCTTTAACCTCGCTATCGCGTCATCAATAATTTCAACTTGATTGTCGTCAGAAACTGGAGTTGAGTCAGCATTGCTGATTATCTCTTGAATGGCAGTAACTTTGATTTCAGCCGGTATTCTTAACTAAGAATTTATCTGCTAAATACTTCTGGATTTCGTGATCTCAACTTCTTGGTATCCGGGCAATAAAATTTCTGCCAAGGCTCATCATGGGCGTGGCTCCAATTGGAAAGAGCGAGTGCATTTGCTTTTTTCAAGTTTATCCAAGTCAAGTCGAGAATTTTTTTTGGGACACTTCAATATCCTCGCTAAATAGAACGGTTGTGAAAGTTGATTCTAAAACCCATCGAGTATCCCAGATAGGATTACTTCCTTATAATTTGAATGCGTGGTAAATGCTCGGTAACACAGGACCGTATTTCCATGCCTGAAACGGCTCAACCACCAGTGGCTTCCAATCGGGATCTCATAAATACAAATAAAGTACGAAATAAACAAGCATTTGCAACTTCATTTGCATTACAGGTAAGCTTTCATCTATTCCTTTTTTTACGAAGTAGTTTGTTATTGTTAGCGTCGGATACACATCTCGTGTAAAGAGATAACCAACGTTACATTTATAACAAGGTTAATACGAATTTTCTAAACCATTCAAGGTTTACACCGATTCCTTGAGCAAATCCTAAGTTTATAGCGCCACACATTTCGTGAGTTCGTCAAAGAAAAACGAGTGCATAAGTAATTCTTAAAACTATGTTGCAAAATGGGGATTGGACGAATAAGGTAAAAAAAATTTTAATGCTGCTGTTATGGTGCTAGCAACTAGGACTTTAGGGAAAATCAATTATCTAATAGAAATTTTTGAGAATGAAACAACGGAGTTCATTTCAATTACTGATAGTATGTAGTTACCAACGCCTAAACTGCTGGTATCAATCGCTAATAAATTTGAGTTAACTATACTAGACCGCATAACCTCTCTCCCCAAGCAATCAGTGACGATGACAAGATGTTGCGCAACCTCTTTAAATTCAACAGTCACGATATCATCCGCTGGATTTGGATACACGGCTTTGATATTCTCAGATAACGTTTCAATATAATCAGGAATTCCCCAATGCACACTATCAGGATCTAGATAGTATTTTGCCAAGCCCTGAACATTCAAATTGGATCCGGAATAATCAAATTCACCCCCAGCCAATAATTCACCATCGTGAACTTTCAAATCTCGAATATAAGCCGGTGAGCCAATATTGTATGGTTGTCCTGGCACCGGCTGCCAATTCACGCCATCGAAATATGCCAATGTACCTTCTTCGCTCAGAACATGGACTCCACCAGCATACAATTGACCTTGGTACATTTCCAACGCATAAATATCCCCGGTTAAATTATCTCCAACGCTATGCCAATTGGAACCATCCCATGCCGCAACATTTGCAACAGGTATTCCACTTGCGAGTGTGCAAAAACCACCGACATAAAGTATATTGTTTTCTTGATCAACATATGCGTCATATAGATTGCCGTTGACTCCATTAAGCGGCTCTCCCCAAGCATTCCCATCGAAATAGGCGATGTTTTGTGTATTAATACTGTTTTCAAATGAATTATCGAGAGAGACAGATTCGAACCTACCTAAAACAAATAGTTTGTTATCATAATGTATCAATTTCCGAGGTTCAATTCCTCCCCAAACACCACCCATTGTCGACCACTGATTTCCGTCCCACATTCCAAATTGCATCCATTGAATTTCATCATTACAATCAATTTCCGAAATTGAACCGCAAGCGACGAGTTTATTTTGAAATATTTCCAAATCCAATACTGTTGCAGTATTAAGACAAATTCCTTGACCTAAGGAAAACCAAGTGTCGCCGCTAATTCCTGCGATTTTATCCGCTGCATCTAAGCCGAAATAATTTTTGAATGAACCACCCAAAAAAGAGATTCCAGACAATTCTGCAACGAAGCAATATCCCCTTCCATTTTCTGTAACAGGTCCAAACGGCGCAACATCAGAATCGCTTAATACGAATCCAGCATACTGTTCATCATTTCCATTCACATTCCAGTAACCGAGCACCAAAATGTCATCATTTAGACTTTCGAATTGAGTAAAATAGGAGGAAGCAAATTGATTATTTTCAACTAGCATATTCCATTCCTGCCCGTTGAATGATACAGGTAGGAATGAAATTACTATGATTATTGGCCACTTTATCATTTCATAATTATCAAAGAGCCCTTAGCTAAAACAACATCTTCTTGAGTAATTGAATAATTATATGCGCCAGCGGGCATATCCCCTAATTCGATCAGCCCATCTTCTTGACTTTTCGAAATTGTAAAACACTCTGCAATTGAACCAAGATGGTCATACAGTGTTATATGAAGGATGCCATGAGTTTGCATATGAATACGAATATAGTCGCTAGCTGGATTTGGATAAACTGCTACCTCCGATATTTTGAAAGGGCCATAGTACTCAAATCTCCTCCTTTCACTCTGCAATTCAGGATTTGGAATGATCATCGGCGTTGTATAGCCAAAGGAGTGAATTATGCCGAGCGCTTGAGAATACGATATGTTCGACGGATTGAGATCTTTTAAATTAAAGCATTCAGAGAGATCCTCCATTCGAGGGGCACCATTCGTTATCCATCCTAATTGATTTTTCTTCATTTCAATCCAATACTCTATATCTTCATTTTCTGCTTCCCAACTTAAGAGATAGTTTTTCGCCGCGGTTAAGTTCCTCTCCATGAGTAACACATCCAATTGCATCACTTTTGGATATATACCCTCAAAATCAGCCAATAAATTTTTAGCATCCTGGAACTCCCGATCTATCAGCAAATGCTCAACTTCAGATTGAATTATTGCTTTATAAATTTTTGAGTACTCAATAATTCGGCGCCTCAGTTTTGCCATTGTCTGTACTTCAGGATTCAATAAATAAACAGAACGCAATTGCCCTCGAATTACATCTGGCATCGATTCGGTTTTATCAATAAAAAGGGCATGAAGCCGGGCATCAATAACAGAGTTGATATTTAGAACTTCTTGCAGATACACTGAAGGCACATTGTAATTGAGCATATAAGCTTCTAATACCGAAGTGCTTAGAGGCGAATTCATTTTTAAAAACTCTTTAAGCTCTTGTTGGTTCGATATCCCGCCATAAATTGCCTCAAGCATATCATAGGTTGTGGTGTGATAGTTGTCTAAGCTCGCTTGTAGAGCTTCTAATTTGTCAGTTTCTCTATCGAGTTTAGAAGCAATATCCTGGGAATTCCAGAAAAGAACCTCATTTGAATTATCATCATCTCCGATAATGTTATAAGGAGAATCGCAGCTTGAATTTGGATCATAATCAATTGTAAGCGGAACAGGAATGCCATTGGAACCTGTAATAACATCAGGTCTAAACCTATTTAATAACTCCTCTTCACCATGGTAGTAATAAAGAAAATTGGTTTGGGCCATTTCCAACTCTTCTTGTAAGCCCTCAATAATTAATGGATCCCCACTTTCAAAATCCTCAAAAATATGATCAACACTTAAATCTTCATACATACTACCACTAATCAGTGGCTCTGAATAAATTAACCTCTGAGAATCCAGAATATAACCTGATTCGTTTTGTGGGAAGAATTGGTTTCCAGCTCCGGTAGTTGCATCTGTGATGATTTCAGGATCACTACCCTGGTTTCCTAGTACACCTTTATTCGCCCAGAATGTTCCTTGTAAGACATGACTAAATGAATTACACCGTAATAAAAAATTGAAATTATCTTTTCCTGTGGCCACGTCTTGTAAACAATCAATGAAGCGATTTCCGTCATCCGTTAAGTCTGCCTGTCCGACAAAACTTTTGCCCCACCAATAATTATCAGAATCAAGAACGATAACTCCCCGTTGAAGTCCTATAAACTGATTATTAGTATGAACTGAAAGATTGCTGCAGTTGTTCAAATAGATTCCGTTCACATTAACTGAGGGATCAACATCTTGATCATCGAATCCAAAAAAGTTATCAGTTAGTTTCATGTCCGGCATATTATCCAACCGGACCGCCGCTGTATTTGAATATAGCTGATCAATTCCATTATATGATTGACCGAACCAATGATGTGTTTGAGGAAATCGAAATAAGTCAGATGCATCTGCAGGATTTGGGTCAAAAAAATTACGAAAGACACAACCATCTATACTTTGTCCCCAAACTTCGTTCTCAGCATTCCCGATTGAGTGGACGACTGAAATTCCATTCATAATTGCTTGATCCATGAAGATTCCATATTGAATGTTATCAAACGCACAATCACTAATATGGAAGTAAGCATTGATCCCCCGAACTCCACATTCAAGATTGTTGAATGTGTTAGAAGTAAAATTATTAAATCGTTGGATTCCTTTAACGCAGACACCTATAGCACCCCTTGTTTCACTATTCGCTGAACCATACCAAGGATAATCTATGTTTGGAAATGGCATTGGCGCTTCTAAACCGTATCGGAAATCTAGGATGCCCGAATTGCCAGCAGTCGTTGAGTATCCCGTGCTAAATGAACAACCTTCTATAAGAAGGTCTAAACCTGATTTTGGAAAGGCGATTACGCTGCCAGGGATATTTATGCCAATTCCACAATTTGTAAAGGAACAGAATATAAAGACTCCATGCTGACTATAGTTCTTCCAAGATTGAGAATAATACATATGAGTGGGTTGTCCATTAGCATCTAAAAAATCTGTTAACTCAGACAAGTCTCTTGGCTGACCAAATGCAACACCAATATGAGCATTTTCGATATGAGTGCCATCTAAATTTACCGAACCGTAGCCTGATATTGTAGGATCATCCCAAACCTCAATACCTGGCCACATTTGATCACATGCACTTGTGAGGGTTACGCCATCTGATGCATGCAAAGCGCCTCCATCTTTCACAATGATTTTCGCGTTAGGACCGAATTGAATTACTGAAGTTGTAAAAGATAGATAGCCGCCACTTCCAACAATTATAGGGTGTTGAAAGTTCATATTCTCGTCTATAGCTAGGGACTGATTTTGCACAACTAATGGAACCTCATCATTGAACGTAACAGAGGCGCTGCAATATGATTCACATCCTAAAAGTGCTTTATGCGCATTAACCAATCCGTGTCCATAAAGAATAGGGTCAAACAAGTTGGTAGCGGAACAGTATAATCTCTCCCTCACTTCTGCTTCTGTCATATCGGGGTTTTCGGATAGCACCAGTGAGGCTATACCCGCAACAAGTGGACATGCAGCTGATGTCCCTCCAAAAGTTTGTGTATAATTGGAATTGGAATATCCAACTACACCCATTCTATCTGTGGTTGCAACACTACCTACTTCGAGAGTTGCAGATGATGGCGCAACTAAATCAAGCTCAGGGCCATATTGACTATAATCTGCTAACTGTCCATTTGGAGCAAGAGCGCCAACTGCGATTACGTCAGGATGCGTTGCTGGATAGTTTACACCCCCTGGTGTGTTTCCGGAAGAGAATACAATAACGCATCCTAATCCATCCCGCCCTGTATTAGTGATATCCGACAACGCTTCATCTAGAGCATCCCATTGAATTTCTGCTGAATCGAAGCCCCAACTGTTGCTAATTACATCTGCGCCTTCCTCTGCGGCAAGATAATATGCGAGTACTGTTTCTCCGAAATCAGTTAATTGATATCCGTAAAAAATATTTACCGGCATCAACTTTACTTGAGGAGCAATTCCACGGACACCAATGTTGTTGTGTGATGCGCCAATTATGCCCGCACAAGCCATACCGTGTCCGTTTCCATCAAAGCTATTATTAATTGGATTGGGAATTCCATATATCCATCCCGTGTCATCATCTCCTGGTTCAGGAAGTAACCAAATATTATTAAACCCGGGTAGCATTCTCGAATTTCCTAACTCGTCCACAATATCTTCATGGGCTTCTCCACCCGAATCAAAAATTGCCACCGTAATGTCCGGGCTACCCGTGGAAATTGCCCAGGCATCTTCTGCATGACAATCGAATCCTAATGAATTGTCCATTTGATATTGCAGCGGATACAATGGGTCGTTAGAAAGTTCGGGCCTAGTTATCATGCACGGATGAGCATAGCGAACATAACCAGATTCGTATATTTCATTAGAAAAAGATAATGCGCTCTCAACATCAGAGAATTCAACTATATGTATATTGTATTTGAAGTCAGACTCAGTGCCGGAGTATTGTGATAACTTATCTGAAAAATAGTCAGTCGGAGTTGTGAAGTAGGTATTAAGTCGATACATTACTCTTGGAGTAAGAAGAACCTTGTATCCATCAGCATAGGCGCTTCCAAATTGTTCGCAGCGGATATTAGCTTGATCGATGCCGAGGGAAGAAGCTTGAAAATTCTCTGATAACTCCTCACTGAACTCAAGCAGAATGAGATTCTTTCTTTCCAAATAGATTTTACTCGTAAGATTAGCTGGTTCAATTGTATCAATGTCTATTGATACGCCGTTGTTCAACCAGATTGCAAGCGTTGACCTATCTTGATAAAGAGATATTTGCCGATTATTAGAATAATAAAATTCTTGCGCTGAACAATTGATTGTAAAATTGATGAAGATGTAACATAGGATCATGCGCTTCAAATGCAAAAGGGATAGTAATTTAAAAATGCTCATAGGGTTGGTTGGTCTAGATGTTGATTAAGAAAGAAAAAGGATAAAGAAGACTTTTTGCATAACGCGGTTGTTGAAATTGGTTGTAAGAAATTGGTAGTAGTTTAATTCAAGAATTACGAAAGTATGGCAGATTTTATTGCTATGATCATTTTTTATTGAGTTATTTTTTGCAGGTCCACTTTTTAGTTGGTACACCTTTGTAAAATCTGATATACTCTTTTTCGGAAATCCCAAAACATATATCGAATGGAAGAGAAAAGGGGTATTTGGTAACTGGTGTATAGCATCTGGTATTTGGTATTTGGATTTTGGTATCTATCTTCTAATCTCCACTATCCATCATCTATCTTCGCCCCAAATCATCACCTGTTCTTATGCGCATTGCTGTCATTGATTGTGGAACGAATACGTTCAATTTGTTGGTTGCCGACGCAACGCCGCACGCATGGCAAGTGGTGTTTCAAAACAAACTTCCTGTGAAACTCGGTGCGGGTGGATTCGAAGAACATAGGATCATGCCCGCGCGTTTTGCTCGTGGCATGGATGCTCTTCAATGCCATGCTGCAAATGCACAAAATTTTAAATGCGAACGTGTTTTTGTATTTGCAACTTCTGCTATCCGCGAGGCTGTCAATGGCAGCGAGTTTATTGAAAAAAGCATGGAGCTTTGGGGACTTGATGTGAAAGTAATCAGTGGTGAGCGTGAAGCTGAATTGATTTGTGATGGTGTGCGGCAAACGCATGCTTTCGGAGAT
>Ga0075152_10001659_pt1 | contig 16119 bp, 4 predicted proteins | sample JI61114C2DNA_FD_70964 | JGI IMG/M metagenome (GOLD analysis project Ga0075152, IMG submission 70964) | Wastewater effluent complex algal communities from Wisconsin, to seasonally profile nutrient transformation and Carbon sequestration -... | ecosystem: Engineered > WWTP > Effluent > Algae...
ATTGAAAACAAGTTTTCTGTCTTCATCACTGATATAATCTTCTTCTGCAATAGGTCTGCCTTCCTGTTCAGCTTTGTACTGATTATTCAGCTTTTGCATCAAAGCTGTATATTTTGTAGCCGGTATTCTTCCCAGTCTGTATACTACATCCAAGGCTTCTTTTGCAGTAGTGTATTCTTGTGCATTAGTCCCTTCAATTTTAAAATATCCTGAAAGAGATGGAAATTTTTTACCCAACCATTTTCTTGCAGTCTTTAGTTCAGCTTCATTTTCACTGGTTCTTAGTTTTTCTAATTGAGCTTCCACCTCTTTAGTCACAGCTTTGTCACCATAGTACAACTGTATTAAATACTCTGAATTAGTAGATACTGAATACTTATCATCTAAAAATAATTGTACATAACTATCTCCAACTGAATTAAACAGTGAAGTACCAGGAGCAAGCAAATATGCAAGTCTCTTACCAGTATTCACACCCAACACCTGTTTGGCAACTTTTGAATATACCTCATTGTTAACCGGTTCATAAGGAATACCATTTTCAAAACTATCTGCAGTAAATACTTTACTATCTACTACAAAATTAGCTATATCCCCAATAAAAGTCATGTAATGATTTGCATGAGTATAAAAACTATTAATGGCAAAATCCATTGCTGCCATTTTTAACCTGTCTTCCATTGGGACATTATCCGGTAACTCTCTTCTCATATACTCAGAGTCCATAAACTTTATTTCAGAAAGTTTATCATTTTTGTATACAAGAAATCCACTGGATTTTGCAGAGTCAATTATTTTTTGTGTTTCAGCTTCAATAACTTTTTCAACAAGTGTATAAGCATCTTCTTTTATACTTTCAAGAACTTCTTTTGCTTGTGCATCTGTCAAATTAGTCTCAGCTAAAAACTTAATTAGTCTGATGCCTTTATACTGGAGATTATTCATCTCAGGAATGAAATGAAATATCTGTGCACCTTTGTTGTAACCTTTTTGATTGGTAAGACTGTCAGGAGAAACTCCCATTTCTTTTGCCTTTCCATGATGAGACACTATTCTTTTAAACTCAGATTCTATCATTTGAGAAAATAAAACAGCTTTAACATCTTCAGACATTTTTACTTCTTTTCCTTGCATTAAATGAGTCCTGTTGAGTCTCATCACTGCAGTAGCTAAAGTCAACATAGTAGTTTTATCAGACATGGTAGGAAATAGCATTCTTGCCATTCTCATAGGAATACCATTAAAAGTGGTAGAACTCACTTCTCCCTGCTTAGTATCCTGGAACAAACCAAAGTTCAATAAATTATAATCAGCTTCAGCTAATGATGTAATTTCATTTACCCCAAAAGTTTTTTTACTCATTTGCTGAATAGCTTGAATGCCTATATGATCCACAGAAACTTTATCTCTGTAGTCTGCATCCTCCTGCATCAATCTTAGATTTTCTGATGTTCCATCAAAAGGTAAAGCTCTTTTAGCTGTAATCATACTGCCATTATTTCTTCTAAGCTTGTCCAGTTGCTGAGTACCAAATTTATTAGGGGTTCTGCCATATACAGTCTTATCTCCATCCCGATAATTCATTGTAGAAACAGAAGTAGTATACTTCTTCTCTATATTAGCAAGTTTTTTAAGCACACTCCCCATATCATTAAAAGGATGGAAACCATCTTCTTCAGTGAACAGAAGTTTATCTCCGGAAAGATGAGCTATTATTTCCAATTGTCTTGCAAGTAATCCAAACAAACCATCTGTTTTACTGGCAATAGGAAACATCTGTGCCCAAAGTATAGTATCAGTTTTATTTCCTGTAATAGTTTTAATAGAATACCCTTTCAATTTAAGTTCACGAATAGTTTCTCTGGTTACTTTCAAACCAAAGTAAGTATGCATCCACTCTCTGATTTCATCAAGATTTTTATTTTCCTCTTTACTATCAGGATTAATCTTAAACATTCTGCCTGAAGTTAACCACTCATTGTAAATAGCAAGAGCTTTTGCTGCTGCATCCTGATTTAATTGGTATTCTTCATCAACACTCAGTCTGGATAGAGCACTTAGTTTAAAGTTTTCTTCCCACTGAGTTTGTATTGCCCTCATTTTTTCTGTGGCATTAGTATCATACACTTTCAATGAGTATTTACTTCTGTTTAAATTCCACATTAAAAATTTAGGTTTAATAGTGTGGTTAGACATAGCACTCACCCAAGCTCTCTTTACCTGGTCAGGAGCTTCAACAAGTCTTTTTACTGTTTCTGTTAACCAAGGTTTTGTTTCAGATGCTCTTTCCAACCTTTCAATCATATCTTCAAAATTGGCATGTACATCTACAGGAGAACTGAGTATATCACTTATCTGGTCATAAACATAGTCAAAACCAGGGTAAGTAACAAAACCAAGAAATCCTCTTCTCACCTCACCATTAGTACTGTATTCCGGTATTCTTGAAAAGAATCTTTTTAGTTCAGCAGTAACACTGTCTTTACCATTTTTTTCTAAAGATGTTTTTGAATAGTTACCTTCAACTTCTCCACTTTCTTGAGCATCTTCAGAAATACCTGTAGAACTTGTTTGGTCAATTTCTGTAACAATTTCTTTTTTAATTGTTTTCCAGTTTTTATCCAATACATCTATGTTGTTAAGCAAAATATCTCCCTGCTCTATTAAATCTTTGAATCCTATATGACCTTCAGCATACAGTTTCCGGAATGTTTGCATTTTTTCAGACACCTGGATTCTTTTAGTATTCACTACTTCATCCATAACTTGTGCTATAGTTTCATTTACATTTGTTTCTGTAAATGATACACCTGATGCATCTAATCTTTCTTCTACTGTTCTGGCAACAGATCTTACTACTTCTCCTCTGTCATCTGCATTAAGGTCTTCAATAGTATTTAATCTTTTTTTCACTTTACTTAAAGCAGCATCTGTGATTTTATCATAATTCTCTTCTGAAGGATTTAAAGATTCTTCCATTTCCACAGAAGGAGAGAAAAATTCTCCGCTGTCTCCCATAGCTTTATTAATGGCATCCTGACTCCAACCCATAGCTTTCAATTCTTCAGGGTCAAACATACCTGCTATTTTATTTTTTTTCTCTACAGCTTCAATAGCATCCTGAGCAGCTCTATTTTTCATGACAGCAGTTTCATCCTCTTTATAGTTAAAGTGGATAGTTGGCTGTACAAATGAAGTGTAGACAGGTTTTTCTGCAGTACCTATATTTATGGATCTTACATCAGTGGTCAACTGGTCTTTAAGATAACCCCCATAAGTGGTATCCCCTTGTGTTGACTTGTAAGTAACTACTTTTCTTTTTCCTTCAGCATCCCTTATCACCATAGCCATAGCACCCTTTGCTTCTGTCATACCTGCCTGAGAAATATTCTGCTTGAATTTAGGTAGCACTTCTTCTACAAATCTCTTTACATTTTTCATAGCTCTTTCCATCTGTGCAGTTTCACCTGCCTTTGGTGGAGATATAAATAAATACTCAACAGGTTTTTTCTTTGTGTTACCGGCTTCATCTGTTTCATATCCATTACCATCTTTTGCTCTCACAGGGGCTGTTCCCCAGTTAAGCCCAAGGATACCAAACATTAAAGCTCTTTGCTGAACTGAAACAAAAGGTGTCCCCAAAGTATATTTTCCTTTTGCTACATTTGAATTTAAAGATGCCATTTTATCTTCAGTACCTGTTGCAGGGTCAACATTGACACCAATGAACATGTTCAGATACTTTTCAAAATCCTGAACATTGTACAAGTCCAATTTTGATATGCGAAGGATTTCAGCATGCATGTGCTCTATCTCCGCAGTAGGATTAAACCTGCTGATGTATACTTCCACTGCTGCCTCTACAGATGATGTTGCTGCTGCAGATAGTGGATGAAACACAACCTCTGTTGCCTGATACATGGTTTCTCCATTCTCATTGACTCCTGCAGGTATCAAATTGTATCTGTAACCGGAAGGCTTTGCTTTTCCCCATTTACCATTCTCCTTATCCCAATAAAATTTGATATGATCCGGATTGGTTATTCTACTTAATGGTACAGCACCTTTTTCTGTAGCAAGGTCATAAGTCTTAGTGGTGACTGCAATAACACTTTGAGGAGTCTTTGAATTAATTGGACCAAACTCTTTACTTATAAGTACTGTGCCTGGTTTTTTTTCAGTAATAGTAAGTTCTAAAGGTTTACCATTAAGTTCTATAATGTGATTTCTCAAATCCATCACTCTTTTTCTTGCTTCATTGATAATCCTTTGTTGTTCCAAAGGAGTTTGTTCCTTTCCTATATTGGATGGATTATACCAATGAATATCATGGACCTGAGCAACAGCTTCTCCCTCTGCATTGTATATTAATACAGGAATAACTTCTGCAATTTGTGAAGAAGTTTTATCAACTTTCCACTCACCAAAAGAAATAGTTTTTATTTTTTCAGCATTCTCATTTCTTATAGTAATTAACATTTTATCCAGTTGCTCTACTGGAGGTATTTTTGCAATTACTTTAGTTCCTGCAGCATACTTATTTGTGTTAAGTAAATCTTTATGGTTGATGTTTTCATCCTGAATAAGTTCTGCATCAGAGTCATTCATAATACTTCTGAAAGCAAACTTTAATGTGTCTGAAATAGTTTTTAATACACTTGGTTTTTTTACTATTTTATCTCCACTTTCATTTTCATCAAACTGTAAACCATCAGTATGTAATGTATGAAATAAATCAGCCTGGACATTAGCTTCTTTGACATCTTCTTCAGTTTTTAGTACTTCCTGTTGTTCCAATGCTCCATCTAACATCTCAGCTAAAGCATCTGCCTTAGCTAATTCTTCCTGCACATTACCATATCCATTTAACTTCCAACCCAAAGTAAGAACAGGTTCAATTTTTTTTGCAAGTTCTTCTCCTTTTAACTCTGCAAATCTTGCTCTCAGTTCCTGGTAAGTAGGTTCAGTGCCTAAAGTCTTTTTTACAGCTTCATAAAAATCCTTTACTTTAGTTTTAGCAGAGTTTTTCTTTTCTTCAGACATACTATCCTCTACACTTGGAGAAAAGAAAGCAGTTCCGGAAGTAGTAAAAGTGGATGCTCCTGCTAAAGGATCTGGAACAGACTCTACCTCAATTTCAGTGGCTAAAGCTGTAGCCTGAATGTTTTCAAAGTCATCCACAGCAGTAGATACAGCAGGTGTTCCAATGCCTGGGAGAATTGGTTTCAAATCTTCAGCAATAGCTCTGGTCTCCTCTTCAGACACTTCAGAAAGTATTCCACCTGTAGTATTTTGCACTGCAGTTTGTCTATCAAGATTTTCTTTCTCCTCCTGTATCCTTAATGCATCTCTTCTGCTTTTTATTTTGTTTTCTAATTCCGGAGTAAGTTCACTTTTTGGTATTTGAGATGCTCTTGCATCTAATTGTTCAGAGTCTTCTGCAGTTTCAATCAAATAAGACAGTCTTTGTTTTCTATTTTTTGACTGAAACTCTTTTGATTGAAGTTCAGTTAACTCTTTTCTTAGAATTTCTGTAGTATTTTCAGCTTCATACTTTAAAGCATATAACTTTGCTACCTGATTTTCAGGATTCATGGCAGCAATGATTTCCATATCTTTGTTCAACTCTGCAGAAGATACCTGTCTGCCCTCCATCTCTTCTACTCTCTTATTAGCAGCAAGCTTCTGTTCTTTTGTAATAGCTCTGGATTGTTGCATGTAAGCATCAAACATATCTTTCCCTTCCGGTGAAAGACTGGCATAATCAGGGGTATTCAGTTTAGCCTGTTCAATGGAAACATTAAGGTCCTGCAGTCTCTGAGATGTTTCATGTAAATCAAATTGTCTCTGAGTAACAGACATAACAGTATCTCTGTCATACACATCTTTATTCTCATTATACAGTTTTTGCACCATCTGAGCATCCTGTATGTAAGTAGGAAAAGCTTTTTTTACCCACTCAGCATCTGCCTGTGGACCAAACTCTGCCTGTAATGCTGCAGCATCACCTTTCTGTGCAGCTTCTAATGTCTTATTCAAGAAAGTCATGTATCCACTAAAAGCAGCATCACTGTCTTTTAGGCTATCCAAGTGTAATCCTGTAAGAGCTTTTTGTTGTCCCATAACTCTTCTCAATGCAGATGCTTTTCCAACTTCTCCAAGCTGGTCAAATTTCTGCAGTTGTTGAGCCATCTTCATACCATAACCATTAAGGCCATTGATAAAGCCTTCATGTTGTTGTCTTAATTCTTTTTGTTGTTTTCCATTCATCAGTTTTTGTACACCGGTTTGTGCACCACCAAGTATAAGACCACCAACAACACCCCCCATAAAAGAATCCCAGATTTCTCCATCTCTCTGGTATTCCATAAATCTTTTGCCAAAGTCTGCTCCATCAGCTTTACCTGCAAGCACATCAGCTGCATGCACACCTTCCCTGGAAGCAATGTATTGATACCATTCTTCTACACCTTCCAGGCCAGCATTGCCTACCATTTGTGCAGCACCGGCAACAAATTTATTAGGTATTTTAGCAAACAAACTTTCTATAGCTCCTGTACCTCCACCTGACATTGGATTAATAGTCATGAGTCTTGCCTGAAGAACATCATTAGCAACTTTCAATAAATTCCATCTGGCTGTAGTAGTAGCAGCTTCTGCAGATATTTTTTGAATTTGCTCATCAGATAAGTCAATTTCTCCTTTATCTCTCATCAACTGATACTTTTCTTTAGTTTCTTTGTAAGTATCAGCACCTTCCATGTATAACTCATTCATACCTTTGAAACCGGCAGTGAGCATCATAGCATTTTTTATCTTCTGAGAGTTAGAAGCAACTTTAACCAATTCAGTCAAAGCTCCCATGTTTCTTGCTGTTTTAAGCAGTTTAAATTTACTGGCTAAATTACCAAGCTCTGCAGTCAAACCTGCACCATCTGTAGCAAAGGTGACAGCAGCAGTTTCAGCTAAAGCCTCTACCATAATACCTAAAGATAAACCTGATTGTCCTACTATTTTCCCCCACCAGCCACTGTCTCCAAGTTGCATAGATGCACCAGGGTTTTGCTCATAGACTTTCATTTGGTTTTTTTCCATAAAATCTCTGCCCCAATCACCAAGCATGTTACCATACTCCTCATTCATTCCTGCCAGCATTTCAGCTGTACCTTTCACATCTAAAGTAGAACCTAATGCAGAAGTAAAACCTCCCACTATCCCTACACCAAAATTTGAAATTGTTCTGCCAGCTTGTTCTAATCCAGACTGGTTAGTAGCCATAGCCTGCTCAGGGGTATTAAAAAACTCACTGGTATTTACACCAAGTCTTTTTCTTTCATCATAATTTTCTACAACTACATTATCTTGCTGTAACCCTTTTAATTCAACAGTAGAATGAGAGTCTGGTAAAAGGTTTAAAGGAGAGTCTGTGTTTACAATAGGATCTCTTTTTACTTTTTGTAACTCCCCCTGAGCATCTAATAGTTCTAATGCCATAAAATGTTTTTATAAAGATAAATAATTTTATTCTGTAACTACAGTATTCTTTTTTTCTTTTTCTGTTAACTCAGCTTTAGATAAAATTTCAGAAGCATCTATGAGTCTGCTGTTTAAGACATCCAGGCTTGGAGGTACTATACCATAAGGAGTTTTCTGTGCAAAAATATTATAAGTTTTAACTTCTTTAGTTTCTAAATCTGCTATTTTATACTTAATTTCTTCTGAATTATTTTTGACTATATCAACCAAAAATCTATCTGAATTTGGAGTTAAAGGGAAGACTGTAGGCATTACATTATTTTCTAAATCTTTTATTTGAGAGCCTGTTTGAGAAACAATATACATAGCCTGAGGGTTATCTCTGTCTAATACTTTTCTTGCAGTTGGAGTAGCATTTTTCATACCTTCTCTTACAATAGTGTTGGCATTAGTTTTGTTAAAAACTACTTTTACAAAATCAGGGTTTCCTCCTTCTCCACTTTCTATTACCCTGCCTTCTGCAGCCAATTTTGCTTTATCTATTTTATAAATAACAACATAATCATCTCCCTTAGGAGTTGAAGCTGCAGGAATAAGATAGTCAGACATTTGTGCAGGAGTTGTTATAGCTTCTTCATCATTACTGAACCATTTGCCATTTTTACTGTAAAGCCCTCCATCTGTATCAAAGCGAAGAGACAAGTTTCCCCATTCAGAATTTTTCTTAGGATCAAAGAAACCTATATCATTTGAAGATTTTGCTAGTCTTATTCCAATGTTTGATAAAAGCTTATCTGACTCTGAAGCTTCAGTACCAGTATTTATTGAAAAATAAGGAACCTTAGTAATATTACTTTCAGAAAATACTTTTGCAATATCTTCTTTTTTCAAACCTAAGCTTTTAAACTTTTTTTCTGCATCAAGTAATCCTGCAGATTTTTGCCAGCCTGCTTTAGGCCCTGCCCAAGACCACATTTCTTTATCATAATTACCACTCTCTAATTGTTTCCAAGTAGGAGGTATGCTTCCATTAGAGATTACCTCTAAGTAATCTCTCATTTCTTCATATTGAGAGTCTGTAAGTTTTAATTCTTTTTTTGCTTTATCTTCTAAAGTTCTCAATGCAATTTTAGCATTGTAGTATTCAGTCCACTCTGCTGCAGTAGTAGGGTCTTTTGTTTTATATTTATCAACAATTGCAGTTAAATTTTTAGGTGTAAACTCTTCTGGATTTAAGATTTTTTCTCCAAGTTCAAAAGTTAAAGGTGTTATATTATTTTGTGGATGTTCTCTGTCATACTTAGCTTTATCTGTTTTTCTTGCCTCTTCTCCTGTTGCTGCAATTTTAGCAAATTCATCTGCTGTTCTTGTAGTTTCTTTGTTTGTTTTTGTGTAAACTTCTCTTGCTCTCAGTGCTGCAATAGCCGGAGCAAGTGGTGAGTTATAGTTTAATCTTGAAACTTTATTTCCGGTAGGTTTTCCTGTTTTAGGGTCTATTTCATCTACATAACCTATTGGATTAATAAATTGCCCATTATCATCAAAGACACCTCTCATGTATCCCATTTTATGCCCTTGTTTTAATTGGCCCATAACATTCTGGTCAGCCATTAAAGTGTTGATAGCTAACTGGTCAATCTGATCTTCTGTGACATATTCTCCATCCACTACATACTTAGTTACATACCCCCCTTTAATTGTATCCCAAATTTGCTTTTTTGAAGACTCTTTTATATCATTAGAATATTTTAAAAGCAAAGCATTCAAATCCTGATTAGCATAAAGGTCTTCAATTGCAATAGACTTTCCTGCCCCTGTTGCATCATCATATTCACTACCTTCTTTAAATCCACTTAAAGTATAGTTTTTCCATGCTGTATATTGTTCCGGAGTAATACCACCTTTATCAGAGGGCAACCCAATTCTTGCTTTTTCTTTTGCATCAGCTGCCTGAAAAGCATCATACTGAGATTGCCAGTGAGCAGCTTTACCTCTGGTAAAATCTTTCTGTATTTGCTGTCCTAAATCTCTTACAAGAGGCATTTGCTTTTTCCATGCCATAGGGTCATTCTGTAATGTTTTTGTAAGTGAATTTACTTTTTCTTCCATTTCATCCAGATAAGCTTTTACTTCTGGTTGATCTGCTGCAAGTGATTTTAATTTTAACAACTGGTCATTAAGTACAGCTGCTTGCTGATATTGAGTGTCTATATTCTGCTCATTAACCTTCATGGCAGCTATCAGTTGCTCTTGTGGTAATTGATACATAAAATCCACTGTTTCAGGGCTTGCTGTTTTATAAAGTGCTCCCATATTAAGTTGAAATTAAATTTTGTTCTAATTGAGTTGTAGAGATATCTGTTTGTACTCTAACACAGAAAATACCATTAATCACCTCTCCTCCTATTCTTAAAGTATGTCCATCAATAGTTTTATATTCTATAAACTCTCCAGGACTTGTAATTAGTATTGCAGTTTTCATCTCTTTATTTCCCATTATTCTGATTTATTTTTTTGCAGTTTTAATTCCTTTGTAATATCCCATAGGATCAAAGTCTGCAGTAAGATTGTACTTATTTAAATCTTTCATCATAGCCAAAAAATTCTTGTTGCTCTGATTAGTATTCATATTTTTTCCAGCTTCCTGTAAGGTTTTTCCTGTATCAGCAAGATTAGTTGAAAACTGAGTGTAAAAATTATCTCTGTCAGCTCTGTCAGCAGCATCTCTTTTAGCTTCTCCTGCCATTCTGTATTTATCAGAGTCTGCAGTTATCTGTGCATCCACTCCAAACTGAGCCATCATTTCTTTTGCATACTGACCTCTTGCATCCAATTTAGCTTTGTTACCTGCCATCATAGTAGTCAAGTCTAAAGCTCTGTTTGTACTTAAACTTCTTGTAGCATTACTGTTTCTATCAAAAGCTGCATTCTCAGATAAGGTGATATCATTAATAGCTGAATCTTTCAGATAGCCAAGATTAGCCATTGCAGCTTTACTGCTTTTTTTGGCTTCAGTACCATAGTTTGCATAAGCATTTACATTTGGTGTATCACCAAATCTATTTGCTAAGGTCATCAATGAGGTTCCTGCTGTTCCCATAGTCATACCTATTGTACCTAATTTATCTCCCGGAGTTGTTTCAAATCCTTCCGGTATAGTAGTTTCTTCTGTAAACTCTTTTGGTGTTACCCCTGTAGGCATCCCAGGAGCATAGTAATTTGCATCATCTTTTAGACCTTTTGAAAAGTTATCCTTCTGCTTTTCTACCCCTTTATTTATGACATTCATATAATAACCAGACTGCCAAGGTTGTTTTGGAACCAGGTTAGGATTAATCATAGTACCCTGTCCTGCAAGGACCCCTTTACCTCTGTTAGCAGATGTGCTTGCACCCCTATTATTGTAATCCCTTATAGCCTTGTTCACCTCATCCCCAGCAATACCATCATAACTTCCATCTGCTTTTGTAGATTTTGGAAGTTTATACCCCTTAGAAGCTAAAAAAGCCTGAAGCTCTTTTACACTTTCAGGGTTGTTCTTGTAAGATGTCTTTGGCCCTGCTGTGCCTAACACAGGTCTTGTCAAAGGTAATGCACCTGCTCCTCCTGTACTTACAGGAGACACTGGAGTTGTCATTGTAGCCGGAGTTGTAACAGCTGCAGGTATAAATGGTGTAGTAACTGCAGGTGTAAAAGTAGGAGTAATACCGGCTCTAATAACCTGTAATTCTTTCCATTTTTCAGGTTCATTTTCTTTCATCCAGTCATCCATATTAAAACCATACACAGGAGTTCCATCTGGACCAGTTCCATTATTATACTTCATAATTCCACTGCTGCCATAAGCAGCCACTTGTGCATCTTGTTGTGGGTTTCCACCAGGTTGTGCACCAGGTTGAACCTGTGGAGGCATCATAGCTGCTGAAGCAGCTTCCTGTATCTGCAAATCTTGCTGTTCTTGTATGTCAGCTACCTGCATGGTTCTCTTTAATGTACTTTGATTGATGTAATCACCTGGATTTTTCTCAAAAACTTTAGCAATTCTTTTTACAGCTTTTTCTCTGTCTACTTTTCTTTGTGCCATAGTTTTACCATCTATGGATATTCTTTCAGAAAAAACTGTAGTACCTTCAGGTACAGACCTATTTTCTCCTCCTTTTTCATGAGTTTTACCCTGTACTTTTGTAACAGCAGTTCCTGTATCTAATACTTCTCCATGTTCTACATTTACCGGAACAGCACCTACCTGTCCACCACCTGCCATAACTCTGTTACTGTTCAAACTTGTAGGTCTGGAATCAGGTACAATTCTGGTCATGCCAGCACCTGGAGAAGAGCCTGCAAATACATCAGCAAGTCCTGCAATACTAGACTGCATGTAACCTAATGATGCTCCAAGCATTTTACTGCTCATATCACCACCAGCCATTCCACCAGCTTCTTCTGCTCCCCCCTCTTTGCCTTTTCCCATTCCACCTAAAAAATTAGACAGCATAGAAACTATACCTCCTCCTGCCATCATCTCATCTTCAGTTTCATCTTGTTGTGAACCTTGCAACTGAGCTGCCATTTGCTGTACAGCTGCCTGTTGTTGCTCAGGTTTCATCTTCTGCAAAGCCCCAACCACTTGCTTAGGGTTAGCACCAGTAGCCTGGCAATAAGCTTGAATAATCTGCATAAGTTGATTTTGAGCATTAACTTTGCCACCACCTGCATACTGATGTCTTCTTTGAGTAAATTCTTCATCACTTACCCATATTTTTCTCTTAGCCATAGTACTGTAAATTTAACTTTAAAATTTGTAATTTGAAAATTAATTATTCCTCAATCTCTATTTGATGAAACAATTTACCATTCTTTACTTTACTCTTCAAAGCCACCACTCCACCATAAGCCATTTGTTCCATTAATCCACCAGGTTTTTTGATAACAGGTTGAACTGTTGCTTTTTTTGAATTATAAATAGAATTATTCACTTTAGCTGGTAACATATCAGGATGTTTTTGAAAAAGACTATCTATTTCAGATTCTCTCAGTTCAAAATTCATTCTGTAATTATCATTTTTTGTTGTGTCTAATTTTGTGTCCTCACCCTCTCTTACTTTATTCCTCAGCTTTTGATAAATATTTTTACCACCAAAATTTTTTTCTGAAGGATTCCAATCATAAACATCTGTATACTGAATTTTAGTTTTATCTTTTGGATCAGTCCAATATCTCCCTCTGCCAATAGTAGAGGCTAATTTAAAACCTGGATTAGTGGTAGATTTAACTACTAAGTCTTTTAAATCTAATTTTCCCCTGTTAAACCACCCTGCAAATTCAGTAGGATCTCCATACCCCTGATGACCATAATCTTCATACTCAGTTCCTCCGTTATCTTTTCCACTTCTCTGTTTGGCATTTTGAATAGTGTTCCAAAGAATGATTTTCTGCTTGTCACTTAAAGATTTGTTGTTCATTCTGGCATCTCCAAAAGTAGTTTTTGCTATCATCTGGGCTATATTATCTGGAACAGGTAATAAGTTTCTAAAAGTATTAGCAGCAAAAGCATCAACTTTTTTGTAAGGATTTTTTACCCCACTTTTTCCTGTACCACCATCAAACTTCTGCATTTCATCATCAACTTCAATTTGATGCATAAGTTTTCCTTTGTTCATAGGAGTAGCAGTACTTTCACTTGGAGAGCTAAGAGGCTTTATACCATAATCTGAAAGAGTTCTATTTTTAGCCATTATCTAAAAGATTCTTGTGGATCTGTTATTGAAAAATTGGTTATTAATTGTACATCATGTAAGTTATCTAAAATTAATCTAACTATCAAAAATTTATCCCTTAAACTTTCCAGTTGTGTCCAGTCTTTATTGAAATCAATTACTGTAGTATCTAATACTTTATCAATAGGAAAACTTCCTCTGATACTTGTCCAGTCTTTTTTGAACACTGGTTTAGCATAATCTATCCTGTAGTCTCTAATATCATTGATACACCAATCTCTTTCAGCTCTGTCTATGAGGATTTCACCTGGTCTGTTTTTTATTTGTTGAAACAAATACAACTGTGGATTAGCTTCAGTGCCTTTTACAGTCAATGTTACTTGTCCTGTTGTCTGTCTGCTATTGTAGAAAATGGCTTTGTTGAAGAAAGTGTATCTCACATCCACATACTCTTTACTGGCAGCATCATATCTTCTGGCAGTTACTTGAAGCATCAAATCATCCCAAAGCTTAGTAGTTAAAGGGTTATCCACAGAAACAAACTCAATGATGTGTGGATAATCTTGTCCATAATAATTAGTAAACAAGCCTTCTTTATTATGGGCCCACATCTGATGATCTACAGTAGAAATTAACCGGTTAGGAGTAGCCATATAAAAATTAGGAATATAAGAGTGCCATGATAACAAACATTCTTTTCCTTCTTCTATGGAAAAGCTAACAGTCCAGGACTTATTTTCAAAAAATCCCCTGTTGTCTACACTAATATTCACAGTGTTTCCATTTATTAAAGTTTGAAAAACACCTCCTTCCTGACTCCAGGTTATTTTTCCTTCAGATAAAACTGAAGAATATTTACCTTCTACTATTAAGTAGTCTTTCTTAGTTATTAACACTCTGCCATAAATTCTATCATAACCAGTATGAATACCAACTCCTTGTGGATTAGCAGGATTGTTAACAAAAGGGTAGGGAAAACCTGTGATACTTAAAAATTGATTTTCAAGATAATTATTAAGATTGTTTAAGAACCAACTCGAATTACCAAGTCCACTTAATTCCAAAGGTCTGTAACCTCCATTGGAAGCAGTTCCTAAAAGATAAATTTTACTTTCAATTTCATTGACAATAACAATACCTTCTCTCACTTTTAAAAGTGCCCACTTGTGCTGAGTTCCCATCTCTCCCATCTCAGAGTCCAAAACAGGTCTGGGAGGAACAGAAAAAAATTCTCCTGTACCAATAAAACTTACAATATCACCGGTAACTCTTTCCTGAAAAACCTGAGGTAATTCCCAGCAAGACTCTTCAGTAAAAACAAATAGCTTATTAAACCTTCTTACTAACCCGGTAATAGCACCATGCTCACTTTCAATGTCTCTGTAGTTATTAGGTTTAAATATTTTGTAGTTATCTATTAACTCTTCCTGAAAAGACTGCTCAGTATAAGCCACTCTATTTGGGTGGTCTTCTAAACAATCTGTACAGCAAGTATAAGAACTGGGCAATGGCCGGTATATGTTCTGAAGATTTTGTCTTGAGAAATCTTTGTTGTAATGATAAATATCAGGACAAGGCATATCTCTTCTCCAGGCTTTTCCATCTCCTTCTTTATCCCATGTCCATCTGTTTTTAAAAAATGGTTTTGCAGCTCCACCTTCTTTAGATAAAAAGCCACCACATTCATGCTTTTGTTCTTGTCTGAGACCCATGTTTATTTCACTTTCTACATAGATACCCATCAAAGCTTCATTGCCCATTCTGGCTTCACCATTCCATCTTCCATGATGTCCCTGGTCATCCAAATTAGTATCTTCTAAAAGTTTATCCAGACACTCTTCTTCCATAGCCTGTACAATAGCTGTTATACCTGTTGCCACTACACCTGCTATAGCTGCAGTAAAAGCTACTAATGGAATAATACTTGTACCCCCTGTAAAAGCAGCAACAACTGCAAGAACAGCTCCTATTATAACTCCCCACATGAGTACTCCTATACCTTTTTTCTGCTCTCTTAAAGTAGAATTTGTTATGACCATTTCAGAGATAAAGACATCTCCTCCATATACAAGATGAACAGTATTTGTGTTTGCAGCTGTCAGCATGCAGTTGTGCATTCTGTAATACCTCAGAGAATCAAGGTTTGAATGTACATCTCTGTTTACTTTCAAAGATGCATAAAATACATTATCTCCATTGTAAGGTAAAGTTCTTGTTGTTTTTACCAACTGTACTTTCTGTGTCCAGGAAGTATTCCAGGTAACATCAGGAGTATTAAGTAAAAAATCCTTAGATACCCCATCCATAATTACAGTTCTACTTACAGGATAATTTAACTCTGTAAGATTTGAAACCCCTCCATAATAGAAAGATCTTCTTTCAACAACTACATCTATCTCTCTACCTGAAATTGTTTTATATTTAGGGTCATCTACCACTTCTGCAGAAGAGAACACACCACCAATATCAAACTGACATTCATTTTTAATATACTCCGGTTTCATCAAATCTTTGTTGAACAAAAATCTTGGAGCAAACACATAAGCATTATCCGGAGAATTATTAGATCTGGTAAAAAAAGAAAAAGCCTGGATAGTAGTTCCACAAGAAGTTGCTTCTTTTCTTACTCTTCCAAAAATACCTTTGTCTAAAACTGTCCTGTTTGAATCATCCCTTTCAGCTCTCACAAAATAATGTCCTACAATGTCAGGATGAGGATATTCTATGTTGGTAAACTCTATACCTAATATTCTCACAATACTATCATCAGTAATAGAGCTGTTTGTTTCTCTCACTTCCACACTATACTCAAAATCAGCAGCATAAGTAGTAACAATAGTACCTGTCTCATCTAAGATTTGAAAGTCTGATACATCTCCTGAAATAGAAGCAGCTAAGTGCCCAAACAAATCCACTTTTAGATTGG
>Ga0075152_10001662_pt1 | contig 16103 bp, 14 predicted proteins | sample JI61114C2DNA_FD_70964 | JGI IMG/M metagenome (GOLD analysis project Ga0075152, IMG submission 70964) | Wastewater effluent complex algal communities from Wisconsin, to seasonally profile nutrient transformation and Carbon sequestration -... | ecosystem: Engineered > WWTP > Effluent > Algae...
CAATATTCCTGTAAAAAATATTGTCATAAAATTGTCAAAATAAAATAAAAAAGTTATCGATCTTCTCTATATTAATAAAATATTATACATTTGCGTCATCATTCTAAGAAATTTTTTAAAAGTTTAGGGTTGAAAAAGGGGGCCTTTTCTAAGGCTTCCTTTGTTTTTTTATACACTTACCTGCGTTGAAAACCTTACTGTATAACCACTTCCTCTATAAGCTCCTCTCCCAATGCCTCGTTTACTCGTTGTATAATCAATAAGCGCTGATACATTAATTCTTGTTTAAGTGGAGCAATGGTGGTAGATATGTATAAAGTGTGTCCCACAATCTTAATCTCATTAGTATACTGTGCTATTATTTTACCCATTAATTGTGTCCATACTTCGGTAATACGCAAAGCATGCACCTTACTTTGCAACTTACGTTGCTGTAAAAATTGTTGAATCGCCTCCGCCATAGATATTTCTGTCATATATTTTTATTTATGTAAATCGGTAAAACAACATTTTGCATCTGCTTAAATCATCATAAAACACTAATTGTTAGCCAAAGGGTACGCCTCTTTTGATACTGATGTTTTTTTATATTAAACCGAAAAAATATTATTACATCGAATAAGTATAAAATTTTGATTTTCGACGAGTTGTAATTTTATCTTGTAACTTTTACCTTTAAACTTAATATCAATAAGCCCTTATGATAGCATAATCATTTGCATAGACTTATGTAAAATAGTTGATATTTTTTGAAGCCGATCTGCATGTGTATCGGTAATAAAAATTTGCACATCATGTGCAGTAACCCATTGCAATAAATGCGTAAGCCTTTGCTCATCAAGCTTTTCAAAAACATCATCCAATAACAACAAAGGCGAAAAGCCTTTTGTCGTTTTTAACATCTCAAATGCAGCTAGTTTTAAAGCAAAAAGAGCCGTTTTTTTCTGACCCTGCGAAGCCACATTTTTAAAAGATTGATTGTTTAACAATAACAATACATCATCCTTATGAATACCAGCAGTAGTGCGTTGCAACAAAAGATCTTTAGGTAACTGCTTCTCCAATAATTGCACCATGTTGCAAGCATGCAGCTCACTTTCATATTGCAACTCCAACTGCTCATCAAACCCTGTTATATTGTTATATATTGCTAGTACTTGTGGTATAAATGTTGCTAAAAATTGTGCTCGTTTTTCATATAATACTTGTCCAGCAATAGCAAGTTGAGTGCTGTAAATATCGAGCAATGTTCTATCTGGCTGCTTTTGCTCAGCCATAGCTTTTAGTAAACTATTACGCTGTTGTAAATATTTATTATAGGTGATGAGTTGTTGTAAATATTCTACATCCAATTGAGAGAAAAGGGTATCTATAAATTTTCTACGTTCTTCTCCACCATCATTTACAAGCGCAATATCGTCTGGAACTACCATTATACAAGGAAAGCGGCCAATGTGTGCAGATAATTTAGTGTACACTTCTCCATCAACCTCTATTTCTTTTTTACTATGCTCTCGAAGTATGCATGTAGTAGTATATATATGATCTTTTTGCTCAAAATGGCCTTCAATTCTAAATCCTACACTGCCTTGTTGCACATTCCAGTTGTCTGTTTTATTAAAATAACTTCTAGCAAAACACAAATAATAAATAGCATCTAACAAATTAGTTTTTCCTACACCATTAGGTCCGCAAATACCTATTGCACTTGCATTACAATCAACACTGTAATTGGTATAATTTTTAAATTGTGTAAGAGATATATGTTTAAGCTGAAACAATAATTGTATATGTGCGTATTATTAAAGAAAAATGCTGCTAGCAAAAGTAAGATACCCAATTTTAAACATCACCCTTGTTATGATGAAACACAAGTGATAGTGATTTAGTTGTAGAAAAAACTCTTTCGTGTAAAATAGCTCCATTACATTCTTTTCAAATTTGAGTTATGGCTCATTTGCGTGAAGTATTTGGACTACATTATAATTTAAATTGGTATTAGAACTGGCATTATACTAAGTTTAAAGGCAAAAGTTACAAGATAAAATTACAACTCGTCGAAAATCAAAATTTTATACTTATTCGATGTAATAATATTTTTTCGGTTTAATATAATATAAACAAGAAATCAAAAACTATTCAAAGTGCTATAAATGTGGGTTATATAATTTTTTCTAACAAAACAATACAACTTGAGCAATTTAATAGTCAAGCAAACAGAAAAATAGGTATGTTTATTGTTGAGGTTTATTTTTTTTGATAAGATACTCGTAAACAGAAATAGTAAGCAAAAGCAATAGCATTCCGTAAAACACATCTTCAAATGGAATTGTAAGTATGCGAATATTTAGGTTTTGTGCATTGTTATACCAAACAACCGGTTCATCAATTCCTGAACCTGTAAGGATGCCATTTACCGTAAAAAATGGAATCATTAAGAATAAATAAGCAAAATAAAAACGATGCAGCCACTTGACATGAAGCACATATTTGAGAAAAATAATAAATAGCGCTAAAGCACCAAACGTAACAGAGGTATATAATTTATTAACATTGAATATACTTACCACCAATAGCAACAGCATAAGAATAATAGAAATAGTGTTTTCAAATTGTAGAAAGTAATTTTTTTTGATAAGTATATACAAACAATGATATGTAAATACACAAGAGTAGGGTATGCAAATAAAAAACAGCACCTCTTCTATGGGAAGATTAAATACAGTTAAACCTATTAGGTAGCGTGCATTAAAACCCCAAACGCCAATATGTGTAAAATATACATCCCAAGGAATAAAAATCAATAGCGAAATGGCGAGTGCTGGAAAAAAATAACGCCATTTTTTGTAAAATTGAATTTTAGGATGAAAAGAAAATATAATTGGAACAATAACAGAGGCAATATTTATAAGAAGATATAAATAACTCATTTTGAATTCGATTTTAAAGCCTCCTTAAAATATTTTATCGATACCCACAACATACCAAACGATTCACCATCATGTTTATCTAAATGCTTATGATGCATTTTGTGTGCTTTACGAATGGCTCTAAGATAAGCTGAATCGGAGTTTTTGAATATTTTAATGCGGCGATGGATAAAAATATCATGTACAAAAAAATACGTGAAACCGTACAGTGTAATACCAGTGCCAATCATAATAAGAGAATCAATTCCATATAAACATCCAAACAGCAAGGCTAATATGCCAGGAATGGCAAAAACAAGAAAGAAGAAATCATTCTTCTCAAAAAAAGATTCAATTTTTTTTTGATGATGATCTTTGTGCAAAAACCATGCAAATCCGTGCATGATATATTTATGTGCAAACCATGCTACACATTCCATGCTTACAAAAGCTGCAAGTAAGATGAGTATATTTATTATTATGGTCATAGTAATTCAGTTTATTGATAAACGGTTTTTAATGCTTGCTTCTTCAAATAATTAAGTAACTGGGTAAGGCATGGTTTTAACCAAGCAGTATATTGCAAGGCGTTTGTTTCTAAATCATTCAACAATTCATCAATGCTCATATATTTCCAATCACTTACTTCATCTGTATTAATAATAGGAGGTTCATCGGTATAGCCTAAAAAAATTTGATCGTATTCGTGTTCAATTAAACCATTATTGCATTGAACTTTGTAAATGAATTTTATAGTAGCCATTAAATCACAACTCATTCCCATTTCTTCTTTTAAACGTGCATGAGCAGTCTCTTGCAACATTTCGCCTGGTGCAGCGTGGCTGCAGCAAGTATTAGACCATAAACCACCAGAATGATATTTGTGTAAGGCTCTTTGCTGCATTACTATTTGGCTGGTTGAATTAAAAATAAAGATAGAAAATGCCCGATGAAGCAATCCTTTTTGATGTACTTCCAATTTAGGCATTTCGCCAATGACATTATCTGCAGTATCTACTAAAATAACATTCTTGGTCATACAAAAATTAATTTTTCTTTGGCGGTGCAAGATTTTGAATCGAGCATATATACTTTTATTTTTTGTTTAAGATCAAGGTCGGTTAGTGTTGACCAATGGTTTAAGATGAGTAATTTATCATCATTAATATTTTTACTGTACCTTAAAAAGAAGGGCACATTGGTTTGTACACAAAATCGCATAAATCGAATCTCTACATGATTGGGGTTAGCTTGAACAGCTTTTTCTATCATCTCTTTTCCTTTATTAAAATAGGATAATTTATTATATGGATTGTAGGAATAATTGGCCTGCATTAAAGTAGCCATCCCTTTGTAACATAAAAGAAGTGGGTCTGTTTCAACTTGTAAGCGCTCCATTACTTCCAAAAATTTTTTGGCAGACGTTTTATTGGTAGATGCTTCATAATATAGTTGTCGTAAGTAAACTACATCCGTAGCAAACGCAAATGATAACTGAAGTGTAAGTATACATAAAAGCACAAAACGTTTCATAATAAATTAAGTTGATTTCTAATAAGTGAATTAAATATAAGCCCTACTTTATTGATGTCAGGAATTCGAATGCGAGCAGTCATTATTTTTTCAGCTGGCGTTTCTTTAATGCGTAAAAATAATTTTTTGTAATAATAATACGCTAAATACACTCCTCCTTTTGATGCTTTAGGAAGCATTTTTATACCTATTAAAGCATGTTCAAATTCGGCATCAATCTCCGTTTGAATACGTGCTTTTTCTTTGCAAGAAAATGCATTAAAATTAACTCCTGGAAAATATGTTCGCCCTAAAATATTATAATCATCTTTAAGGTCACGTAAAAAATTTACCTTTTGAAATGCTGAACCAAGGCTCATTGCAAAGGGTTTTAATTTTTCATAAAGAACATTATCACCTTCTACAAAAATGCTGAGGCACATTAAACCTACTACTTCAGCCGAACCAAGTATGTATTGTTTATACGATGCTTCATTATGTTCTTTTTGCAGGATATCCATTTCCATGCTTTTAAGAAACGTATCTATTAAATACCAATCAATGTTATACTTATGTACAGCATATTGAAATTGATTGAGGATTGGATTTAAACTAATTTTATCTTCAATAGCCTGCATAGTGTCTGCTCTTAAACGCTGCATTAAAAGCGTTTTGTCGTAGTTATGAAAGCTATCTACAATTTCATCGGCCAACCTAACCCATCCATAAATACCATAAATGGGTTTATGAAATTTTTTATTCAAAAAATAAATTCCAAACGAAAAGCTAGTGCTGTAGGTTTTAGTAACATTTTTGCTGCAATTAGCTGATATTTTATCAAATAGTGTTTTCATTTTTTTAATTTGATTGTTTTTAATAATTCCTTTGCTGCAATTTCTCCTGAAATAATAGAAGGAGGTACACCTGGACCTGGTACTGTTAGCTGGCCAGAGAAGAATAAATTTTTTACTTTTTTATTTTTCATTTTTGGTTTTAAAATAGCCGTTTGGCGAAGCGTGTTGGCCAAACCGTATGCATTGCCTTTGTATGCATTATAATCATGCACAAAATCAGACACACAATAACTTTTTTTGTATGATAGGTGTTTGCGAATATCTTCCCCAACATATGCACACAAGCGATCCATCATAACCGTAAAATAATGTTCACGAACATCCGCTGCATCTGCAAGGCCAGTAGCAATAGGCATTAATAAAAAAAGATTTTCTGATGCTGTAGGAGCAACAGTGGGATCTGTTTTAGAGGGGCAGCAAACATAAAACAAAGGTTTTTGAGGCCAAACTTTTGTGGTATAAATTTCTTGAGCATGATGTTCAATGTTTTCATCAAAAAATAAATTATGATGCTCAAGTTTATTTACTTTTTTATTTACTCCTAGGTAAAATATTAAACAAGAAGGGGCAAAAGTTTTTTTATTCCAATAAGCCTCATTGTATAAGCGGTATTCTTTTGGAAGCAACATCTGTTCTACATGATGGTAATCAGCAGATGCAATCACTGCATCAGTTTTAATAGTGTTACCGTTAGTGTGTAGGTGACTAATAATTCCATTTTGTATTTTAATGTCCGTAATAGTTGAAGATGTTTTAAATATAACACCAGCTTCTATTGCAATTTTTTTAAACGCTTCAATTACTTTTCCAAAACCTCCCATTGGGTAAAAACTGCCTTGCTTTAATCCTGCATAGTTCATTAAACTATAAAGAGCCGGCGTATCTTTTGGCATAGCTCCTAAAAATAGAACAGGAAACTCGAGGAGTGCAATAAGGCGAGGGTTTTTAAAATAGCTACGTACATGGTTTTTAAACGAAGAAAATAATTGTAGACGCATGGCATCTTTTAACAGCGAGAGGCTCATAAACTCTCTAATGGAATGGCCTGGTTTGTAAACCATTTCAGTCATACCAACTTTATACTTGTATTCAGCTTGTGCAATAAATTTTTTTAGTTTGATGGCACTCCCCATTTCAATGGTTTCGAAAAGTATACAGAGTTGCTCAAAATCTTCGGGTACATCCATACAATCATCAACTCCAAAAATAATTTTAAAGCCGGGATTCAATTTTTTTAATTCATAAAAATCAGCAGTAGTATGGTTAAATAAATTGAAGTAGCGTTCATACACATCTGGCATCCAATACCAACTAGGGCCCATATCAAATAAAAATCCATTTGATTCAAAGGTTCTTGCACGACCACCAATAGTATCATTTTTTTCAAAAACAGTAACGGCATTGCCTTTAGCTGCTAGCAACGCTGACGCAGTTAAACCAGAAAAACCTGAACCTATTACTGAAATTGAATACATAGTTAATGATTTACTATTTCCAATAGATCGTGTATGTCCTTAACACACATTCTATTTTTTGTTAAGGGAATTTTTTCAATAGTATTTTTGTTTCCTGAAAAACAAATGACTATTTTTTTAAAGGTCGCATTTAAATCATCAAGCATACTATTTATAATTTCCTCTTCATTCTTTTTAGTAAAAAAGGTATATACATGTGTTGTTTTGAATTGTTGTATAACAAGCCTAAGATTATCATAAGGCACTTTAGGCCCCAGATAAACTACTTTTTTGCCCTGTTTGCGCAATATATAATTTGCAAATAAAAGACCTATTTCATGCTCTTCTTGAGGGTTTAAAAACAATACCCAAGTTTGATTGGAAGATTTAGGAATGGGCAATACATCTATAGCTGCATATAATTTTTGCTTAAATAAGTTTGAAAAAAAATGCTCCTGTGCCGGCATAATATCACTCTTAGTCCACATTAAACCAATACGAACAAGCGTAGGGTAAATAATGTTTAAATACGTTTTTGTTAACCCAAATTTTTGAGTAGCATGCAAAAATATTTTTTCAAAATGTGCTTCATCAAATGTAGAAATGGCAATAAGTAATTGGTTAATGATGGTATCAAATTGATCTTTCTTTTTAAATGCTGCTGCAATTATTTTATCCATCTCCACCAAAATATGTTTTTGACTAAGTGCTCCTATTGCAGAAATTTTCATTCCTGAATTGATTAATGCACAAACATTCAGCAACTTTTTTAACTGGTCATCATCATAATATCTAATATTAGTATCAGACCGAAGCGGCTTTAAAATATTATACCTCTTTTCCCAAATACGAATGGTATGGGGTTTAATCCCACTAATTAAACCTAATTCTTTTATAGAGTATACGGACATATTTTGTTTAATCTTTTACAAATATAGTTAAACAAAATAATTTATGCGATAGATATAACTTTATTATAAAAAAACGGATAATATATGTAGCACTCTATAAACATGATGCATTACCCATCAATAATAGTGATCATTATGGTTGACTAATATTACAATTCAATACAAGTTATTGTTGCAATAGTTTCTTTTTGTTGGTGTTTTTTAAGTTAGCTGGTATGCTTATTTTGGAAAAACAACATAAATGCTTTTACATTTTTGTACATTCGTAATGTTATGCACACTAACACTAACTTGAAATATCAAGCGGAGGAAGAACAAGAAAAAAAAGAAATTCTTCGACAATATAAAACACTATTAAGAGCCTTAAAAGGTAAATTAAACAACCATAAAGACAAAGCTTTAATTCGCCAAGCTTTTGAAATGGCCGCCGATGCACATAAAACCATGCGTCGTAAAAGTGGCGAACCCTACATATTACATCCTTTAGCAGTAGCCAATATTTGTGTAGAAGAAATTGGATTAGGCGTACGATCCACCATTTGCGCATTGCTACATGATACGGTTGAAGATACAGACATCACCCTCGAAGATATTCAACGTGCATTTGGTAATGAGATAGCTCGCATTGTAGACGGACTAACCAAAATATCAAATGTTATAGATGCTAACACATCGCAACAAGCAGAGAATTTCAAAAAAATGTTACTCACCCTTACCGATGATCCTCGAGTAATATTAATTAAGCTAGCCGATCGCTTACACAACATGCGCACCCTCGATAGCATGAAACTTGAAAAACAACTCAAAATTGCTTCCGAAACTATTTTTGTATATGCTCCATTAGCCCATCGCATGGGCTTATATTCTATAAAAACAGAAATGGAAGATTTGGCCATGAAGTATATGGAGCCAGATCGTTATAAAGAAATTGCTCGAAAACTTGCAGAAACTAAACGAGAAAGAACAAAATATATAAACGAATTTATTAGCCCAATTAAAGAAAAAATTGAAAAAGCAATTCCTGATTTTGAAATATATGGACGCCCTAAATCCATACATTCCATATCAAGTAAAATGAAAAAGAAGGGCGTAAGTTTTGATGAAGTGTATGATCTATTTGCCATTCGCATTATCTTAAACTCCCCACCAGAAAAAGAAAAAGAAGATTGCTGGAAAGTGTATTCTATAGTAGCAGACATGTACAACCCTTCTCCCAAGCGGTTGCGAGATTGGTTAAGCAATCCAAAAAATAATGGATATGAAGCGCTGCATACTACCGTTATGGGGCCACGAGGCAAATGGGTAGAAGTACAAATACGTACCCGACGTATGAATGAAATAGCAGAAAAAGGATTGGCCGCACATTGGAAATATAAAGAAGATGCACAAGATGAAAGCCGCTTCGACAAATGGTTTCATCAAATTAGAGAAATGCTCTCTGCAGAAGACACAGATTCTATCGATTTTTTACAAGACTTTAAAACCAATTTTCTAGCAGAAGAAATTTATGTATACACCCCTCGAGGTGATGTAAAAATGTTGCCAACAGAATCCACCGCCTTAGATTTTGCTTTTTACATACACAGTGCTGTAGGCACCAAATGTATTGGCGCTAAAGTAAATCACAAATTAGTTTCTCTTAACCATAAACTACATAGTGGAGATCAAGTAGAAATCATTACCTCCAACAAACAAAAACCTACCGAAGGTTGGCTCAATATAGCTGTTACAGCCAGAGCAAAAGCCAAAATAAAAGATGCACTAAAAGAAGAAAAGCGCATAATAGCTGAAGAAGGAAAATATATATTGCAACGAAAATTAGAATCCATAGGCGTTGCATACAATCAACATAACATAGATGAATTGGTTGCTGTTTACAAATTACCTTCCTCGTTAGATTTATTATACAACATTGCTATAAAACGTATTGATTTAAAAGAGTTAAAAACCCTTACCATTATTGGCGATAAAATTGAAGCACCAAAACCACAAAAACTAGTACCAGACAATAAAACAGCAGATCAGCATAAAGCTTTACCAGCAAAAGATACAGAGCTTATTATTTTTGGTGAAAGCAGCGATAGAATTGTATATACCTTAGCAAATTGCTGCAAACCCATTCCTGGCGATGATGTATTTGGGTTTATAACTGCAACCGAAGGTTTAAAAATACACCGCACCAATTGCCCCAATGCAACACAAATGCTAGCCAATTACGGACATAAAATAGTAAAAACGAAATGGGCTAAAAATAAAGAAATATCCTTCCTAACAGGTTTGCGTATTGTGGGTATGGATGATGTGGGTGTAGTAAATAAAATAACCAACATTATATCTGGCGAGTTAAGTATTAACATAGCAGCCTTAACTATTGAATCTAAAGAAGGCTTATTTGAAGGAGTAATAAAAATATTTGTACACGATAAAGATGAATTTAATGCCTTAGTGGAAAGACTGAAAAAATTAGACGGCATACATTCTATCGATCGTTTTGATACAGAACAACCTAACTAGACACTAATCTATTCTTAACCACTACCCCACACTTTAGCAAAAAATAGGGATTTATTTTTTACAATTATTTTTAACTAATTGCCCATACTGAACTTAGGGCAACAATCTACATACCTATAGAACTATCTTGCCCTTCATTTACTTTATTATTTTTACGCTTAAATAAAGAAGTATTTATTTTTCCAAAACGATAATTGAAATTTAATTGTACTAACTGCCAATCTCTTCGCCTCCAAGAGGTTTGTGTAAAAAAATCAGATTGAGCAAATACATCATACTTACGGGTTTTAAATACATCACTCATACTTAATGTAACTGACGCTGCTTTATTGGCTAAAAATTCTTTTTTTATAGCTATATCTACTCCATAGTTTGGATTAATATATCCTTGAGCGGTTGTAGTGCCGACCATGTTAAAAGGTCCGCCACGTCCGCCACCTTCTCCTCCGTTATTACCTTGTGGTATTACGGTTTTAGATTGATAGTCGCCAGAAATTTGCACAGACCAATTACCTGGAATTTTAAATGTGGTATTTAATTTTCCAAACCAACTCCAGCGTTGTGTATTTGCGTTATTATTATTTGCATTGTTGTTAATACTGGAGTTATATATATTGATATTGGGCATAACATCCCACCAAGTAGCAATTGTATGCCTGCTGGTTAATTCTAAACCATAGGTTTGGCTAGAGTTGGCATTAATATAGGTATTGATAATAACCTCCTTACCATCAATAGGGCTTATTTCTTTTACTTGGTTTCGAGTAATAACATTATCACTATACTTATAAAATAGACTAGCTATGAGCATGTGTTTTTTATTAAAATTATTGCTGTATGATAGTTCCACGGCATGTATAAACTCTGGTTTTAAATCTGGGTTACCACGGCTTAAATTTAAACTGTCTGCATAATCTATATAAGGAAGTAGTTGAAAAAAGTTAGGTCTATCAATACGACGACTGTAATTTAATTGTATGTCTTGCTTGTCATTTATTGATTTAGTTACAGATATACTTGGAAATAAACTAATGGGATATGTATTGCCAAAAGCAGTTCCATTGCCGGTTAACAATCCTTTGTATAAAGAACTTTCTACTCGTAAGCCAATTTGATAATTCAATACTTTTAATTTATCCGCATAATTAATATAGCCAGCATATACGTGCTCTTTATAGGTATAGTTACTGCTTATTGCATTTATAAATACATTGTTAATGTAATTTTTGTTTTCACTTTTTGAATCTCGTATAGAAGCTCGTACACCCATTTCTACTTTACTATGCTCATTTAAAGGGTATGCATAATCTGTTTGTATAATTAAACGATTGGCAGTGCTATTGGTAAGTAGCAGTTGGTTGGTTGCATTACTTTTTGGATTTTTATTAGAAAAAAAATATTGGCTTGTATAATCTGCATGATTATCTAATGACCTGAATTGATAGGTAATATCAGCCGTTAATTCCTGACCCGCTTGTGGAAATAATTGTTTAAAAGCTAGCGCAGTATTGTAATTTTTAAAGTTAAATCTACTTACAGTATTTCTATACCCTGTTTCTTGTATAGGTATGTTGTATAGGGAATCGAATGTTAAATCTAAATGTTCATAGTTATTCATTTTGCCTTGCATAATTTGTTGCGACAAGGTAAAGGTTGCTCTATTGGTTGGTAAGTAGTCTACGCCAAATCGTCCAAATCCAAGATAGCCTTTTGCTGTAGCATCGCTATTTTGTATAACATCTGTTTTAGGTGCATCCATTGTGTTTTCTCTAAATGCATATCCTTCACCAATACTTTTGCGTCCTCTATACATCATATTGGCAAATATGTTCCATTTGCCTTGCTTTACATTAATATCTACACCACCACTTGGGAAAGCTCTGGAATCTATACCCAGCCTAACATTCCCGTTATAGCCAGCTTTTTTATTTTTTTTCAAAATAATATTTAATATGCCGGCTTTACCTCCAGAAGCATCGTATTTGGCAGATGGGTTGGTAATTAATTCTACACTTTCAATAGCATCAGCAGGAATTTGATCTATTGAAAGATTGGTTGGCCTTCCATCTACAAATAACTGTGGTGCAGCGCCTCGTAAGGTTATATTGCCATCAATATCAACATTAATGGATGGAATATTTTTCATAATTTCTGTAGCAGTTTGTCCGGCACTGATTAAATTTTTATCTACGTTAAAAACTTTTCTATCCACACCCATTTGAAATAACGGTTTAGAAGCGGTAACTGTTACGTCTCCTAATTCTTTAGATTCAAATGTTAGTTTTATATTGCCCAAATCTTTATCCATATTATCCAACATATTACCACTGTTTTTTATGTTGAAAGAAAAAGGCGCTTCATAAGATTTATATCCAATAGCTGTAATAACTATTTTGAATTTACCCATTATAGGTAAGTTTTCTAAACTAAAATCTCCGTTAGACTCTGTGAGCATTCCGGTAATTATTGTATCCTTTTTTGTTTTGGTGGCAGTATCAAATTTTGTAGCAATGAGTTGAATGGAAACTGCCTCAATGCCTTTATTTGTTTTACTATCTACAACCTTTCCATATAAATGGCCGTTGTTTATACCGGCTCTATTACCCATTCGGTTTTGTTTAGCAGGATCAGGCATTTGTGCTAATAAGTTAAAACTTATCAAACAACTTAACAGCACTATGTATATTTTTTGCATAATTATTGTAAATATGATTATAACTACTAGGGATGTCGTCCTTTGAAAGGACGACATCCCTACATGGACTAATTATTACACAATACGTTTAATCTACTTTAAGGTATTGGCTTTTAGAAAAATATATTACGAGTATAATGCTCGATTATCAATTATCAATTGATTGGGATATATGTTAGCATCAACCAACCGTTGAATGCTGGCCACAACCTCTGGGGCATCTTCTTTATAGGTTACGCCAAACCACTGTGCATCTGTAGGGATAACATTTATAGTGCCTTGTTGATGTTGTATAAAATAATCGGCTACTATGGGTATAAAAAATTCTGATTTAGGATTATTGCCTTGTTGTACTAAAAAATCTTTAAATAATACTTCGCTCAATGACAATACATTGGGATGAAAACACCAAAAGTTCATAGATACTTTTGCATTTTTATCTTCTTCTATAATCTCTCCTTTGTCTTCGTAAACAATACTATTTTCTTTAGCATAAATATTGGTGCGCTCTGTAATAGATAGTAAATGATTGCTATTATCTACCTTACATACACCACGGCTTACAGAACCATTAGCAGAAAGTGTTTTAGATAATTGATAGCCTATCAATCCATATTGTTTTTCGCTACAACTTTTGGTTAAAAATTGATATGCTTTTTCAAAAGCATCTCTACCATAAAAATCATCTGCATTAATTACAGCAAAGGGCTCATGTACTTCATTTTTAGCACATAATACTGCATGTGCGGTTCCCCAAGGCTTAGTGCGTTCTGTGGGTAGTTTATAGCTACCTGTAAAATCGTTTATATCTTGAAATACATATGCTGTTTTTATTTTGCCTCGTAATTTTGGTTCAAATATTTCTTTAAACGATTCTTCAAAATCTTTTCGAATAATAAATACTACTTTACCAAAGCCAGCTTGTATAGCATCAAAAATAGAATAATCCATAATGGTTTCTCCACTTGGGCCAAATGCTTGTACTTGCTTCATACTTCCATAGCGAGATGCCATGCCAGCAGCTAGAATAACTAAAGTTGGTTTCATATAATATATTTATACATTATCTAAGTTAGATAGTTCTTTAATATACTCTAGTCAGGCACGTCATGGCGAGGAACGAAGCCATCTGCATCACAAATAGAAAGCGCTAAAAATATACAAGTGCAGATGGCTTCGTTCCTCGCCATGAAGACTTTCAAGGTTTACTATTTAACTTAAATAATATTTATTAAGGTATTACGAAACTACGAAATTTATAAATGAAGGCATTAGCAAATGATTAAACTAGAAAATGAAATAACCTATCAACATATATTACAGCATTTAACTAACAGTGAGTGGGATAGTAAAAATATAAATGTTGATGTATTGCGATTAGACAAATTGCATGCTGTAGTATCTGGCAATAAATTATTTAAGCTGAAACTGCCTATTGATAAAGCTTTGCAGACTGGTGTACAAACTATTATCACTACAGGTGGCTTATATTCTAATCATCTTATCGCTACGGCTTATGCTTGTAATGCAGCAGGATTGAATAGTGTAGGTATTATTAAAGCGCATCACCCTATAAAACTTACAGCTACACTGCAAGATTGTGTAGCATTGGGGATGGAATTAATTTTTATGCTTCCTGCTGCATTTAATGATGCTGAAACATTACAAGAAAAAATATCAACTTATAATAATAATTTATGGATAGATATGGGTGGTTATAGTGTAGATGGAGCACAAGGTTGCAAAGAAATATTATCTATAGTGGATACCAAAAAATATACCCATATTGTTACGGCCGTAGGAACAGGAACAACTTTGGTAGGCTTATGTTTAGCAGCAGCGTTGCATCAAAAAATTATAGGTATTAGTGGCATGAAGGGGAATTATGCGCTACAAGATTCTATTAAAGCACTGCTAGAAAATAATATACATGCACCTTTTAACTTATTGCACAATTTTCATTTTGGAGGTTTTGCTAAATATTCTACTGCGTTGATTGATTTTATGAATACATTGTATAAACAACATCAACTACCTACAGATATTGTGTACACAGGCAAAGTATTTTATGCTATTTGTACATTAATCAATACTGATTATTTTCCTGCAGATAGTAAATTGTTGATTGTGCATACTGGTGGCTTACAAGGCAATAGATCGCTACCAACAAATACATTACTGTTTTAGTAATGTCGTGCATTTTGAATGTTATATATTTATATTCAAGCTTTTATTAAATTGTCAAAGGTTAATACCAATAGCATTTATATTTTAGTCCAAAAAATCACGCAAAGCTTCTATGGAGCAAAAGTGAAAAGAATACAATTGGACTGTTTTATATATGCAAATGGTATAACCACATAGAATCATAGAAACATAGCTATGCACTCGCTTAAAATCTATGTAAAACTATATTTCTATGATTCTATGTGATTAAGTTTATCTTCATAGTTTAAATTCTTAAATAGCATGCGAAGCGCTAGACTAATTTTTGCCTTTTTACTTTTTACTTTTTACTTTTCTTCAGCACAAGGCACACTTCCTAAATTTACGGTTATAGACAAGGGAAATAATCGCATTCAAATTAAATGGATTAATCCATACCACACTTGCAATCAAATGCTTATTCAGCGGTCGTTTGATAGTAGTAAGAATTTTAAAACCATCTTTGCTGTCCCTTCTCCTAATTTACCTGTAAACGGTTATGTTGATAATGCTGCAGCTATTAATAACATGTATTACAGAATTTTTTATGTGTTGGAAGGAGGAAATTATTTTTTCTCCGTATCACAACGGCCAACACAATTAGGCATGTATATTAAAAAAGATACAGCCTCCTCCATTGAGTATACGGATAACCGACAGATTATTATAAAAAAAGGAGATAGTACAATACAAATATTAGATATTAAGCAATTTCAACAGTTTAGAGATTCTATGTTGGTGCAAACAAAAGACACTTTGTTTAGTAAAGCATTTGACACGATTGTTATTAAGCCTTTTATACCTAAAGCTGTTTTTATTCCCTCTATACATGTATTTACAGAAAAAGAAGGTTATGTTAAGATAGTTTTGCCTGATGCTAATGAAAAGCACTACCGTATTCGCTTTTACGAAATAGATAGTTCTTTTTTATTTGAAATGAAGCACATTAAAGCATCTTTTTTAATTATAGATAAAACCAATTTTATACATGCCGGCTGGTTTATGTTTGAATTGTATGAAGATGATAAACTGAAGGAGAAGAATAAAGT
>Ga0075152_10001663_pt1 | contig 16097 bp, 11 predicted proteins | sample JI61114C2DNA_FD_70964 | JGI IMG/M metagenome (GOLD analysis project Ga0075152, IMG submission 70964) | Wastewater effluent complex algal communities from Wisconsin, to seasonally profile nutrient transformation and Carbon sequestration -... | ecosystem: Engineered > WWTP > Effluent > Algae...
AGCCGATATAGGCGAAGAACACCGCGCTCACGCCCGCCATCACGCCGCCGAAGCCGTTGGGCAGGAAGGGTGTCCAGTTCTCGATGTCGATCTGGGTCGCACCCACGATGATCACCAGGGCGACGATGGCGAGCTTGATCATCACCATGATGTTGCTCGCGTTGCGGCTCTCCTTCACGCCCACATACACCAGCGCGGTGATCAATGCGTTGATCAGCACAGCGGGCAGATCGAAGATGATCCGGAGCGGGCCGAGTTGAGGGGCTGTGTTCCAGGCACGCACCCCTTCGGACAGAACCGATGAAGCGATATCCGCTGATGCTTTGGCCTGGTCGGGTTGTACATGCAGAACGAAACGTTTGGCTTGCAGAGCGAGCTCCGATGCATGCGCACTGGTGTAGTTCACCGTGAGCCACGCCGGCATGTGGATGTGGAAGGCCTCGAGCAGATTGGTGAAGTAGCCGCTCCAACTGAAGGCCACGTAGATGTTGCCGATGCTGTACTCCATCAGCAACGCCCAACCGATGATCCACGCGAAGAGCTCACCGAAGCTCACGTAGGCATAGGTGTACGCGCTGCCGCTCACCGGCACGCGCGCGGCGAACTCCGCATAGCACATGGCCGTGAAACCGCAGGCGACCGCGCACATGACGAACAGGAGCACCACGCCCGGCCCGCCGCTGGCACAAGCGGTTCCCATGCTGCTGAAGCTGCCCGCCCCGATGATCGCGGCGATTCCGAAAAAGGTCAGGTCGCGGACGCCGAGCGTCTTGTGCAGTCCGGTGCCATGGCCTTCAGGGTGCGGATGCGCAACGTCCGGTTCGTGCTCGCGCAGCGCACTGGCGATGGGCTTGCGCCGGAAGAGAGAGGAGGCCATGTCCACAAGTGTAGTCAACGCCTGATCACCGGCACGCCCTCGTCCACGATGAAACGGCTGATGCCCAGCGTGCGCATGCGCTCGTATCCGGCGCTGTCCATACCATAAACGAGCTTGTTGGCGAGCAGGTCGTGCTTCTTCAGCCAAACGACATGGTCCTCGTCCACTTCATCGTCGAAGCTGCTCACGAGATCCGGCCGGAAGTTCTTCGGGAAGAGCCACCAGGTCCACTCTTCGCCCTTGTCGAAGCCTTCGAGCACCGTGTTCAGTTCGGGGTGGTGGTACTCCAAAGAGGTGATGAAAGGAATGCTCGATGAAGCGATCAGGACGTTCTCTGCTGGCGCGAAGCGTTCAACCACCCGGGCGATACTGTCCGCCTGATCACGGCCGGTCACCTTGATGTCGAGGTAGAATAGAAGACTGTCGCCGTAGCGGGACAGAACGCTGTCCAGTCGTGCGATGCGCAGTGCCGTCGGAACGGTGTGGTTCCGCAAGGGCATGTCCTTCAATTCGGCGTAGGTGCGCTGGTCCAGGGTGCCATCGAGCCCCAGCATGCGTTGGCAGGAGTCATCGTGCAACAGCACGAACACGCCATCGCTCGTCGCATGGATGTCGATCTCCACGCCTTCATACCCCAGCGCGAGGCTGCGCGCGATGCCTTCCGCGGAGTTCTCCGGCAGCACGGCATCGCCAGCGCGATGAGCGAAGTGCGCAAGTGGAAGGCTGCTGAGCCTGGAGCTGTGGGCCTTCTTCCCGAAGCCGCCGCCAATGGTGAACGGAAAGACCAGGAGCGGAACGATCGAGAGGAGCAGGAAGCGCGACCATTTGCTCTTCATCATGGCGGTCCGGTCTTGTGTGTGCCGCCATCCAACAGGTCATGCTCCACGAGCCACTGTGTCGTCTGCATCATGCTGTACGCGTAGTCGCGCATCGCTCCGGACTTTCCGGGCAGGTCGCCGACGAGGTCTTTGGTACTTAGATCCGCGTACGCATAGAGCGTCTCGTGCCCATCTGCGCGGTGGATGAAGTAGTGCTCGCCATCAATGCACCCGATACGGTCATCGGCGCAGAAGTACATGAAGGGCCGCACGTTCTGGCGGATGTCGATGCCCATCGTCGCGTTCGTCCACGGCACGTTCAACATGCCGAGCAATGTGGGGGCGATATCGATCTGGCCGCACGGCGCGGAGATCTTCCCCGGCGAGACCTGCCCGCCCGGCACATGGAAGAGCAGCGGCGTATGGTGGAAGGAGATCGGCATGTCGTAGGTGTGCCCCATGTTCACGCCATGATCGCCGAGGATCACGAACACGGTCTTCTTGTACCAGGCTTCCTTGCTCGCCAGCTCGAAGAAACGCGCGACCGAGCGATCGGCATACTCCACGATGCGGTCCTCGAGCTTCTCACTGCGGGGCTCGAACCACAGGCTGTCCGGCAGGATGTACGGCTTGTGATCGCTGGTGGTCATGAACACGGAAAGGAAGGGTCCCTTCTTCGCGAGCGCGTTCAGTTCGGGCACGGCGAACTCGAACATGCGATGGTCGGGAACGCCGTTGGTGCTGGCGATCTGATCAGCCGGGTAGTCGTCTTCGGAGATCACACGATCGAAGCCGTGCGAGGTGAGGAAGCCCTGCATGTTGTCGAACTCCGGATCGTGCGTGGTGAAGAAGAGCGTTCCCCAACCATGGCCACGGAGCGTGCTGGGGAGCCCAGCATGCTTGTTGCCCAGCCAGTCCTCCATCGGCTGCTGGTCATAGAGCGCGGGGAAGGAGTAGAGCGTGGAATAGATGCCGTTGAAGGTGTGGATGCCTGCGCTGTACGCGTGATCGCAATCGAGCGAGACCGGTCGTAGCGCGTTCAGGAAAGGAGTGAGCCCGATCGGTCCGCCGTACGCGCCCATTTTGAACGTGCTCATGCTCTCCATCAGGATGATCACCACGTTCAGGCTGTCTATCGGCCCGTCGGGTTCCACCTTGCGCGCTATCGGGGAAGGTCGCAGGTCCTGTTCACCGCCGAGCTCACGCATCGCGTTCCAGACCGCTTCCCGCTCGTCCATCAACGCCACGCGCCTGCGCGCCGCCGTCATTTTCTTTTCGACGGAAGAACCGAAGGTGAATACCGGGTTCAGGCCGAGCTGGTTCAGGAAGGGATCCTCGCTGAAGTAGGCCGTGCCCGCTTGGATGGGTGATTTCTCATCCACGCGACCGCGCATTCCGAGGAAGAGCAGGCCACCCGCGAGGAGGAACACCACCCCTTCGCGCCAGAGCCTCCCCGGAGCCTTGCCCAAGGGCGGTAGCCGCACGGGATCGGAAGCGGGAAGCCTCCGGATCCCATACAGGGCCAATGCATAGCCGCCGATAAAAGGCAGCATGTACAGCAGGAACGACCGTTCACCTACCACCATGCCCGCGGCGAATCCCGCATTGTCCATCCACAGCAGCGCGGAAGTGGTGAGGCGCGCATAGTTGTGCAGGAACCATGGGATGTCCGCCGCCAGGATGAAGAGCACCGGGAGCAGCACGAGCGCCAAGAAGATGCGGGTCACCTTGTAGGGCCATGCGCTCATCACGCCGGACAGCCGCGCAACGGACAATAGCAACAACGGCACCGCCAGCAGGTAGCAGGCCACCACCGTATCGAACCGCAAGCCGATGAAAAACGCCTGTGCCAGTTCACCGGAACGGAACGTCCGCGTTCCCCAAGCGCCGGTCACCACGCCCCAGAGCAGCAGCCGGAACAGCCCGCACACCCCGATCAGCGTGAGGTATGCGCGGAGCAGGTAGCGCAGGTGGGGTGGAAGTCGCACTGCGCAAAGCAATACAAGCTACAAGACACCAGGCTCAATACTCAAGCTTCAAATGGGAGGGTCAAGGCACCTTGGTTTTTTCGCGATCGGGTCTCTCGTCTTGAAGCGTGATCCCCGCTTGATCTTTTTAACGGCGGGGCTTTCCGGGCATTCCGAGGCTGGGTAGGCGATCCGGTTACATTTGGCACCCTTTTGCGAAAGAACCACCCTATGATGAAGCATTTGTTGGCCAGCGCGTTGCTGGTGTCCGGGCTGAGCGCCTTAGCGCAGAAGCAGGTAGTGAAAGAGCCTGCGGCCCCAGTGGATCCGGTGCTTATGACGGTTGACGGCAAGCCCGTCACCCGCAGTGAGTTCGAGGCGATCTACAAGAAGAACAACAAGGATGCGGCCGTGACCAAGGAGGCTCTGGACGAGTACTTGGACCTGTTCATCAACTACAAATTGAAAGTGCGTGCCGCGGAGGAACTGGGCATGGACACGGTGGGCAAGTTCAAGACCGAACTGGACGGGTATCGCAAGCAATTGGCGCGTCCGTACCTGATCGACCGGAACCTGAACGACGAGCTCATGAAGGAGGCCTTCGACCGCAGCGGCATCGAAGTGCGGGCGAGCCACATCTTGGCCCAGCTGCCCGCGGAACCCGCTCCCGCGGATACCCTCGCGGCCTGGAAGAAGATCATGGCCTTGCGCGATCGTGTAAGTGCCGGTGAGGACTGGGCCACGGTAGCCAGTGGGAAAGGCGGCAGCGACGACCCCAGCGCGGCGAAGAACGGTGGGGACCTTGGATGGTTCAGCGCCCTGCAGATGGTCTATCCCTTTGAAACGGCCGCGTTCAACACACAGCCCGGGCAGATCAGCAAGCCGGTGCGCACGCGCTTCGGCTACCATATCATCAAGGTGATGGACAAACGCCCGGCGCGCGGCCAAGTGAAAGTGTCCCACATCATGGTGCGGGCAACGGACCAGGACAGCCCTGAGAAGCAAGCGGCGGCCGAGACGAAGATCAACGAGGTGGCGGCCCGGTTGGCGAGCAATGAGCTCACCTTCGCCGATGCCGCCTTGAAATACAGCGATGACGAGAGCACGAACACGAAGGGCGGTGAGCTGCCCATGTTCGGCACTGGCAAGATGATCGAGGAGTTCGAGGACCAGAGCTTCGCACTGAAGGCGGATGGTGACATCACCAAGCCATTCAAGACGCGCTACGGCTGGCACATCGTGAAGCGCCTGGAGTACAAGGCCCCGCCGACCTACGAGGAAGCCAAAGCCGACCTCAAGGCCAAGATCTCGCGCGACAGCCGTGCGGAGATCACACGCCAGAAATTCTTGGCGGACCTGAAGGCGGGCTACAAGTACAAGGCCGACGACAAGGCACTGAAGGCCCTTTATCCGCTGATCGACAGCACGATCTTCAAAAAGGGCGTGTCAGTGAGCGACACGCTGTTGCGCAAGGACGTGGTCGAGGGCACGGTGCTGCATGACGGAATGAAGTACAAGCGCGAGATCAACGGCACCATGCAGATGGGCAAAGTGGTGAACATCCGCAGCCGCAAGCATGATGAGCTGAAGACTTCACCTGATGACACGGTAGTGGTGCGCGACACGCACGAGGGGTGGAAGTACGACCGCGTGAAGGCCAAGGCCCTGACCAAACCGGTGTTCAGCATCAGCGGAAAGAGCTGGACACAGCAGCAGTTCCTGGACTACCTGGAGAGCAAGCAGAAGCGCGAGTCCGGGATCCCTTACGGTCAGTACATGCAGGACCGGTTCAAGCAGTACGTGGACGATGAGATCCTCGCCTACGAGGACGGTCAGCTGGAATCGAAGTACCCCGAGTTCCGCATGCTCATGAAGGAATACCGCGATGGCATCCTGCTTTTCGAGCTCACGGACCAGAAGGTGTGGAGCAAGGCCGTGAAGGACAGCACCGGCCTGCAGGCCTATCATGACCAGAACAAGATGAACTGGATGTATCCGGTCCGCTATGACATGGACGTGTACACGTGTGCGGACGCGGCCGTTGCCGAGCAAGTGCGCAAACTCCACAAGAAGGGCAAGCGAGGCTTGGCCATCGCGCAAGCCTTGAACAAGGACGACCAGGTGGCGCTGGTCGATGTGGAGAGCGGCGTCTTCACCGAGGAAGAGAAGCCGATGATCAAGGGCATGGACAAACCGGGCCTTACGCCGGACCAGAACGTCGCTGGCAAGATCGCCTTCACGGACCTGAAGCGCATCGTGGCACCGGAACCGAAGGCGCTGAACGATGCGCGCGGACTTGTCACGGCCGCTTACCAGGACCAGCTCGAGAAGGATTGGATAAAGGAACTGCGCGCGAAATACCCGGTGAAGGTGGAGCAGGAAGTGCTCTACAGCATCCATTGATCGCATGCGCGGACCACGCATCGGACGGAACGGAGGGGCGGCGGTGATCGCCGCCCTTCTCCTTTCTGGATGCGGTGCCGTCCAAGAGGATGAAGGAGACGATCCGCCCGTGGCGGAAGCCTTCCAGGAGAAGCTCTACCGGAGCGATCTGGTGCGTATGATACCACCGGACGCCGCCAAGGAGGACAGTGCCGAGCTGGCCCGGCAGCTGATCGACGCGTGGGCGCGCGAGCGTGTGCTCCTTCATAAGGCGGAAGAGAACCTCAGTACCGCCCAGAAAGACGTGGACCAACAACTGCTGGATTATCGCGAGTCGCTGATCGTGTACGCGTATGAGCAGGCGCTCGTGAGCCAGAAGCTGGACACGAACATCAGTGCGGAAGAGATCGGGTCGTACTACCGGGAGAACGAGAAGAACTTCGAGCTGAAGGACAATATCGTGCGTGCCCGATGGTTCAAATTGAGGGAAACGGACAAACGCGTACTGAAGAAAGTGGAAGACCTTTGGCGCAGCGAGAAGCCGGAGGGGTTCCACGATCTGGAAGTGCTCCTGGCCCAACGCGGTTCGGTGATCAACGATACCCACGACGACTGGATGGCCTTCTCCGATCTGCAACAGCAAGTGCCGCTCCGCCCGGATAACCCTACGGACTGGATCCCCCGCCAGCGGAAGGTGACCGTTGCGGACAGCGTGGGCGTGTATTTCGTGGACCTCTTGGAGCACCGTCTGAAGAACAGCGTGTCTCCGCTGGAACTGGTGCATGCCGAGATCCGTTCGATCCTCATCAACCAACGCAAGCTCCAGCTCATCGAGCGGATGCGCAAAGACCTCTACGATGAAGCTCTTGCCCGCCAAGATGTCAAGCTCCGCTGAGCCGAGGGCTTCGGCCGTTCGGGCTGCCTCGGCCTTGGTCGTGGTCACGCTCTTCCTTGTCACCGGCTGCGGTGGCTCCAAGGCGGTCAGTGAAGGAACTGTGAGCAAGCCCGCCCTGGCCCCTCAAGTCGTCGTAGACGTTCCGAAAGCGACCATGCCGGTGCCTGGTCAGGTCATCGACCGCATCGTGGCCAACGTAGCTGGGCGCATCGTACTCTACAGCGAGCTCGCCGGCCAATTGGAACAGGCCCGGCAATCCGGGGAATCGGTGGGCCCGGAGATGGCCTGCGCCCAACTCGAGGATCTGCTGTACCAGCAGCTCTTGCTCGAACAGGCGCGCATCGACAGCGTGGTGGTGGATGAGAAACAGGTGGACGCTGATCTCGAACGGCGTATCCGCCATTTCGAGCAACAGGTCGGCGGGCGTGAGAAACTGGAGAAGTTCTACGGCAAACCCATCGAGCGGATCAAGGCGGAATTCCGCGACCAGGTGCGCGACCAGCTCCTCGGCCAGCAGATGCAGTCCAAAGTCACCGGTGATGCGAGCGTGACGCCCAAGGAGGTGGAGAAGTTCTTCAACGCTATTCCCAAGGACAGCCTTCCGTTCATCAATGCGGCGGTGGAGTTCGGCCGCATCGTCAAGTTCGCCAAGCCATCTGTTGAAGAGGATCGCCGCGTGAAGAAGAAGCTGGAGGACCTGCGCACGCGCATCGTCGAAGGGAAGGTGACATTCGAAGTGGCTGCCACGCTGAACAGCCATGATGAGGGTTCGGCGGCCAAGGGCGGCGAACTGGGCATGGTGCCTCAAGGCGTAATGGTACCGGAGTTCGATGCGGTGGCTTTGAGCCTGAAGGATGGGGAGATCAGTTCCGTCTTCAAGACCGACTTCGGCTACCACATCATGAACATGATCGAGCGGCGCGGCGAGCAATACAATGCGCGGCACATCCTGCTGAAGGTGGAGAGCACCCCCGAGGACCTTCGTTTGGCGAAGGTTTTCATGGACAGCGTGGCCACGTTGATCCGCGACGGTAAGCTGACCTTCGCGAAGGCCGCCACCGAACTGAACGACGACGAGGAGACCAAGGGCACCAACGGACTGGTGATCGAGCCTGAGCGTAACAGTCCGCGCTGGGCCATCGGCGATCTTGACCAACAGACCTTTTTCGTGCTGGACAAGCTGGGTGTGGGCACACTGAGTGCGACACAATCGTTCGAGCTGCCAACAGGCGAGAAGGGCTACCGGGTCTTCCTGCTGATGAAGCGCACCGAGCCGCACGCGATGGACCTCGTGGCCGACTATCCCCTGGTGAGCGAGGCCGCCACGAACGCCGTGCGCCAACGGGCCGTGGACGGGTGGGTGCGGGATAAGCTCAATGGGATGTACGTACGGGTGATACCGGATTACGCGGGATGCCCGTTCAATTATCCATGGATCCCGGAACCCACCGGGGAGAAGTGATCGCGTGGAATGCAGAACCGGAAACCGAAGAACAGATAACGCAGGAGCGTGATGGCCATGCCGCCTCGGCGGCCGGACAACCGACAACAGACAACCGACAACGATGACGGAACGAGTTAATGATGCCCGGGCAGTAGAGGACTTCGGTAGCAAATACCGATTGTTGAAGAGTGAAGTGCAGAAGGCCATCGTGGGCCAGGACAGCGTGGTGGATGACGTGCTCATCGCCATCTTCAGTCGCGGGCACGGCTTGCTGGTCGGCGTGCCGGGCCTGGCGAAAACGCTCTTGGTGAACACCGTGGGCAAAGCGCTCGGGTTGAACTTCAACCGGATCCAGTTCACCCCCGACCTGATGCCCAGCGACATCATCGGTGCGGAGATCCTCGATCAGGACCGACAGTTCAAGTTCATCAAAGGGCCGTTGTTCGCGAACATCATCCTCGCGGACGAGATCAACCGCACGCCGCCCAAGACACAGGCCGCCCTGCTCGAAGCCATGCAGGAGAAGTCCGTGACCGCAGCTGGCCGCACCTGGCCATTACCGGAACCGTTCTTCGTGCTCGCCACGCAGAACCCGATCGAGCAGGAAGGTACGTATCCACTGCCAGAAGCCCAGTTGGACCGCTTCATGTTCAATATCCATCTGGACTATCCGACATACCAGGAGGAGATCGATATCGTGAAGGCCACCACCAGCGATGTGATGCCCGATATCCGGCCGGTGCTTACCAGCGAAGAGATCCAGTTCTACCAAGGCCTTGTCCGCCGCATTCCCGTTGCGGACAACGTGGTGGAGTACGCGGTGAAACTCGCCAGCCGCACCCGCCCCGGACGGGAGGGCGCGCCGAGCATCATCAACGACCACATCAGCTGGGGTGCGGGTCCGCGCGCCAGCCAATACCTCGTCATCGGCGCGAAATGCCATGCTCTTACACGCGGCAAGTTCAGCCCGGACATCGAGGACGTGCAGGCCGTGGCCAAACCCATCCTGCGCCATCGATTGGTGCGGAACTACAAGGCCGAGGCGGAAGGGATCACGGTGGATCGCATCGTGGAGCAGGTGCTCTGAGATGCTTCGGATGCCACCTTCGAGGAGGTGGAAGGTCTACCTGTCGGGCCTGCGCGGACTACTTGTACCTATGGACCAAAGTCCTTTCTTTGTGAGGAGCTTATCGGCATCAGGGCCGGGCCCGAACATGAGAGCGCGCATCCTTTTCCTCCTTACGATCGCGGCAGCGCTGGGCCTGTCCTCATGCAAAAAGGAATTCATCGAGGGCGATACGGTCCAGGTGGTCGATACCGTGTCCGCCACGAACGCAACGACGTACACCTTCCAATACAGTTGGGACGACACGTTGTACATCGGCGATGAGAGCAGCGCATGGAGCTTGCAGGACACTACGGGTGGCCTGCGGATACCGATGGCCCTGAACCAGGGTGACCGGATCATCGCGACGCTCCAAGTGGGCTTGGCACAAACGGGGGCCACACTCCCTTGCACCGATTCCTTGCACGTCTACCTCGGGGCCATTCTGGGTAACGGGTTCTCCATCACTCCCTCCACCTCCGGTATTGTCCCCTTCGATGGCGCATTCAGCGTGGACAGCCTGTGGCAAGAGAACGTTTGGGTGAAGCTGTTCACGCGCCAGCAGGAACTCACCCTCCCCAATGCGGTCTCCTCGCCCGTGGTACAGACCCTCACCAAGCTGCGGTCCATGCATCCGGATTGCCAGGCCGGTACGGCTCCCTGCTACGTCATGAGCCGTGCGCTCACATTGACCGTGATCCATCCCTGACAAGCATCCAGTCGATGGACCGGTCTCTCGCGCACAGCTTTTTTCGGTTTCTCATCGGCTCTTCCGCGGTAGCCCTGTGCGGCATGAGCGCGCAAGCGAACAACGTCCAAGTGACGAACACTTCACTTACGCCCGAGGGAAAGGTCAAGTTCGATATCACCTGGGAGAACAGCTGGCGCACCAACAGCGCGCCCACCAATTGGGACGCCGCGTGGATCTTCGTGAAATTCTATGACTCGGACAGCGGATACTGGAGGCATGCGCATCTTTCCGGTTCCAGCGGCGATTACGCCATACCGGCGAACACGGACCTCGACCTAGGCTGGGTCTACCCTGGTTCGGTTGAAAGTGATACCAATAGGGTGGTAGGAGTTTTCCTCTATCGGTCGATCAGCACCTCGGGCACGTTCATCGGCGACAACGTGGAGTTGGACTGGCCTTACGAACAGGACGGTACGTGCTACGATGCCATCGATTCCGTGAAGGTCTTCGCTATCGAGATGGTGTACGTGCGCCAGGAACCTTTCTACCTGGGCAGTGGCGGTGGGGAGGAAGGCCATTTCTATTCCTGGCCGAACACCACGAGCACGTACCTGGTGAGCAATGAGTTCGAGATCGCGATCGGCGCCGAGACGGGGAATCTGTACTACCCGGACAGCGTCGAGACGAACGATCACTTCGGGGACTACCAGGGGCCGGTTCCGGACGCGTTCCCCAAGGGTTATGCTGATTTCTACCTGATGAAGCACGAGATCGCGCAGCAGGACTATGTGGATTTCTTGAACACCTTGACACGCCTCCAGCAGAACACGCGGACGACAACGGACCTGGCACCCGGCGTCACCAATGTTGTCAATCGTTATGTGATGCGGAACAACAGTGTCCTGTCCGATCGCCAGGGGATCAGGTGCGACGCGGTCATCGATGCCCAGGACCCGATCGTCTTCTACTGCGACCTGAACAACAATGGCATCGGTGGTGAAGCGGATGACGGGCAATGGGTGGCCTGCAACTGGCTGAGCTGGCCGGACCTGGTGGCATATCTGGACTGGTCCGGCTTGCGGCCGATGACCGAGCTCGAATTCGTGAAGGCGGCACGCGGCCCACTGACGCCCGTTGTGCAGGAGTACGTATGGGGGACCACGGACATCGTGCCGGCCGATGCGGACATCCTCAATGCCGGGGCTGTCGACGAAAGCAGCGCCACGATCGGCGCGAACGTGGTTTGCGGCAACCTTGCCGGGGGAGGCCTGCGCACGGGGATCTTCGCCACGAGCGGAACGGACCGCGTGCAATCCGGGGCGGGCTACTATGGGGCCATGGACCTGGGCGGCGGCGTTTGGGAACGGGTGGTAACCTTGGGCCGGTCGTTGGGGAGAGCGTTCGAGGGCACGCTGGGCAATGGCGCATTGAGTGTTTCGGGCAACCAGGATGTCCGCACGTGGCCCCCGGACAGTTATGGCGGGAGCGGGCTTTTGGGAGGCAATTGGTATCAGGAGGCTGAGTACACGCGCTTGTCGGACCGGAATACGGCCGCGCACACCCCTGCCGGCCGTTCTCGTGTAAGCGGCGGTCGCGGGGTGCGGAATGCGCCTTAGCGATGGTATGAACCCCAGAACGACTACGCGATGCACCCTCGAACAGGATCGATGATCGCACGGCGCTTGGCCCTGTCGATGGCCTTGGCGCTCTGCGGGCTGTTGTTATCCTCTTCGGTACAGGGCCAATACGCTGGAGGCAGTGGACGCGGCATCATGCAGAATGCCTTTCTCCCGAACGACTGCGTGGGCGATCCCGGAGGTTTGGCATTGCCAGGACTGCCCTGCGATGACAGCGACCCATGTACCACCGACGACCTGTGGTCCTGCACCTGCGCCTGCGCAGGTACAGACAGCGACGACACGGACGGTGATGGACTTTGCGATCCCATCGATCCCTGCAATACTGGCGCCACGTGCAATGACAGCACCGCATGCACCACCGATGACGTTTATACCTCCAACTGCGAATGCCTCGGTACAATTGACCCTGACGTGGATCCGGCCGACATCGTCGGGAGCTGGTTGCTGGCTGATGGTCTGGCCTACACCTACACGACCACACCGGTGCCTGGTGCGGAGTTCGACTGGCAGATCGGCCCCAACCCGGGTTCCTGGACGCTTGTGGAACAAGAGGAGACGGTGTCGGTGATCGCCCCATCCATCAATGATGACGCGATTCTCTGCGTGTCAGTGACGATGGGTTCAGTCTGCCTGAAGTATGGATGCATAGACCTTTTCATCATGGACGTCGGCGTTCAAGGGCCATTGGTCGCGCGATCGGATTTCTCAGTGCGCCCGAACCCGAGCGATGGGCTGTTCGAATTGACATGCAACGGTCCCGTCAACGGGGTTGTGCGATACCGCGTGGAGGACGCGCTCGGCCGATCGGTCTTCGCGTCCGGATCAACAGCGTCCGCGAGAACGCCCATCAACCTCATGAGCGCTTCCGCCGGAGTCTACCTGTTGAAGGTTTCGGACGACCGGGGAGCCGAGGTGATCCGCTTGGTGGTCCGCTGAAAAACCTGACCGGGCCTCATTGCCCGAACATCACACCCGCTGCGAAAGACAGGGCGTGCAGTCGCGGGCCTTCCTTGGGGAGATCCTGGCCAAGTAGTCCCGGAAGCATCAGGTCGTACGCCACGTTGGCCACGATGCGCGTTCCACCGGGGCCGTTCACCTCGTAGCACAGGCCCGGTGACACGTGGAAATTCAGGTTGCTCACCTCGATGGACCGGTCGGGCGCACCGCTTTTCGAGGTCGCGTGAACCGTGTAGTCCAGTAGCCCACCGAGCTGCACTCCGACCCGCCCGATCGGCGTTTCACCGCTGAACAGGCGATAGAGCAGCGGTAATTGCAGATAGACCACGTCGATCGATCGTGGCGCCTCGGCGTCGGCCGTCGAGCATTTCAACTGGGAGAGGCGCAGGCCGGTCACGAATCGTGAATGTCCCTTCGCAGTGATCCACTCCGCCTCCGCCCCCGCGCGGAATCCTTTGTCATTGACCGTGAATTCCCTCGTCAGTGAATCGTTGTCGGTGATCCGCGTCAGGTTCAGTCCGGCGGTCATGCCGAAACTCCAATGCCCCACTTCGGGTCGGGCGGGAGTTGGGGGCAGTACGGCATCGTTCGCCTGGAAGGCCTGCGGCACCGGGAATTCCTTCTGCGCGTATCCTTTGCGTTCCTCCAGTTGCACGTTCACGATCGTGGCGGTGAGGTTCACCCGGTCATTCGCCTCACCCGTGAACTGCATCCGCCCGCGGATCTCCGTCTTGGCCTTGGCCGCTTTGTCGCCGAGGAGCACCTTGAAACCGCCGTTGGTGGCCAGCCGGTTGGCCACTTGTTCGGACAGATACTTGCCCATCGCGGTGATCGTGCCGTCCTCTCTTGTGAATTCTGGAACCGCCACGGACCCGATGCGGTTGTCCCTGATCTGGCGCGCCAAGTCTGCGCTGATCTGGTCCAGCGCGCGGTCGATCTCCTCCTGCTTCTTCTTGCGGAGTTCCCTCCCGGCTTTCGTTTTCCGGCCCACATGCCTGATGGAGAGCGGGTCGATCTCCTGCGCTCGTCCGAACATCTCAAGCGCCACTTCGGGATCACCGTCGATCAAGGCCTTGTCGCCCTCCTCGATAGCACGGTCATAGTCGGCCTTCTTCCTGGCGTCCACGTCCAAGGCTTTCTTCTTGGCCGCGTCGTCCTCTTTGCGCAATTGGATCAATCGGGGGGTGGCCGCCAGCATGCCGCGTTCAACGGCCTCCAAGTCGCGGTCTACCGAATACTGGATGAAAGGCTTCGCAGGATCGGGAACGAACGAGCGGTCGGAAGCGATGGTGACCGTCCAATTTCCGCCGCCCTTGTCCATGGCGATGAACTCGGCCACGCGGATCCCCATGTTGTACGGCTTCCCCGGCTTGGGCTCATAATTCCCGTTGAAGCGCATCTCGTACTGGATGCTGGTGTGCACCCTGCCGTCGGTGATCCTCGGCTCAGCGCGTTTGAGGATCTGGTACTCCAGCGGATCATCACCTCCGGGTAGGAACATCATCCTGAATTCTTTCAAGTAGACGTCCACGGTCCGCGCCCGTTCCGTTGCGTTGTTGCCCGGTTCAGGGTCCAGGTTGCTTTCGATGAAGGCATCCTTGGAGATGAAGATCGGCTCCGCCCCACCGAGCGCGCCCTCTATGAATTCCTCAGCTTCCACCGCCGCCTCATCCGATCCGGTGAAGGAGGCGAGACCCTTGAGCAGGTACATGTAGTTCCCCAAGCGCACCTCGGCCAAGCGGTTGATGGTGCGCTTTTGCAGATCGTTCAGGCTGTCGGGGGGGAAGGCCGTCCCGCTCGCCGCGAGCGGTGCGAGAAGCATGGCCCAGAAAAGCGCCCGGCAACCGGCAGCCTTAGGGAGTGCTCGGATGAGGAACAGGCGATGGGATGTGCTGGACATGATGGCGGTCGTACGGTGATCCAGTACGGACCCGCACCTTGGCGAATCTAGCAGAAGTCTCCCATGACGCATGGCAGGACTACATTCGCTTCATCACGAACCCGCACCATGCGAAATAGGCTCTGGTCCATCCTGCTCGTTGCGCCTATCATCGCGAGCTTCGGCCTCCGCGCCCAGAATTCCGTTGATATCACCCTCGTGCCCGGGCAGGCGGACAGCATCGAAGTGCGCGTGCGCTTCGAGAACGATTTCAACGGCTACTTCGCCGCCAGCGTGTTCACCATCCGTTGGGAGGTGGCGTCCGGCGCGAGCTTGGGTCCTTTGCAACAAGAGGAGCAAGTGCAGGACTATCACGATGTGGGCCTCAGCGGGCCGGTACACACGGACAATGGGTATCGCTATCAGGTGTTCGCTGGCTTCGGCAACTCGGTGCTGTCGGACATCCCGCTCACGCTCCAGAGCGGTGAGTGGATCACCCTGTGCACCTTGCCGGTCATCGGGTCTGGCACCTTCGCTATCGCAGCCGATGACTTCACCACCGGGGTGAACGGCGGTTTCTTCATCTCCTTGGGCGGGCAGGAGTCGCAAGGTGACATCATCATCTTCCCCACGTCCATCTTCGGTCCTGCAGCGCACGCCGATCGGTTGATCGCGTATCCGACACCTACTTCTGGCCCGCTCATTATCGAGGCCATGCAGACTGTTGGGGAACACATGGAAGTTTCGGTCTTGGATCCGGCTGGCAAGCGGATCTCGTCGGGCACCTTTTCCGCACAGTCTTCAACAGGGAGGTTCCCCATCGATCTGTCCGGCCTGCCTTCGGGTATTTACGTCGTACAGATGCGGTCGTTCGGGAGTGTTCAACGCGTTCGTGTCGTGAAGCGCTGAGGCCGATCGCTCTGGTCCGTTACTTCGGGGCATGCGTCCGATCCTGCTTCTGATGACGGTGAGCACCGCCGCCGCTCTCCGTTCCCAGACACCCTGTTTGAACGGCTTCGCTGGAAGCTACCCGTGCAACGGCATCGATCTGCTGGCGGTGATGACGCCCGCGCAGTTGGGCTCGACCACCAGTGTGGCTGACGTTTGGGGCTGGACGGACCCGCTGACCGGTCATGAGTACGCCGTGGTCGGCTGCCGCACCGGCACTTCGTTCGTGGATGTTACGGTGCCGGCGTTGCCGGTGCGGATCGGTTTCCTGCCCACGCACATCGGTGCCGGCTCACTCTGGCGCGATGTGGATGTAGCGGGCAATTGGTGCTATGTTGGCAGTGAGATCTCCGGACACGGCCTGCAGGTCTTCGATCTCACGCGTCTGCGCAACGTCCCGAACCCGCCGGTCACCTTCACCGAGGATGCTTGGTACGGCGGTTTCGGCAACAGTCATACGATATGTGCCGACAAAACACATCCGTACGTGTACG
>Ga0075152_10001664_pt1 | contig 16096 bp, 13 predicted proteins | sample JI61114C2DNA_FD_70964 | JGI IMG/M metagenome (GOLD analysis project Ga0075152, IMG submission 70964) | Wastewater effluent complex algal communities from Wisconsin, to seasonally profile nutrient transformation and Carbon sequestration -... | ecosystem: Engineered > WWTP > Effluent > Algae...
TTTTAAAAATTCTTCCACAATTGGCAAATCTGCTTCTGCCCAATCTAAATTTAATAATTCTGATTTATCAAGTAGTTTATAATCTTTATGTTCGGACAAAATGATTTCTCCAGAAACATAATTTGAAATAAAAGGAATCAAGTTGATTTTAAAAGTACCATAATCATAAATACTATTTGATAATTTCTCTAAAATTTCAATTTCAATATTTATTTCTTCTTTTATTTCTCTTTGTATACAATCAATTTCATTCTCATCCTCTTCTAATTTTCCTCCAGGAAATTCCCATTTTAATGGTAATTTCATTTTTTCACTTCGTTGAGTTACTAAAATTTTATCTTCAATTAAAATGATTGCGCATGTAACATTAATCATTATTAAATTTTTTTATAAACTTAACTATAATTTTTCTTTTTCATGCTAAAATTCATATTGAAATTTGATTCAAAAAATGAGACAGAAAACGATTTTATTAAAGATTTTTTAGTCAATTACTATCCTCTCTTCAACCAACCTGTCACACTAAACCTTCTTTCATTGGTAACTAAAACTTCGTGTTGCAGTTCGTCACTTTTAAAGAAAACCGTTCTTCCTTGCATGGGTGCAATCGCTTGGTTTTTGGGTTTTTGGTGTATAAAGAGTTCACCACCATCTTGGGTTTTCCAATGTGGGTTCAAGTAACTCACCATCGAGAATTGGCGTTTGTTGTCGTCTTCAAATTGGTCTAAATGCGCTCGGTAAAAACTTCCAATTTCATAAAGCGAGTAATGAAACTCATAGCTTTTTATGTTGGTAAAACAACTTTCGTTTAAGTACTCAATAAAGGCTTCTATTTTTTCTAGAAACTCTGTTTCGTGGCGGTTGTTGTGGGCTTTGTCGAGCCAATAAATCTTGTCGTTTCTTATCAAATCGTCAAAAACCATTTTTCCGTCGTTGCCAACGCCAGCTGTAATCATTTGTTGGTCGTCACTCAAAGCAAGCAAATTGGCTTTCAAATGATAACACAAATCATCACTCAAAAAATGATCGGCAACACCTACTCTATTTTCAATATAACTCGCAATCAAGGTTTCAAAATTCGCATCCATACCACATTTCCCACACTTGATTAGACAAGATGGTGTAAGGTAGTGTTATAAAAACCAGCAAAGCCGTTATTTAACGTTTAGTACAAGAATTAACTCCTGTTTTAATAGTAAGTAATTTGGTTTCTGTCATTTCTATTGAACTAAAGAATAATCGTTTTCAGTTCACTTCGAATATTATTCTGTCAATTTAGTTATATTTGCGTCTATGGAAGAAAAGAATTTGTATATAATTGCTGGTTGCAACGGTGCTGGAAAAACAACAGCCTCTTTTACTATTCTTCCTGAAATTCTAGATTGTAAGGAATTTGTTAATGCTGATGAAATTGCAAAAGGACTCTCGCCATTTCAGCCAGAAAAAGTTTCCTTTGAGGCTGGTAGAATAATGCTTAACAGAATTGAAGATTTGTTGTCTCAAAATGAAAATTTTGCATTTGAAACTACACTAGCAACAAGGAGTTATAAAAACAAAGTTCTTGAAGCAAAAAAAAGAGGTTACAATGTTACACTACTATTTTTTTGGCTTAAAAATCCAGAACTAGCTAAAGAAAGAGTGAAAATAAGAGTTCTTGAAGGCGGTCACAACATCCCTGAGGATGTAATCGAAAGAAGATATTATAAAGGAATTAAAAACCTTTTTGAAATTTATCTTTCAATTGTTGATCAAGCGTTACTTTTTGATAATTCTGAGGGAAAACATGATTTAATTGCAGAGATGTCGGCGAGTGAAGAATTAAATATTCTAAATGAAAATAAGTTTAACGAATTAAAAAATTACTTATGTCACCAGAATCCAAAATAGAAAAAAGAAATAAAATCTTGAAAGGTTTAGAAAAAGCCTACGAAAAAATGATTGCATTCAAAAAAGAGCACAAAAGTGAACTTGTAATTATTCAAGATAATAAAATAGTTAAAATCAAACTATAATTAGATATTTTAAACTTCATTAGTTTATAACGAGTGTATTTTTATGTATGCCGAGTGTATGCTAGAAGTAAGAATGAAGTATAGAATAGATTACTCAGAAGTATCAAATTAACTATTAGATTATTTCAAATTTACTACAACATTTAAAGTATCACTCCATCTTAAAAATCCGTCCTAATCCGCGTTGCAAAGCATCCGTAAAATCCGCGTTCCATAAAAGCGAAGCGCATTCCAAAAACCACAAAAATTATATTTGTATAACTATAATAGGATTTATTTATTAATCTGTATAGTTATTTTAGGACGGGTCAAGGACGCGTCACACGTATAGATACTCCATAGATAAAGCATAGATAGTGTATGGTTAAAGTATGGATAGTGCATGAAATGTGCATGAATTGAACGAAATACAGTAGTTAAAAAAACAGTAGTTAAATAAGTGCTATTTAATCCAAATGCACAAAGTAATTTCTAATAATAAAGCATTGATAAAATAAAGAGTTTTTATTTTCATAAATACTAAAAATAGTGATTTAAAATAAATTATTAATAAAAATCAATGTTTAACCCTATTTTTTTAATCAAAACAATCTTAAAACACTACTATTTTTATAATTTTACCCTACAAATTTTAGGGTATTTTGTAAAATAAATAAAAATGAGTTTAGAAAAACGTTGGATATCGGCTTTTGTCATTATTGCTTTTGTAGCCATTACAGGTTTGTTTTGGCAACATCAACCGCCAACATCTCAATTCAACGACACAAGTTTTATAAACTACGCCGATGTGGCTTGGTTGCTTACAGCTTCATGCTTAGTTTTACTAATGACACCAGGATTATCTTTTTTCTATGGTGGAATGGTTGGTAAGAAAAACGTAATTTCAACCATGCTTAAAAGTTTTATTTGTCTTGGCGTGGTAAGTTTGTTGTGGGTTACTGTAGGTTTTAGTCTGTCTTTTGGAAGTCCAATAGGCATTACGCTCAACGGAACCTATTATGGAATCATCGGAAATCCACTAGATTTTGCCTTCTTCGATCAAGTAGAAATTTTGCCTCATAAAGCTTTAGGTTCAAGCATTCCTTTCATTCTTTTTGCCCTTTTCCAAATGAAATTTGCCGTGATAACTCCTGCAATAATCACTGGCGCTCTAGCGGAGCGCATTCGATTTATTTCGTTTTTGTTATTTATTAGTTTATTTACATTAGTTATTTATGCACCGTTATGCCACATGATTTGGCATCCTCACGGCCTTTTGTGTGGCTATTTCGGTGTAAAGGATTTTGCTGGCGGAACTGTGGTGCACATGAGCGCAGGTTTTGCCGCACTTGCAGGCATAATTGTTTTAGGAAAAAGAAAAAACAACGAACACATTCCAACCAACATTCCATTTGTTCTTCTTGGAACAGGATTGCTTTGGTTTGGTTGGTTTGGTTTCAATGCAGGTTCGGCTTTAGCAGCAAATGCAACCGCAGCAATGGCTTTTGCAACAACCACAATCGCCTCAGCATCAGCCATGATGACTTGGGTATTTTTCGACAGACTAAACGGCAGAAAAGTTTCAGCACTTGGCGCTTGTATTGGCGCAGTAGTTGGTCTTGTAGTAATTACACCATCAGCAGGATTTGTAACTATTCCACAAAGTATTTTCTTTGGTTTCATTGGCGCCATAGTTTCCAACAAAATGGTCTATTGGAAAAAACTAAAACAAATAGACGACACTTTAGACGTTTTCGCTTGTCATGGCGTTGGAGGAATTATGGGAATGATTCTAACCGCAATCTTCGCTCAAGGAGAAAATGCCAGCTTACTTCATGGCGGTTGGAATGTTTTTGCTCACCACATGATGGCATTGGTTTTAGTTTCGATATTCACCTTTGGTGGCGCATATTTACTCTTCAAACTAACCAACAAAATCATCCCAATCCGCGTTACCGAAGAATCAGAAGAACTAGGTTTAGATTTATCTCAACATGGCGAGAAATTCTAAATACTACTTCTTGAAATTTCTTTTGGTTAAATTTTATAGTACAGAAATTACTTCTTAGGCAATGGTGCACCAACAGCAACGGCACAATCGTGACCTTCTTGACCGTGTGGTGGATTCATTCCTTCAGGTGTTACAATTGGAGAAACAGTTCCAGCACCAGTAGAACCATTTGACGTAGTAATAGTTGCCCCATTACTTGTCACAACTCCAGGTTGATTATTACTTGAAGATATTGTAGTAGCTTTTGTAACAGGATTTGGTTTTTTTGCATTAGCTTTTCCTGGAGGCGAATTTAATGGTGCGCCAACAGCAATATCGCAACGATGACCAGGTTGACCGTGAGCAGGATTCATACCTTTTGCTGTAGTAGTTGGTTGAACCATTACAGGAGTTGTAGGCGTTGGTGACGTTGTTGGTGATGCAACTGCAGTTGTTGTTGTATTTACCGCAGCAGTATCTATTGGGCCTGAAAAAGAATCTGAAAAAACAGATACATTATCATTGGTCTTTGGTGCAACTTCTTCTTCTTTTTTACAAGAAACCAATCCTAATGCAACCAATCCTAAACAATAAAAAGTAGATTTCATAACAATGCTTTTTTTAAATATCATCAAATATACAAGTTTTTCATTACATCTTGAACTTGAAAAAATGATTGAAGTAATTTCATAAAATGTTTTGCCCTAAAAAAGTAGTAAAAAAATTCTATTTAACACTAAAGCCAGTATTGATGCACAATTGTAAGTCTGTCCCGATCCTTCGGGAGTCGAAGACTTTTACAATAAAATATGCTTCGACAAGCTCAGCAAGACAGAAGTAGTTCTAATTGTGTTTTGAATTAAAAACATCATTAATACCCTAAATCCAATATTGATGTACATTGTCAGTCTGTCCCGAAATTTCGGGAGTCGAAGACCTTTATAAAAAACTTTTGTGCCTTTTGTGGTAAAAACCTTCCTCAAAAACTATGTCTTCTATTGCAAAGCGAAGCGCCTTTACCCACAAAACAAATCTATGTTTCTATGTGGTTTAAAAAATTAAAGAATATCAAAAAAACTTTTGTGCCTTTTGTGGTAAAAACCTTTCTCAAAAACTATGTCTTCTATCGCAAAGCGAAGCGCCTTTTACCCACAAAACAAATCTATGTTTCTATGTGATTTAAAAAATTAAAGAACATCAAAAAAACTTTTGTGCCTTTTGTGGTAAAAACCTTTCTCAAAAACTATGTCTTCTATCGCAAAGCGAAGCGCCTTTTACCCACAAAACAAATCTATGTTTATATGTGGTTTCAAAAATTAAAGAATATCAAAAAATCTTTTGTGCCTTTTGTGTTTAAAAATTCACAGGTTCTTAGAATCATTACCAAAAACTATGCTTTCTAATACAAAGCGAAGCGCCTTTTACCCACAAAACAAATCTATGTTTCTATGTGGTTTCAAAAATTAAAGAATATCAAAAAATCTTTTGTGCCTTTTGTGTTTAAAAATTATTATTTTTATCAAAACAAATCCCATGAAAAAACTACTCCTTCTCCTAGTTCTTACTACACAATTTACTGTAGCACAAGACAAACAAACCATAAACACATTACTAAACAATTGGCACAAAGCAGCAGCCGAAGCCAACTTTGAAAACTATTTCAACACACTTCACGACGATTCCATCTACATTGGAACTGACGCTACAGAAAACTGGACAAAACCACAGTTCATCGCCTTCGCAAAACCTTATTTCGACAAAGGAAGAGCATGGAGTTTTACCGCATTAGAAAGAAACATCTACATCTCAAAAGACGGAAAAACAGCATGGTTTGATGAACTACTCAATACACAAATGAAAATCTGTAGAGGTTCCGGTGTTCTAATAAAAGTCAAAAAACAATGGAAAATAAAACACTACGTTTTGTCAATGACCATCCCAAACGACAACACCAACGAAGTAGTAAAAACAAAAGCACCTATAGAAGATGCTTTGATTGGTAAGATGAAAAAGTAGCGTAGCACTTTTACAAAGTTATGCCTAATCAACAATAAAGCCAATTCTAAAACCATCTGTCAGTCTGAGCTTGTCGAAGACCTTTATAATAAAAATACTTCGACAAAGTCATGTCTAATCAACAATAAAGCTAATTTCAATATGCAATGTCAGTCTGAGCCTGTCGAAGACACATCTCTAAATTGAGTGTAATTTTTAGAGTACAAAACTAATTTGTCCCAATCTTGACTTATCAATGCCTCTTTTTTTCTTCTACTCCAACCTTTTATTTGCTTCTCAATAGCAATAGCATTTAAAACATCATTAAAAGTTTCAAACCACATTAACTCAATTGGTCGTTTGTCAAATGTATAGCAATCTTTATTTTTTCCTGAATGATGTTCTCCTAATCTTCTTTCTAAATCATTAGTAAAACCTGTATAATAAGAATCATCATTACATTTAAGAATATAAACAAAGTATGTTTTCATAGTATAATTCTATTTAGAAGAGCACTTCGACAAGCTCAGTGTGACAATCCATAATCAATTGAGTTTTGTTGAAAAAATAAAGTTCTATTTAGTAAAAGAGCCAATTTCAATATACTATGTCAGTCTGAGCCTGTCGAAGACCTTTTTTAAACTCAAACCACTTCGACAAGCTCAGTGTGACAATCCATAATCAATTGAGTTTTGTTGAAAAATTAAATTTTCTATTTGTAAAACTGTTAAATATAAATACTGAAAACTACCTCAAATTCTCCAACATCACTTCCGTCATCGAATCCATTTCAAATTGATGTTTCCAACCCCAATCCGTTCTTGCAGAAGAATCATCAATCGATGCAGGCCAACTATCCGCAATCTTCTGACGGAAATCAGGTTTGTATGAAATTGTAAAATTTGGAATATGCTTTTTAATTTCAGCTGCAATTTCTTCTGGAGTAAAACTAATTCCAGATAAATTATAAGACGAACGAATTTTAACATCATCAGATTTAGCTTGCATAATTTCAACTGTAGCGCGAATAGCATCATCCATATACATCATTGGCAACTTAGTATCTTCAGAAAGAAAACATTCAAAACTACCTTTTTCTAAAGCTTTGTGATAAATATCTACGGCATAATCTGTAGTTCCTCCACCAGGTTCGGTAGTCCAACTAATCAATCCAGGATAACGAATACTTCGAACATCTACTCCATATTGATGATGATAATATTCGCACCAACGTTCACCGGTTTGTTTAGAAATTCCGTACACTGTTGTTGGTTCCATAATCGTAAATTGAGGCGTATTTTCTCTTGGAGTTGTAGGTCCAAAAACCGCAATACTTGAAGGCCAGAATATCTTTTTAATCTTTTTAGCTTTCGCCAAATTCAATACGTGAAACAAAGAATTCATATTCAAATCCCAAGCAAAAGCAGGATTCTTCTCAGCAGTAGCAGACAGTAAAGCTGCCATTAAATAAACATCTGTAATTTGATATTGCTCAATTAAATGCTCAATTTGATTGTAGTCTAAAGCATTGACAACTTCAAAAATTCCGTTGTTTACAATATCATTATTTAATTTACGAATATCCGAAGCAATGACATTGTCATTTCCGTAAATACTTCTTAATTTAGTGGTTAACTCCGTTCCAATTTGTCCGCAAGCACCAATTATTAAAATTTTAGTAGTCATAGTTTGTTTGTTTGTGTCACAAAGATAACGATTTCACAATAATGATAGTTTACATTCTATTTGAAAAACTAACAACGAACTTTTATAAAACCTTTCACATAATCTGTAAAACAAAATACTACTTTTGTATTTTTGCAATCAAAAGTAATTTCAACGATGAAAATAAAAATAGTATTCCTTTCACTTATCTCATTCTTAGTGTTTTCTTGTCAAGATGATTCTGCGCAACGCAAAATGGAACAAGAAAAACAAGCTAAGAAAAACGAAGCTATTTTTGACAACATCAATCGTGGTTGGCTTTTTGAACTTACACCATTAGAACCAACAACTCAATCAAGAATTAACAATTGGAACGAATGGCGAAATTTCATTAATGAAATCAACCAAAAACCAAAAAGTACCATTGGTGCTTTTCAAAAAAAGGCAAAAACATTAGCCGACAAAGCAATGGCTTTAAACAATAATATTCCAAGTGAGTTTAATTTACCTCAAACAAAAGCTCGTATTGGAGTTATCGTTACCAAAATAAAATCTATGAATTTATTCATCAATTTGAATCAAATTCAAGATAAAAAAGTAGTGAAACTTGTAGGTGAAATTAATATGGAAATAGATTATTTACAATTACAATTAGAAGAAATCGTAATTAGAAGTCAAATTCCAAGAGAAGAAGGTGAACCAGATATTATCCAAATGAAAGATTCTTCAAGAGCAATTCCTACTACTAATATTGATCCTGATTTAGAATAATTTTGAGTAAAAATAACGTCATTTCTGTCTATCAAAAGTCGGCAAAAGTCCAACTTTTAGCTTCTACATTAGAACAACGTGATTCCAAAATAAACGCAAAAGGTTTATTAGGTTCAGCGTTATCATTTGTAATTCAATCTACTTTTGAAAAAGCAGAATTGCCATTTCTATTGTTGTTTAGTGATAAAGAAGAAGCTGCATATTATCTAAATGATTTGGAGCAACTTATCAATGATCAAGATGTTTTATTTTATCCAGGTTCGTACCGACGTCCGTACCAAATTGATGAAACTGACAACGTAAACATTCTACTTAGAGCAGAAGTTTTAAATAGAATCAATTCACGTAAAAAACCAGCCATAATTGTTTCCTATGCCGAAGCAATTTTTGAAAAAGTAGTCACCAAAAAAGATTTAGACAAAAACACTTTAAAGATTTCGGTTAACGATAAAATTGCAATCGATTTTATCAACGAAGTACTTTTTGAATACAATTTTAAACGTGTAGATTTTGTAACCGAACCCGGAGAATTCTCTGTTCGTGGTGGAATTATAGATGTTTTTTCGTTTTCAAATGATAATCCTTACAGATTAGAATTTTTTGGAAATGAAGTAGATTCCATCAGAAGTTTTGATGTTGAAACACAATTGTCTATTGAAAAACTCAAGAAAATTTCCATCATTCCTAATGTAGAAAATAAATTCTTCGAGGAAAATAGAGAAAGTTTCTTAGACTACATCGACCAGAAAACGGTGCTTTTCATTCAAAATACCGATTTACTTTGTCAGCAATTAGACAAACTTTTTGCAAAAGCAACCGAAGCATTTTCTAAACTTGATGCCACCATAAAACATCTTGAACCAAAAGATTTATTTGTAAATCAAGAACAATTTCTAAAGAAAGCGTTGAACTTTTCAGTTGTAGAATTGAGCAACTCGCCTACTTATAAAATAGATAAAACTATTGAATTTCATATTCAACCGCAACCTTCTTTCAACAAACAATTTGATTTGTTATTGAACAATTTGGGAGAAAATCATTTCAACGGAATTAAAAATTATCTGTTTTGTTCCAATGAAAATCAAGCCAATCGTTTTCATGATATTTTTGAAGACATAGATGAAGAGAATCATGAAAGCGTTCGCAAACAATACAAAACCGTTGTTTTTCCATTGTTTCAAGGATTTATCGATGAAGAAAACCAAATTGCATGTTATACCGATCATCAAATATTTGAACGTTATCACAAATTCAACATCAAAAATGGCTATTCTAAAAAGCAAACTATTACGCTAAAAGAGTTGACTTCCTTGACCGTTGGCGATTATGTAACGCATATCGATCACGGAATTGGAAAGTTTGGTGGATTGCAAAAAATTCAAGTTGAAGGCAAAACCCAAGAAGCAATAAAAATTGCTTATGCCGATAATGACATCATTTATGTGAGCATTCATTCGCTGCATAAAATTTCGAAATATAACGGAAAAGATGGCGCGCCACCAAAGATTTACAAACTAGGAAGTGGTGCATGGAAAGCATTAAAACAAAAAACAAAAGCGCGAGTAAAACATATTGCTTTCAACTTAATTCAGCTTTACGCAAAGCGAAGATTGGAAAAAGGTTTTGCTTGTTCGCCAGATAGTTATTTGCAAAAAGAGTTGGAAAGTTCATTCATTTATGAAGATACACCAGATCAAATTACCTCAACTCAAGATGTAAAAGCCGATATGGAAACCGATAGACCAATGGACAGGTTAGTTTGTGGTGATGTTGGTTTTGGAAAAACAGAAGTTGCCATTAGAGCCGCATTTAAAGCAGTTGATAATGGAAAACAAGTGGCAGTTTTAGTTCCAACCACAATTTTAGCATACCAACATTATAGAACTTTTTCGGAACGATTGAAAGATATGCCTGTAACGGTAAATTATCTAAACCGATTTAGAACCGCCAAAGAAAAAGCAGAAACTATAAAGAATCTTGGTGAAGGAAAAGTTGACATCATTATTGGAACTCATCAATTGGTAAATAAAGATGTAAAATTCAAAGATTTAGGTTTGTTGATTATTGATGAAGAACAAAAGTTTGGTGTAAACGTAAAAGACAAACTCAAAACCATTTCGGCAAATGTTGATACGTTGACTTTAACGGCAACTCCAATTCCGAGAACGTTGCAATTTTCGTTGATGGCAGCACGAGATTTATCTGTAATTACAACGCCACCACCAAATAGATATCCAATAGAAACGCATGTTATTCGTTTTCATGAAGAGTTAATTCGTGATGCCATTTCGTATGAAATTCAACGAAACGGACAAGTTTTCTTTATCAATAACAGAATTGAAAATATCAAAGAAGTTGCTGGAATGATTCAGCGATTAGTTCCAGATGCACGCGTTGGAATTGGTCATGGACAAATGGATGGCAAAAAACTAGAAGAATTGATGTTGGCTTTTATCAATGGTGAATTTGATGTTTTAGTAGCAACAACCATCATCGAAAGCGGATTGGATGTTCCAAATGCGAATACAATTTTTATCAATAATGCCAATAATTTTGGTCTTTCCGATTTGCATCAAATGCGTGGTCGTGTTGGTCGAAGCAATAAAAAAGCGTTTTGTTATTTCATTACACCACCATTTTCGATGATGACCAGCGAAGCTCAAAAACGAATCAATGCTTTGGAACAATTTTCAGAACTCGGAAGCGGATTTAATATTGCTATGAAAGATTTAGAAATTCGTGGCGCTGGCGATTTATTAGGTGGCGAACAAAGTGGATTTATTAATGACATTGGGTTTGACACTTATCAAAAAATCATGAATGAAGCCATTGAAGAGCTGAAAGAAAACGAATTCAAAGATTTGTATCCAATAGAAAACGACATTGAAACTAAAGAATATGTAAAAGATTTACAAATCGATACGGATTTTGAGCTTCTTTTCCCTGACGAATATATCAATAATATTACCGAGCGTTTGAACTTGTATAACGAATTGAGTTTGATAAAAACAGAAGAAGCATTACAACTATTTGAACAAAAACTAATTGACCGTTTTGGAGCTTTACCAAAAGAAGCCAACTCTTTACTAAACAGCATCCGAATTAAATGGAAAGCAACTGCTATTGGAATTGAAAAATTGGTAATGAAACAAAACAAAATGGTAGGTTATTTTGTAGGCGATCAACAAAGTGATTTCTATCAATCCAATCGATTTATGAAAATGGTTCAGTTTGTTCAAATGAACAGCAACCTTTGTAAAATGAAAGAAAAAGAAACCAAAAACGGACTGCGTTTACTATTGACTTTTGATAATGTAAAAAGCATTAACAAAGCGTTGGAATTGATGAATAGGATTTAGAAATAATAAAAAGCTTCCTCAATATGTTCAATCTTAAACTCTTTTCCTTCTTTATAAATTGCTACAATATCAAATCTAATTTCCAAATCTAATTCATTAGAAATAATATATTCATTAGCCGCTTTTACAAGAAACTGTATTTTCTTTGGTTTCACAAAATCTTGAGGCAAACCAAAATCAATCGAAGTTCGGGTTTTTACTTCAACAATAGCAAGAATATTTTCTTTTTGAGCAATAATATCGATTTCGGCTTTTTGAAAAGTCCAATTGGTTTCCAAAATTTCATAGCCTTTTTTTTGCAGATATTCTACAGCTAGTTTTTCGCCAATTTTTCCGAGTTCGTTGTGTTCGGCCATGTTTTAGACTTCTTAGATTGTTGGACTTCTTAGATTGTTGGATTTTAATGTAACTTTCTAAAAAGTCTAATTAATCTAACAATCTAAGAGATCTATTCAAAAACCACTTTACTTTCCAAATCATTCACTTCTATAGAAACTTGTTTCCCTAAAATCAAAGCGTGATTATCGGCTAAATGACCTGCAGGAAAATTATAAATTATTGGGATATTATAGTTTTTAGTTACATCATCAATAATTTCAAGTGCATCTTTTCCCCAAGGAATTTCGTTATCTTTCATTTTGGTCATTCCTCCAACGATAATTCCCTTTAAACTTTCAAGGCAACCATTACGTTTAAGATTCATCATCATTCTATCGATATGATACAAATATTCATCTAAATCTTCAATAAAAAGAATTTTATCAGAACAATCAATAGCCGATGGCGAACCAAACAAACTGTATAAAATAGATAAGTTTCCTCCAACTAATTCTCCTTTTGCGGTTCCAAGTCGGTTCATGTTTTCACACGGAACGGTGTATGCTATAGGTTCACCAAATAATGCTTTTCGTAAACTTTCTTTAGCTTCTTCACTAGCTTTTGAACTTACAGGCATAATTCCGTGAATGGAAGCATAACCCATTGTGTTCAAATGACTGTGTAAAACCGTAACATCACTAAAACCAACAATCCATTTTGGTGATTGCTTAAATTTTGTGAAATCCAATAAATCGATCATTCTTACAGTTCCATAACCACCACGAACACACCAAATAGCTTTAATGTTTGGATTGTCTAATTGCGTTTGAAAATCGGCTGCACGTTGTTCATCAGTTCCAGCCAATTGATCTTTATCTAAACCAATAGTTGAACCAATAACCACTTCTAAACCCCAATTTTTTAACCATAAAATGGCCGGTTGCAAATTGTCTTCAATGTTTTTACGAGCTGTAGCTACAATGGCAACAGTATCGCCTTTTTTTAAATTAGGTGGAAATATCATCTTTTTTTGAGCTTGAAGGTTTTGGAATAAACAAATTAATAGTAATAGAATTAGGTGTGTTTTTTTCATTTTTTCTTTTAGAAACTATACTACAAATATATAAATTAAGTTGAATTGAAATCTATTGCTTATTTTTGCACTATATATACAATATTTACAATGTTAGAAAATCCAAAAAGATATACCATAACGGCAGCATTGCCTTATACCAATGGACCAATTCACATCGGGCATTTAGCTGGAGTTTATGTTCCATCTGATATTTATGCTCGTTATTTGAGATTGCAAGGTAAAGATGTCGCGTTTATTTGCGGAAGCGATGAACACGGCGTTGCTATTTCGATGAAAGCCAAAAAAGAAGGAATCACACCGCAACAAGTTATCGATAAATACGATGGAATTATTCGTAAGTCGTTTATTGATTTCGGAATTTCATTTGATAATTATTCGAGAACTTCTTCTAAAATTCATCATGATACAGCTTCGGAATTTTTTAGAAAATTATACGATAACGGCGACTTTATTGAAGAAGTAACCGAGCAATTATATGATGCGAAAGCCGACCAGTTTCTTGCTGACCGTTTTGTAGTTGGAACTTGTCCAAAATGCGGCAACGAAGAAGCGTATGGCGACCAATGTGAAAAATGTGGTTCGACATTAAACGCAACTGATTTAATCAACCCAAAATCGACTATAACTGGTGAAACTCCAATTTTGAAATCGACTAAACATTGGTTTTTGCCTTTAGATAGATATGACGATTTCTTAAAAGAATGGATTTTAGTAGGTCATGCTAAAGATTGGAAAACCAATGTTCTTGGTCAGGTAAAATCATGGCTAGACGACGGATTAAAACCTCGTGCTGTAACTCGTGATTTAGATTGGGGAATTGACGTTCCGGTTGAAGGTGCAGAAGGAAAAAAATTATATGTTTGGTTTGACGCACCAATTGGTTACATTTCTTCAACTAAAGAATGGGCAGCAAGAGAAGGAAAAGATTGGGAACCATATTGGAAAGATGCTGACACGAAATTAGTTCACTTCATCGGGAAAGACAATATTGTATTCCATTGCATCATTTTTCCTGCGATGTTGAAAGCTGAAGGAAGTTTTATTTTACCTGATAACGTTCCAGCCAATGAATTTTTGAATTTGGAAGGAAACAAACTTTCTACTTCAAAAAATTGGGCCGTTTGGTTGCACGAATATTTATTGGATTTCCCAGATAAACAAGATTCTTTGCGTTATGCATTGACTTCAAACGCTCCAGAAACTAAAGACAACGACTTTACTTGGAAAGATTTTCAAGCGAGAAATAATAATGAGTTGGCTTCTATTTTTGGAAATTTCATCAATCGAGTAGTGGTTTTAACTAACAAATATTATGATGGAATTGTTCCTACGCCAAATGATTTCACTGAAGTTGACGAACAAACTTTAGCCGAATTAAAAGCTTATCCAGCAGTAATTTCATCTTCAATTGAACGCTTCCGTTTTAGAGAAGCACAAGGCGAATTAATGAATGTAGCTCGTTTAGGAAATAAATATTTAGCCGATGAAGAACCTTGGAAAATGGTTAAAGAAAACCCAGAACGAGTAAAAACGCAAATGTATGTTGCCTTACAAATTGCAGCTGCGTTAAGAGTTTTATCTGAACCTTTCTTGCCATTTACAGCTTGCAAATTATCAGGAATTTTAAAAACAGATTTGAATTTGAGTTGGAAAGATGTTTCTGAAAAAACTGATTTACTTCCATCTGGAAATCAAATTGGACAAGCCGAAATATTATTTTCACAAATAGAAGATGCCGAAATTCAAAAACAAATAGACAAACTAGAAGCTACAAAAGTGGCTAATAAAGCCGAAAATAAAGTGATTGAACCACAAAAAGAAACATCAACATTTGAAGATTTTTCAAAATTAGATTTACGTGTTGGAACTATTTTGGAAGCCGAAAAAATGCCAAAAGCCAACAAATTATTAGTGTTGAAAGTTGATACTGGAATTGATGTAAGAACGATTGTTTCTGGAATTGCAGAACATTTTTCTCCAGAAGAAGTGGTTGGAAAACGCGTTACAGTTTTAGTAAACTTAGCACCAAGAGCATTACGTGGAGTAGAAAGTCAAGGAATGATTTTGATGACCAATAATGCTGAAGGAAAATTGGTTTTTGTAAATCCAGATGCTGATGGAGTTGAGAATGGTACTTTGATTAGTTAAAAGAAAATTACATGAAAAACTTCATACAAAAACTTCCAAAAGCAGAATTACATTTGCATATTGAAGGTTCATTTGAGCCCGAATTGATGTTCGCTTTGGCGCAAAGAAATCAAATTGACATTCCATATAAAACCATTGAAGAAGTTAAACAAGCTTACAAATTTTCTTGTTTGCAAGATTTCTTAAATATTTATTATGCAGGCGCAAGTGTGCTTATTCACGAACAAGATTTTTATGAATTGACAATGGCGTATTTAACCAAATGTCACGAAGAAAATATTATTCACACCGAAATAATGTTTGATCCACAAACACATACACAACGCGGAGTTGCTTTTGAAACGATAATCAACGGAATTCAACGTGCGCGAAATGAAGCACAAGAAAAATGGAATATTTCTTCTTTGCTAATCATGAGTTATTTGCGTCATTTATCCGAAGAAGATGCTTTTGAAACTTTAAAACAATCGTTACCTCACAAACATTTAATAAAAGCTGTTGGTTTGGATTCATCCGAAATGGGAAATCCACCATCTAAATTCTATAAAGTATTTGAAGCTTCGGCGAAAGAAGGTTATGTTTTGTTAGCGCATGCTGGCGAAGAAGGTCCAGCCGAATACGTTTGGGAAGCAATTGACGGATTGAAAATTGAAAGAATCGATCACGGAAATAATTGTTTAACAGATGAAAATTTGGTCAATGAAATTATTAAAAGAGATATGGCTTTGACGGTTTGTCCGTTATCAAATTTAGAATTGAAAGT
>Ga0075152_10001665_pt1 | contig 16094 bp, 19 predicted proteins | sample JI61114C2DNA_FD_70964 | JGI IMG/M metagenome (GOLD analysis project Ga0075152, IMG submission 70964) | Wastewater effluent complex algal communities from Wisconsin, to seasonally profile nutrient transformation and Carbon sequestration -... | ecosystem: Engineered > WWTP > Effluent > Algae...
ATTTAAAATAGTTGTGTTGTTTAGGTACGAAAGTACCAAAAGGTTTAGTAGTTAGACCAATGGAAAGCTTTGCATTTATGCAGAGCTTTTTTGATTTATATACTTTTTGAGTATTCCTTTATATATTCCAATTTATTAAATTTTAAAAGAAAAATCACTTTTAAACTAATTTTTTAGTTGTAACTAATAAATTAGTTTGTATATTTGTTTTTATAAACTAAAAAATTAGTTCGTAAAATGAAACAATTAACTAAAGCAGAAGAAGAGATAATGCAGGTTTTGTGGGAATTGGAAATTGCAAATGTAAAAGAAGTAATTACTATGTTAGCCTCGCCAAAACCAGCTTACAATACTGTATCAACAATTATTAGAATATTGGAAAGTAAAAATTTTGTTTCCCACAAACAAGAAGGGAAGTGGCATTATTATTTTCCGCTAATAAATAAAGAGGAATACAGCAATTCGTCCATAAATAAATTAGTTGAAAATTATTTTGAGGGTTCGTTTAATGAAATGGTATCTTTTTTTATTAAAAAGAATGATGTTAAATTATCAGATATAGAGTCGTTATTAAAAGAAATTAAAAAATAAAGTAATGAGTGCTTTTTTAATTTATAGTCTTCAAGCAATTATTTTGCAAGCTTTATTTGTAATTGTGTTTGAAATTTTCTTTGAGAAAGAAACTTTTTTTAAAGCGAATAGAATATACTTAATTGGGTCATTGATTTTGTCATTTATTATTCCGTTGATAGAAATTCCGATTAATTTGATTGATCAAGAACAAGCAATAATCCAATTAAAAGAAATTGTAATTACAAGAAATAATTCTGTTTTCAATATTGATGAAAAAGCTAGTGCATATTCATTTATTTTTATAATTTATTTAATCGGATTTTTAATCTTTTTTGGGCTTTTCTTCTATAAATTAATTAAAATTTTCAGCCTAATAAAAAGTTCAAAACATTTTAAAAATAATCAAAGTAATTTGTTTTATATAGAGAATTCTAATCAAGCATTTTCTTTTTTTAATTTTATTTTTATCGGAACCGATAATCAAAATTTTGATGTAATTGTAAAACACGAATTAGTTCATGCAAAGCAATGGCATTCATTAGATATTCTTATTGTTGAAATATTGAAAATTGTATTTTGGTTCAACCCAATTTTATATCATTATCACAAAAGATTTATTGAACTTCATGAATTTGAAGCAGATATGAAAAGTGCAAACGAAGACAAAAAAAAATATTTCGAAGTTTTACTTTGCCAAATTTTAAATTGTAATTCTATTTCATTAACAAATAATTTTTATAATCAATCATTAATCAAAAAACGAATCGTTATGTTACAAAAATCAAAATCAAAAAGAAGAGGAATTGCAAAGTATTTAGTAGTAATTCCAGTAGTAGTGTTGTCAATGACTGTATTTTCTACAACAATTGTTGCTCAGGAAGTAAAAAAAATTGAAAAAGTTGTGGGAAATAAGCCAAATGAAACTACAGAAACAGCACCAAATCAAACTACAAAAACTCCTTCTACAATGGTAAAAATGGAGCCAAAAGTTAATACAGAGGTAAAGGTTGAAGAAATTTCAGATGATATTCCGTTTGTAGTAATGGATCAAATTCCGCTATTTCCTGATTGTGTTGGAGTTGAAAAATCCGCTCAATTTGATTGTTTTCATACTCAAATGCAACAACATATTAAACAAAATTTTACCTATCCTGTTGAAGCTATGAAAAAAAATATTCAAGGAAGAATTATGATTGAATATTTAATTAATAAAAATGGTGACGTTGAAATTTTAAGGGTTAGGGGTCCAGTAAATTCTGAATTATTGCAAGAAGAAGCCAAACGGATTATTAGTTTATTGCCTAAGTTTATTCCCGGAAAGCAAAAAGGTAAAATCATTGGTGTTAAACACGTAATTCCAATTACTTTTAAAATACAATAAAATTGAATTGAAATAGAATATTAAACTCCATAATTTATTTTGTGGAGTTTTTTATTAAAACCAAACCGTTCTATTTTGCCACACTAAAACTAAAAAAAGTCCTAAAAAAAGTAAACTCACCAGTACTTTCATAAAGGTTCCAACTAAAAACCCAATAAATGAACCAGTAGCTGCTTTGAATGCTCTTCCTTTTTCTTGAGAGTTATAAATAAGTTCTCCAACGAGTGCTCCAACAAAAGGTCCAATTAAAAACCCAAACGGAATTGGAGCAAAAATTCCAACAACTAAACCAATATTTGTTCCCCAAATTCCATATTTACTTCCGCCGAAATACTTTGTTCCTTTTGCAGGAATTATATAATCTAAAATGCCAATTATAACTGCTATTAGTAGAGTGACTGCTAAAATCCAATAATTTATCGAAATACCTTCACATAAATATAGCATCAAAATCCCAACCCAACTAATAGGCGGTCCTGGCAAAGCAGGAAGAATACTACCAATAATACCAACTAGCATTAAGATGAAACCCAGAATCAATAAAAAGTATTCCATAAGATTTTAGTTATTGTCTAACAAATTTATAACTTTGTTTCATACTTTTTTAATTATTTGATTCTATGAGAATTATTTTTATACTTTTTATTTCTTTTCTATTTGTTAATCTAGCGGTTGCTCAAGACAAAAATATGTCAACACAAGAGCGTTTGAAAGAATTGGCAAGAATTAAAAAAGAGTCTGACGAACAAAAAAAGAAAGAGTGGGATGCATATTTAGTTCGTGTTAAGGAAAGTAAAATTGAAAAACAGCAAAAAAAGCAAGCTGATTCCATTGAGAAGTCGAAACTAGCTGATAATATCAAAAAAGATATAGATGATTTTCCTAAATGTGGTAATCAAGAATCACCTTATTACATGAGAAAAAGCACGACAACTGGTTTTGAAGAAAAAATTACTTTTACAGATTATATTAGAAAGCATATTATGACTAAATTGAATTATCCTGAATTTGCAATGGATCACGAATTACAAGGAAGGGTTATGGTTCATTTTATTATTGATAAAGAGGGAAATCCGCAAATTAAAGAAGCAATTGGTCCAAAAAACGGATTGATTTTAGAGGAAGAAGCAATACGTATAATTAAATCATTGCCAACTGCTATTCCAGCTACTTGCGATGGAGAACCGATAAATGTTTTGTATGCAATACCTATAAACTTTCAGATGCAAGAGTAATATGAAAAAAATAATTCAACTGCTTTTTTTGATTTTAGTAATTCAATCTTGTCAATACTTCGATAAACAAGTGCCTGATGAAAAGGAATTATTAGAGCAAGAATTAAAAAAAATCAATTGGGATGAAGTGGATGAATTTCCATCTGTTTTGCAATGCGATACCATTAAAGATGTTGAAATAAAAAGACAATGTTTTTTCGATTACTTAGCACAAACCATTCAGGAACGAATAGGAATTGACACCTTGCAGATGTTGTATCCAGAAATGGACACTATAGAAGTAAAAGTGACTATAAATCCTGATGCAAGTTTGCAATTTGAACCTCAGTTTTCAAAAGACAGTGTAACGTATGATAAAGTAAAAATTGATAGTATTTTGACTGCTCGTTTGTCTGATTTTCCAAAAGTGGAACCCGCAATTAAAAGAGGAATTAAAGTAAAAACGCAATTTGTACTTCCGGTTATTATTAAAGTTGAAAAGTAATTTTATTTTCTAAAATCTCTTCCTTTCCAACTATATTTTCCAAACAACGAATACATCGCCACTGAAACACTGAAAAACGGATACAACAAACTACTCGCCAACACATATTGTAATTTCGATTCGAAGAAATTAGCGGTTTTGTAAATCAAGATAAAATCAATTAGAAATTTTAAAGCAACAAAAAGCATAAAAATGTTTTGGTCCAATAAACCTACCAACCAAAGTAGAAAACTCACTATCCAAGCCAAATTCCCGCCAAAAACCACAAGCGCTAACAACTTTCCATAAACTGAAGAATAACCCGTGCTTTTCGAAGCCCAGCGCACCCGTTGCTGAAATAAATCAGACCAAGTTGCAACAGGTTTTGTCGCTACAATGCTTTCTTTAGCCAATAAAAATCCAACTTTCTTTGGAGTAACAGAAATCGCTTTTTGAAGTAAAAAAACATCGTCTCCGCTGGCAATGGTTTCATTTCCTTGAAAACCGTTTAATTTCTTGAAAAATTGTTTGGAATAGGCAAAATTAGCGCCATTACACATAAAAGGTTTCCCAATTCCAAAACTCCCAATCGTTGCGCCTTGTAAACTCAAAAAATCTAAACTCTGAAAAGCGGATAAAAAGCCACTTTTTGGAACATAACAAACTCCAGAAGCCACCATTTCAACTTCATTTTCTTGAATATATTGATCATAAATCGTTAACCAATCTTTCTGAACCAAACAATCAGCATCGGTAGTAATAATCGAATCGTGTTTAGCTATTTGAATCGCGGTTTCAATCGCATCTTTTTTAGGTGAATTTGATTTACGAACATTCTTTATCATTTGAATTCTAAATTCTAAATTCTGAATTCTAAATTTGTCATCAGAATCATCATCCACTAAAATCACTTCCACTAATTCTTTCGGATAATTCAATAGCGAAATCGAATGCAATAAATTCGGAAGATTCTCTTTTTCATTTCGAAATGGAACTACAATGCTAAAAGATGTTTTTGGGGTGAATTCCTTTCTCGAAAAGCGTTTCATTCGATTAAATCCATAAATCAGTTGCCCGATGAATAGGATGTAAATAAGAAAAACGGTTCCGAGAATTAGTTCTAACATACGAATAAACTATTTTGAAGTATTCAACTTAAATCGCATTACGTAATAACTTCCAATTACCACAGGTAAAACTACGTTTAAAAACCACATCAACGTACTAATGAAAATCACAATCCATTCGTTAACGCCTAATTTCCCGAAGAAAAACATAGCGACACTTCCTTTTACAGCAAAATCTAAAAATTGAAAACTCGGTAACGATGAAGCTAAAAAGTAAACCGCAGCAATAGAACTAATCAATGTCAAATAAGGTAAATCTACATCAAAAACCAAAAACAAAACGTAATACTGATGCGAAAAAACCAAGTAACGACAAACGCCAAGCAAAATATTTTTTCGGTGAATCTTTTTTGGGATTTCGTTAATTTTATGCAATAATTTTTGAATGGAATAACCTTTAATGGTGATGTTTTTCGAGAGAATTGAAGCAAAAAATAATACAATAGCAATTCCAATAATCGCTAAAGCCCATTTCCAATATCCAATTAAAATCAATCCAATAGTTCCGAAAATAATGGTCAAAATCATTTGAATTCCGTTGCAAATCAAGTTTAAAAACACCACTTTTTTAGTTTGCTCTTTTTTGAAAAACATCGCTTTTCCAGCGTATTCTCCTAAACCATTTGGTGTAAAAATCCCAGCTGTTAAAGCACCTAAAACTTGTTTACTTGATTCACCAACAGAAATCGGTTTGATAAATGCGACTAAATTCTGCCATTTTAAAATTTCGAAATAGCGATTCGCAACACTAAACAATAAAATGAAAATGATGGTCAAAACGGAAGTTTTTTCTAAAACTAAAGTCTGGAATTTACTCCATTCTAATTTTGAATTTCCTGCAATTTGGTCGTAAATAAAATAAAACGCACCAATTACAATCAAAAGTTTGATGGTAAAAACAAGGAATTGCTTAGCTTTGTGAGGAATTGTAATCATTGGTACAAAGAAACGAAACTTTACACTAAAATTGGCAAACGAACGCATCATATTAGGAATTGACCCAGGAACGACGATAATGGGTTTTGGATTAATCAAAGTAGTCAACAAGAAAATGGAATTTCTGCAGTTGAACGAACTTATTTTGTCCAAATACGACAACCATTATCAGAAATTAAAAGTCATTTTTGAACGCACCATAGAATTAATCGACACACATAATCCAGATGAAATTGCTATTGAAGCACCTTTCTTTGGAAAAAACGTGCAATCGATGCTGAAATTAGGAAGAGCGCAAGGCGTTGCCATGGCAGCCGGACTTTCCAGAGATATTCCCATTACAGAGTACGAACCCAAAAAGATTAAAATGGCCATCACCGGTAACGGAAACGCCAGTAAAGAACAAGTAGCTAAAATGCTCCAACAATTATTAGGGTTGAAAGAATTACCCAAAAATCTAGATTCCACCGATGGTTTGGCGGCTGCAGTTTGTCATTTTTTTAATTCTGGTAAAGTAGTTGGCGAAAAAAGTTATTCGGGTTGGGATGCTTTTGTTAAGAATAATGAAGATAGAGTAAAAAAATAGTTTTTAGTCTCAGTTTTCAGTCTCAGTACTGCAAACTGCGACTGCGACTGAATACTAATAAAATGTCAGGAATCTACATCCATATCCCTTTTTGTAAGCAAGCTTGTCACTATTGCGATTTTCATTTTTCTACTAATTTGAAGAAGAAAGAGGAGATGATTTTGGCATTGGCTAAAGAAATTGAAATGCGTAAAAGCGAGTTTCAAGATGAGATAGTAGAGACGATTTATTTTGGTGGTGGAACGCCAAGTATTTTAGAAATTTCAGATTTAAAATTTTTGATTGATTCGGTTTATAAAAATTATAAAGTTGTCGAAAATCCAGAAATCACGGTAGAAGCCAACCCAGATGATTTAACTGAGAATCGAATAATCGAATTATCAAAAAATAAAGTCAACCGTTTATCTATCGGAATTCAATCGTTTTTTGAAGACGATTTGAAGATGATGAATCGTGCACACAATGTGGAAGAAGCTAAGAAATGTTTAGAAATCGCTTTGCAATATTTCAATAATATTTCCATCGATTTGATTTATGGAGTTCCAGACTCGAGCCAAAATGGCGAACAGGCGAAGCAAATGAGTAATGAAAAATGGTTGCAAAACATTGAAACGGCTTTGTCTTTTGGTGTGCCGCATATTTCCAGTTATGCTTTAACGGTTGAACCTAAAACCGCTTTGCATACGTTCATTCAAAAAGGAATCATTCCGTCGCCAGATGATGAAGTCGCGCAGGAACATTTTCATATTTTGGTTGATAAACTTTCGGAAAACGGATTCATTCATTACGAATTATCGAATTTTGGGAAAGAGAATTATTTTTCCAAAAACAATTCGAGTTATTGGTTAGGCAAAAAATACATCGGAATTGGTCCGTCAGCACACAGTTATGATGGGAAAAATCGTGGTTGGAATGTGTCAAATAATTCACTTTATATCAAATCCATTCAAGAAAATAAATTACCAATAGAAATTGAAAACTTAACCAAAACCGATTGTTATAACGAATATATTATGACGGGCTTGAGAACGATTTGGGGAGTTTCTTTAGAAAGAATTGAACAAGAATTTGGGAAAACTTATTTGGATTATCTAAACCAACAAGCAGCAAAATTCATAGAAGATCATTTATTGTTTGTGGATGATAATATTTTACGAACTACAAAAAAAGGAAAGTTTTTGAGTGATGGAATTGCTTCCGATTTATTTTTATTAAATTTGGAATAGTTTAACCGCAAAGAGCGCAAAGTTTTTCGCAAAGGACGCAACAATTTAAATTATAAACGCCAAAATAAATAGTATGACTGAAAACGAATTATCAAGAATTGTGTTTGATTGTGCTTTAAAAGTACATCAAAGTTTGGGTCCAGGTTTGCTGGAAAGTGCTTACGAAGAATGTTTGTTTTACGAATTAAGAAAGATAGGTTTAAATGTTGAAAAACAAAAACCTTTGCCTTTGATTTATGAAGAAGTAAAACTCGATGTCGGTTACAGAATTGATATAATAGTTGAAAATAAATTAATAATTGAAATTAAATCAGTAGAAGCATTAAATGATGTTCATTTCGCTCAATTATTGACTTATTTAAAATTAACAAATTGTAAGTTAGGGTTACTAATAAATTTTAATGTTTCTCTAATCAAAAATGGAGTAAAAAGAGTTGTAAACAATCTCTAATTCTTTGCGAACTTAAAAACAACAAAAATAAACTTAGCGAACATTGCGTAAACCCTTGCGCTCTTTGCGGTTAATTAATATGAAAGCAACCATCAACAACATACAAATTGACCTATCAAAACCTCTTGATATTTCCATTCCATTAACCAATAATGAACAAAATCCGATTGCGTGGTATCAAAATGCTCCTGAAATTGCACCAGTAAAAATGGGAGATTGGATAGGAAGAGTTTCGGAAGGGAAATCGTCAACGAATTTTAATAATATTTTCTTCAATCCGCATGCACATGGCACGCATACAGAATGTTTAGGACATATTACACGAGATTTTTATTCAATAAATCAATGTTTGAAACAGTTTTTCTTTACTGCGGAATTGATTTCAGTTGAGCCAAAAAAGGTTGGGGAAGATTTAGTTATTACAAAAGAACATATCTCGACTGCGCTCGATAAGACAAATAACGATTCAATTGAAGCTATCATCATCAGAACATTACCAAATCCAGAAAGTAAAAAACATTTAAATTATTCCAATACAAATCCGCCTTATTTGGATGAAGCGGCTGCTATTTTTATCAGAGAAAAAGGCATCCAACATTTGTTAATCGATTTACCAAGTGTCGACAAAGAACACGATGAAGGAAAATTACTAGCTCACAAAGCATTTTGGAATGTAAAAGACGTGAATCAAGTAAATGATGATGCTCGTTTTAATTGTACGATTACCGAAATGATTTACGTTAATGAAGAAATTCACGACGGAAGTTATCTATTGAATTTACAATTCGCTTCGTTTGAAAATGATGCAAGTCCGAGTAAACCAGTTTTGTACAGTTTGGAGTAGGGAGTTTTTAGTTTGGAGATTATAGAGTAATTAGTTTTAAAATTGTGATATGGATTATAAAGATTTATTAGCTTATAAAAAATCATTCGCCTTAGCCATGTTAGTTTTTGATGTATCTAAGGCTTTTCCAAAAGAAGAAAAGTATTCTTTAACAGATCAAATTAGAAGAAGTTCCAGAAGTGTAACAGTAACAATTACAGAATCATATAGAAAAAGAGTTTATCCAAAAAATTTCTTGAGTAAACTTACTGATGCTGAAGCAGAAAATTCTGAAACTCAAGTGTGGTTAGATTTTTCATTAGCATGTGGTTATTTGGAAGAGATAAAATACAACGAACTCACTGCTCTGAATACAGAAGTTGGGAAACTAATTTATTATATGATGAATAATCCCGATAAATTCGGTTCAAGTAAAATATAAATTAAACGATATAAAACTCCCAACTAAAAACTCCTTACTCCCAACTTTTAATTATGGATATCCAACAACTATACGAATTCTGTCAATCTAAAAAAGGTGTCACCGAACATTTTCCGTTTGATGAAGATACTTTGGTGTTTAAAGTAGGAGGAAAAATGTTTTGTCTTACTTCGTTATCTGAATGGGAAAAAGGAACACCATCGTTAAATTTAAAATGTGATCCAGAACGTGCTTTAGAACTTCGTGCGGAATATGAAGCTATTGAACCAGGCTATCATATGAGTAAAATACATTGGAATACCGTTCGATTCCATGGCGATGTTTCCGATAAAATGATGTGTGAATTGATTAATCATTCCTATGAACTTGTTTTCAAAAGTTTAACTAAAAAAGTCCAACAAGAAATTCAAGAATTAGAAAATTAGGCATTACTTTTGTGAATGATTTCTGTGAGGTTTTTAAAATCTTGTAGGTAAAAAAGTAAATGTTGAATATTCAATTTTGAATAAAGAATTTTGAAATAAATTATGATAGACAACTTAAAAAAAATATTAAACGAAGATCAAGATCCAAAAGCTATTGAGAAAATCACGGCTAAATTGGAGAATCTTTTAATGTCGAACGAAGAAGTAGGCTATATTGCCGTTCAAAAAAAACCAGCGGTAACAATTTTTCCAGATAGCATTGTGGTGACAAACAAACGTATCATTTTATGTAAACCTAAAAACTTAGGATTATCCATGGAATTCATTGATTACGATTGGGATGATATCGCAGGTTCGTTTGTAAAAGAAGGTATTTTAGGAGCCGATTTCACCTTTACAACTAATTCCGATTTAACCCACACAGTCGATTATTTACCAAAAAATCAAGCGAGAAAATTATATACTTACGCTAAAGAGCAATTGGATTTATTGAAAAATCCAAAAGCAGCAACTCCAATTGTAGAAGAAGTTAAACAAGAAGCTCCAATTGAATCGCCAGTTCAAGAAGAAGTTGTAGAGGAAATTCAAGCGGAAGAAGTAACTCATTTCGCAGAGTTAATGCCTACTCCAAACGATATTATTCGCGATACGGAAGTAGAAGCGCCTATTTCAGAAGAAAAAGGATTAGCGCATTTAACGCAAGACGAATTGTTTGCGAAACTTCAGAACTATAAAAAATTACTAGACAACGGATTAATTCTTCAAGGAGAATACGATAGATTGAAAGGCGAAATATTGAAGTTTTTGTAATTTCTAACCGCTAATAAAGCATAAAAAGAATCCCGATAAATTTTAACTTATCGGGATTTTTGTTTTATCCTTTGTAAACCCTTGCGGTTAAGGTCTACATCGATTTTTTCTGCTTCTCCACAAAACCATCGGCTTGGAGTTTTAGTAATTCCAATGCAGTTTTCTTTTTGTAGTTGTACAATTCTTTATCTTCTTTGATGTCGGCATAGACTTTATCGTAAATTTCGGCATCGGTTTTCTTTTGTAATTCGCTTTGGTAACGATTTTGAGCTAGCATATTTTTGATTCCCATTTCGTTATCTTCCTGTTTGAAATCGTATTCGCTTTTTGGCGATAATAATTTAGCAATAATTGGCGAAGTTTCAATCGCTAAAAACAACAGCATAATAAAAAATGAAGGCAAGAATGGTAATTTATTCAATGCGTTAATTCGAGCCATTAAACCGTCGAAACCTTCGATAATAGGTTGGGTTTCGGTGACTTTTTTGTCCAAATCGGCTTGTAAAGTTTTAGCTTTTGCTTCTAAATCGGTGATTTTTGCTTGGTTGGTTGTTTTTAAAGTAGCTAAATCTTGCAAAGAAGCATCGTGTTTTTCACGTTTTTCTTTATAAACCGGACCTTTGCCTAACTTCTTAGTTCCAGCAGTTCCTTCAGCTTCGGTGATATAAACCGAATACAAATCATTTACTTCTTTCTCTTTTTTAAGAATATCCGATTTTAAACTATCAATTTGGGCTTTGTTTTTGTCTAAATCCGATTGAAAATAATTGGCTACTTGTTTTTTGTTGGCCAACATCATTTCGTTCTTTTCTTTTAATAAAACGGTATTGATTTCCTTTTCAAAGATTTTAATTTCCAAAGGTTTTGAAATTACGATAGCAATAATAATAGCCAATGCAATTCGCGGAGTAGCCTGAATGAATTCGTCTAAAAAGCTATCTCTTTTTTTAATGGTAGACACAATAAATCGATCCAAATTAAAAATTAGCAAACCCCAAACTAAACCGAAGGCTATTGCAATAATTGCATTATCGAAAACGGTAAAAAGCGCATAAGCACTCGCAATAAAAGCCATTACGGCGGTGAAGAAAACGGTAGCTCCAATTCCGGCATATTTGTTTTGCTCGCCATTGGAACAGCCATTAATTATGTCGGAATCTACGCCCGAACATAACATAAAAAAACGTTTTAACATGATGATTGATTTTGATTGATGATGATTAGTACAAATTTAACGCCAAAAGTTTCAAGTTGTTGCTAATTTGTTGAAAAATAGTTGGTTTGAGTTTTTTGTCATTTCGACCTTTTGGGAGAAATCACATATTTTTAGTCAAAAATTGTAAACTTGATGTGATTTCTCCTGCGTCGAAATGACAAAAGTTTGCATAAAAAATCCGCTGGTTTAGAGCGGATTTAAGTGGGTTATTTTTTTTCTATTTTTTCGCCGTTTTCATTGACGCGATTGCCCCAACGGTTGTAATATTCAATTTCTCCGTTTTCATCTTTTACAAAAAAGTATGTAGCATTATTCATGTATATATAACCTTCTTTTTTGTCTTTTGTATCGAAGTCGCTGAGTTTGTTAACAATGTTTGAATTGAGTTTCTCGATTTCTTTTTTGTCTTCAATTTTTTTTATTTCAATTCCTTCTTTCTTTACTGTTGGAGATGATATAATTGAATCACTACTTAGTGTTGAATATTTCTTTGCATTATTCCAATTATTAATTACAATTTTAATTGTATCTCCTGAGAAATGTGTATGACTGTTTTTTAAATTTGTATCAAAATATTCTTTTGTGTAAAGCGAATATTGATATTCTTGCGGAAAACGCTTTGAACGTGCATTTTTATGAACAAAACTAGAATTATAATGAACAATATCTGTGTAGTTGTATTTACTAATTTCATTTTTATTTTTCACTTTGCTATCAATCCAAACAGCCATATTTCCCTTTTTCATTTTTTCAAACAAATTTTCCGAAATTTTATTTTTTACAATTTGTTTAGGTACAAAACTCAAATACTTTCTTTTATCTTCTAATGAAAGATTTTCATAAAGTGTCACCTCTTTTCTGTTGTTTTTCTCATCAATAAGATTTACATAAACACCGCTATAATAACGATCTCTAATTTTGTCGTTATCTGATAAATTTTGTGTTTTATCAGTTGATGTAGGTTTAATTATTTGTTTGTTATCCTTTTCTTGAGCTACAATTTCGATACAGAAAAAGTAAATTAAAACGGCTATAATTGGAGCTATAGCAATTTTTTTAATCGTAGCAATTTTTTGCGATGTGCTTTTTGTCATCATAATTAATCGTTTTTTGGTTACTAAATAATTCAAATTACTGGCCAAGTAAATCGTTTGGGTTCCGATGCCTTTTTGTAAAAGCAAATTTTGATAAAACGGAACATTGTTATAGGTTTTCACAATTTCTTCATCGGCAAGAAATTCGTGATTGAGTTGAATGGCTTTTTTATAGAAAATAAAAATGGGATTGAACCAAAAAATTACTTTCAAAAACTCGATAAATAATATATCTAAAGTGTGTTTTTGAGTTACATGAACTAATTCATGTGTGTATAATTCGTCTTCAATGTTTCTATTGTTATAATCTTCAAAATTGATGTAAATAAAATTTAAAAACGTGTGCGGAAGCGTTTTTTCATCTATTAAAATCAAATTAGCGTTTTTGTATTTTACTTTCGGATTTGAAATGGTTTTTGAAATTAATTTCCAACTGTTTTTTCCAAAACGAATGATTAATATTGAGCTTATTAAGCTATATAAACTCCATAAAATAATAGGAATGTAATTTGTTTTCTCTTGAATTATTGTTTCATTTGATGATGAAGGAATTGTATCAATAACTTGCAATTCTGTATTTTGAACAGCTGGAATAATTTCAATTATTTCAAATGTTAGAAATGGAATTACCAATGAAATAATAATCGAACCCAAAAGATAAAATCGATTAAATAGATGTATTTTTTCTCGTTCTAACACTAAATGATAGAAACCAAGAAAAACCGTTAAACAGATGGTTGATTTGATTAAGAAGTCGATCATTTTTTCTTTTTTTGAAGTTCTACATCAATTATTTTTTTTAATTCTTCCAGTTCTTTTTCTGATAAATTAGTTGAAGTGGTAAAAAACGAAGCAAACTGAGAAGCCGAATCATTAAAGAAATTTTTGATTAATCCGTTAACGTGTTTTGAAAAGTAATCTGATTTTTTTACCAACGGATAATATTCTCTTGAATTTCCAATTTCAGTATATGCTACAAATTTTTTATCAATCATTCTTTTTAACAAAGTTGCCAATGTTGTTGTAGCTGGTTTTGGTTCTGGATAGACTTCTAAAATATCTTTCATGAAAGCTTTTTTAAGTTTCCATAAATGTTCCATTACTTGTTCTTCAGAATTTGATAATTGCATTCTTCTACATTTTTAGAATTAACTCTACAAATGTAGAATAAAAAATTGATTCTACAAGTGTAGAATGAAATTTTAACAAAAAATCCCAATTTAAAAAAATCAGGATTCAAGTTTTTGCTATTTATTAGTGTTTAGGTAATTCGTGTGCTATTTTGATTAGTTGATTACCTTCAAAGAAAAATAAGTTTCCTAAATATATTTTCGGTTTATAATTTATATCGTTCCCTAATAATTCATTTTCAAACATTCTTGAATAAACAGCTCTATATTTTGAATCGTATAAATCTGTATTTATTGAAAACAATTGACTTGTAAAATTATTTCGTTGTTCAAAAGTATCTTCTAAATTTCCATAACCTTCCATTACTAAAAATAATGTATAACCGTTTTGGTTTGCATAATTTTCATACACAAACATTGGTTTACATAAATCAGAAGTACAACCATTTTTAAAAATATAGACTAACGATTTTTCATGTTTTGCAATTTCACTTCTTAATTGCTTGCCAGAAATTTTATAAATTTTGTCAATATCTAAATTTTCAAAACTTTCCAAAGGAATAATTTTTGATTTATTATTTTCCGTTAATTTAGAATAATCATTTGTTAATCCAGAAATTTTACAAGAAAGTAAGAGCAATGAAATTATAATAATTGTAATGATTTTTTTCATGATTTTTTTTCAAATATAAGAAAAACCCTCACATTTCTGCAAGGGTTTTATATAATTAAGTGACTATTTACGAATCACTTTTCACTATTTACTAAAGATTAGTATCTGTAATATTCTGGTTTGAATGGACCTTGTACTTCTACACCAATATATTCCGCTTGGTCTGGACGTAACGTTTCTAATTCAACACCTAATTTAGCTAAGTGTAACATCGCTACTTTTTCATCTAAATGTTTTGGTAACATATAAACGTCATTGTTGTAAGCAGCACTGTTGTTCCATAATTCAATTTGAGCTAACGTTTGGTTCGTAAATGAATTACTCATTACAAAACTTGGGTGACCTGTAGCACAACCTAAGTTTACTAAACGACCTTCAGCTAAAATAATGATATCGTTTCCGTTGATTGTATATTTATCAACTTGTGGTTTGATTTCGATTTTAGAAGCTCCGTGGTTTTTGTTTAACCAAGCCATATCAATTTCGTTGTCGAAGTGCCCAATGTTACAAACGATAGTTTTATCTTTCATTTGCTCAAAGTGAGAACCTAAAACGATGTCTTTATTTCCTGTTGTAGTAATAATAATATCAGCAGTCTTGATAACTGTATCTAATTTTTTTACTTCAAAACCGTCCATAGCTGCTTGTAGAGCACAAATTGGATCAATTTCAGTAACAGTTACAATAGAACCAGCACCACGGAAAGAAGCCGCAGTTCCTTTTCCAACGTCACCGTATCCACAAACAACTACTCTTTTTCCAGCTAACATAATATCTGTAGCTCTTCTTACAGCATCAACAGCCGATTCTTTACATCCGTATTTGTTATCAAATTTAGATTTTGTAACTGAATCATTTACGTTAATTGCAGGCATTGGTAAAGTTCCAGCTTTTACTCTTTCGTATAAACGGTGAACTCCAGTTGTAGTTTCTTCCGATAAACCTTTGATTCCAGGAACTAATTCTGGGTAACGGTCAATAACCATGTTGGTTAAATCTCCACCATCATCTAAAATCATGTTCAATGGTTTTCTGTCTTCACCAAAGAATAAAGTTTGTTCAATACACCAATCAAAATCTTCTTCGTTCAAACCTTTCCAAGCATACACTTGAATTCCAGCAGCAGCAATTGCAGCAGCAGCCTGATCTTGAGTTGAGAAAATATTACATGAAGACCAAGTAACTTCTGCACCTAAAGCAATTAAAGTTTCAATTAAAACAGCAGTTTGAATTGTCATGTGAAGACATCCCGCAATTCTAGCTCCTTTTAAAGGTTGAGATGCTCCGTATTCAGCTCTTAAAGCCATTAAACCTGGCATTTCTGCTTCAGCTAATTCAATTTCTTTTCTTCCCCAAGCTGCAAGCGAAATATCTTTCACTTTGTAAGCTACATAAGGTAATGTTTGTGTACTCATCTATTATGTATATTTGTATATTCTAAAATTAGAGTGCAAAATTACAAAATAACTTTTTATTTTTTCAAAGATTTCTATTAATTTGTGA
>Ga0075152_10001667_pt1 | contig 16088 bp, 25 predicted proteins | sample JI61114C2DNA_FD_70964 | JGI IMG/M metagenome (GOLD analysis project Ga0075152, IMG submission 70964) | Wastewater effluent complex algal communities from Wisconsin, to seasonally profile nutrient transformation and Carbon sequestration -... | ecosystem: Engineered > WWTP > Effluent > Algae...
AATGGCGTTAGCTGCAAGGTGTCCAAGTATGTGGTGAACACGATAACCTGCTTCATGTTCCGGTTCTACCGTATCATCTACAGCAGACTCTTCGGCCGAGTCTGGCTCAACTGTTTCTACTCAAAAGGAACTGATCTGCTCATATTCACTCGCAACTGCACTTACGCAAGTATTGCACTTCATTCCTTCCCGATGGTAGCTGCTGCTGGGGCACTTGTGTACCTAAAGAGGATTAAAGATCAAACGTACTATAACTGTATTGATGTGGCTATCATTGGGACATGCAGCATCATCATCAACATCATCAACTGCCAAAAGAATCTGGACCATTTCGAGGAAACGCGTGATCAGCTTGGAATTCGATAGGACTACGAAAATGTTTTGAGTCAGGACACTTCCAGCATCAACGCCGAGAAGGAGATGAGAAAAAGGGATCCTAACCGAAAGTACAGGAATTCATGGGAAGAGTGCGTTTAGGAGAGTCGAAGGAGAGTCAAAACAGGATGCTTTTCCCAAGCCGAAGCGGACAAGCTTTTCAGAGGAATTCAATTTTCAGATCCAAATAAGTTTGGACATTTGAACCTCATCGAAGACCCTCCCGAAGAAAAGGAAAAGTCTCTGCCTGAATATGATGAACTTTTCAAACTTGGGCAAGAGAATGACAAGGACCGCAAAGAAGCTTTGCGGGAGAGAAAGAGGAAGTTGCTTGAGGATAGAGATAAGGTCGTTGTGGATGATGACCTAGAGGAATTAGAAAGAGAACGACAAGAGCAGTAACTTCGAGAGCAAATCAAACGGTAGGACGAAGAAAGGCTCCGCAAAGTACAGTAGCAAATTCAACGTGAAATCGAAGAGGAGAAAGCAAGACAGCTTCGGTAGGCGCAGGAAAGAGAGAGGTTGCGTAGAGAGGAAGAAGACGCACTTGAGCAGGTTGACATCACCTTCCAAGACAAGATGTTGATTAGTAAAGAGCTCGATAAGAATGTTCCTAAAAAGAGAGAAGAAAGTCCTGTCGATAGGCTAAAGAAGTTTAAGTCAGCACAAGATCGTCCAATTGAAGAAAAGGAAATGAAGAAGTTAGAAGAAATGGCACTAGGAAAGGGGTTGGATGCCGATTTCGTCAAGAAGGTGTTGGGCAAATAAAAGAGCTACAACCCCGAGTTACTAAAGGCACTGATGGGGAAGTACAGTCATTTCCCGAAATAACTTCTCCAAAGAATGTTTGACCCTAACAACTCGCCTTAAGTACTGCAAGCCTTATTCGGAAAGGATAGCACAGTGGATCCCTAAAAGTTGAAGGAGTATTTTAGTGGAGAAAACGGGGAGGTGGACGAAGTACTTTTCCATCGGTTGTTTGGGAAGGAAGGATTGTAATCGGCTGAGTTAATCAAGCAAATCTTTGATCGAAATTCCAAGGTCTCCCCAGAGTTCACCAAGAACCTTCTCGGAAGGCAATCTCCAGTCAGTGATGAAAAACTGAACCAGCTATTCGAGAAAGATAACACACCCGATTTGAAGAACCTCCGGAAGCTGTTCGGATAGAACGCAGAGAATACCGAAGCTATAGAAAAACTGTTGGGAGAGGAATCTGCCTTGGACGTTGCACAATTTAAACACATTACCGACGGAATCAAATCGGAAGCCTTCAGTGATATTCTTAAGTTAGGCTCTGCAGATACAAACCGTATCTTTGAGTCACTTTTGAATGATCCATCTGTTGACCTCAAAGCCCTAAACAAAATGCTAAAGAATCCCCAGGCTATCGATACCATCAACCAACTCTTGGAGAATGGAGGAGAACATGCTTTATAAAATCTCAAACGGTTGATACGAGAGAGCCCCAACATGGACCCGAAGCTGTTGGAAGAATTCCTAACTAAACCGGACTTAGTGACTAAGCTGTTGGGCAACTGCGATATGGATCCACAACTGCTGAAGACTGTGCTCGGGAAGGAGAGCCGCGTCGATTTAGATATGTTCTAGGGTGTTGTGGCAGCCACCTCAGCTGAAAACTTAAAGCAGATGTTCGAGTTCTCGCCAGAGAAGCACAATATCAACTTCGAAGCAGTAGCGACGCTCTTTGAAAAAGACCGACGAACTGATGCTAAACTGATAGAGAAAATGTTCGAGAATCCACAACTCTTCAACGACCTCTACACTAAAGGCAACAACGACCCTCAAGTGCTGAAAAAGCTTGTTGAGAAGGGACGAGATTTCAACCCATAACTGGTTCAAAAACTTTATGGCAAGGATAAGAACCCTTTCATGGCAGCCAACTATGACTTCGAATTGGGGCAACAGCAGAATCGACCTGATCTTGACGACCAAGATTTTCATTCGGTGAAAGGTGATGGACGGCCTCGCCTTGCCCAAGAAATCAATAACATGTCCCGCACTGAAGGACTCAACTTCTTAAAACCAAGGACTTTCCTGAATGTCAACCACATCGTTGAAATGGGATCTTAAACTAATTTACTTGAGAATGACGACTTGAACAACAGGGAGGGTTCATCATCTGAGGACGATGGTGAGGAGGTGACTGGCAAAAAACGCAAGAAGAAGCTTCCAAAACTGAAGCCAAAGAAGCGCGGCGACATTCGCTTGGACGCCGAAAAGATCTACTTGCAAAGGTTGTAGGCTCCAGCCGAGAAGCAACTCCGCGAAATCAGAAAGAAGAAGAAGAAGAAGCCTGTGAAGGGCGTTATGGACGAAGACAACGACGAGTTCGACCTTGACTTCTGAGTGCAATTAATAAATTAAGGCAAAATAATGTCAAACTCTCCCGAGACGAACTTGTTGCCGATCGCGGAGGAGTACTTCAAGACGATCTTCGCCGACATTACAGGCATGAAGGCCATACTGTTAGACGCAGAAACCTTAGGCATAATTTCCGTGATCTACTCACAGAGCAAGCTATTCAAGCATGACATCTACCTGATCCAGAAGATAGCCGAGAGAGGTGATAAGATGCCACACCTCAAGGCTCTCTACTTTGTAAGACCTACCAAGGAAAACTTGGACATGATCATTACAGAGCTCAAAGATCCACGCTTCCAGGATTACCATCTCTTCTTTACCAATGAGATCAGTTCACAGTTCATAGAAACGTTGGCAACCAACGACCCTAATGACCGCATCAAAACACTGCAGGAGGTGTACCTTGATTTCTTTGCCATCGGCCGGAATGTATTCACGCTGAACATCCCATCCACGGTTTCGCTGATCAAACCTAAAGAGTAATGGGCAGAGCAACAGCACCAACTGATGGAGCGTATGTACCACGGGTTGCTGTCGGTAATCATGTCGCTACGAGTGATTCCTCAAGTCAGGTACCTCACAAATTCGGATGCATGCTTCAATCTTGCCAATCGGCTTTCCCGGAAGCTTGAAATTGAGGCCTTGGAGAAGCGCAGTGACTACCGCATCGATGATCGAGCTATCCTCATAATCACCGAGAGGAAGGAAGATGTGGTGACCCCCTTACTGATCCCTTGGACCTACCAAGCGATGATCCATGAATTCATCGGATTGGCCAACAATAAGGTTGATCTGGTGAACAAGCAGAAGATTGCACTGGGGGTTATCGAAGAGCAGCCACACAAAGTTGACGATAAGAAGGAGTTTGTACTGTCTGAGCTCAACGATGACTTTTACTGTAAGAATGCCACAAACACGTTCGGACAGCTGGCGAGCAACATTAAGAAGTTTATCGAAGAAGTGGGTGACAAGCGCAATAAAGCAATCAAAATCTAATCACTGGAGGCGATGCACGATGCTATAGACAAGATTCCGGAGCTCAATCAAATCTCTGCAAATGTATCCAAACACGTGACACTCAGCTGCGAGATTAGCGAGCAATTGTAGAAACGCAAGTTGATGGAGATCAGCGAAATCGAGCAGAACCTTGTTTGCCAGGACAACCGTCGGGAGAACATCGATCTCATTTGGAAGGTTATCAGGGGCAAACAGTACCAAACCTTTGAGAAACTGAAGCTCGTGCTGCTGTTCAGTGTAAAATATCCCAACGATAAGGAGATAGCATCGTTCCTGTCGGAGTTGAGCCAGAATGTTGACGATAAGAATATTCTCAACCTCACTCGATTCCTGCAGCAATACCAGCAGAAACGCAAGTCAGACCTCTTCAACAATAGCAACATCAAGAAGAAGGCGAAGAGCTTCTTCGATAGCCTCTTCAAGGATGTTCCCAACGTATACACCCAACACAAGAGCTATCTGGCGGAGGCGATTCTGCCTGAACTAGTCTCCGGTCGGCTTCGGGAAACCTAATATGCGACTGCCTTCAACCGGTAAGACGTGAATTTCCATATGAAACCGATTGTCATTGTCTTCCAGATCGGCGGAACCACTTTCACGGAAGCCGCTGAAAGCCTCGCTTACCCCGATGCGAAGGTAGTGGTCGGTGGAACATTCATCCATAACAGTAAATCAATGCTCGGTGAAATCATTCAGATTGGCCAAGCGGAGCAAGAACTCTGATCGAACCGGAATTAATTATTATAAGTTAAAATGCTCAGACGAGCACTGTTGCCTTTGCGATTGGCAATCACGAGGCAGCTAGGCATGGGCAGAAACCCAACAGTTAGTTTCTTTTGCAGTGGCAAGAGCCCAAAAGGTACTGTCGACGATTACGAAGGTTTCAAGGGATTCGGTCGTGAGAAGAAATAACCATAAAGCAAACCCAGTAAAGAGTCCCAGAAGGAGACCAATAAGGATAGCAAATAGAAACCAAAGCAAGATGAACCACAGAAGGAACCTCAGAAGTAGAGTAAGAAAGAGTAGCAGAAGCAATAGGCACAGCAAAACTCATCCACAGCAGGCAGCTCAACAGGTTCGGCTGGTGGTCCAACAGGTGGTGACCCCGATCCGAACAACAACTGGAAAAGTTGGTCAGAGCAGCTCGAGAAGCGATACAAAGAGTACTCGAAGCGCTGGGGATAGTGGTACTCGAACTACAAGTTCCGGTACTATCATCTGCTGTGGCTCGTACTGCTGGCGTACCTTTACCCATACCGCTGGAAGTACAACTATAGCGAATTCCTGAAACAGCTGGAGGAAGAGCGAGTAACTTCTGTGACTATCCTTGCCGAGTAGAATGCCAAGATAAGACTGAAGACAGTGCACTACACCATCGACGGCTTTAAGGCCAAAATGATCACTGAGTCCACCTCTGAGCTGCTCGAGAAACTGAAGGAGCATCCGAAGGTGACTGTGAAGTTTAGTGGATCAAGTTGGACTCAGAAACTCGCAGGGAAGTAAAACTAACTGTTCTTTATTGCAGTCCTAGGCATCTTCCTCTTGAATATTCGACTCAATAAAGTAATGGAACATCAGATGAAAAAGGGAGGGGGAGGGGCCATGTTCGACCCCAGCAAGAAGAAGTTTGATATGATCAAGGACGTGAAGACCAAGTTCAAGGATGTTGCTGGGCTCAAGGAAAGCAAGTTTGAGGTTGAAGAGTTCGTTGACTTTCTCAGAAATCCTGCCAAGTACAAGTATGTGGGTGCAAGAATCCCTAAAGGAGCTCTCCTCACAGGTCCACCAGGCACAGGCAAGACTATGCTGGCAAAAGCATGTGCCGGAGAAGCAGGAGTTCCTTTCTTCTTTGCGTCTGGTTCAGATTTCGTATAGATGTACGTGGGAGTGGGTGCAGCCCGAATTCGAGAACTATTTAAAGAAGCGAAGGCAATGTCACCGTCGATCATATTCATCGATGAAATAGATGCAGTTGGCCGGAAGCGACAAGGTACAATATCGTTGTGACTTAGACAATCTTGGATCTAACGATGAAAGGGATGGCACCCTGAATCAACTTCTTGTGGAGATGGATGGCTTTGGCACAGATACAAAGGTAATAGTCATGGCTGCAACCAACCGTAAAGAACTATTGGACAGTGCTCTGACCAGGCCTGGCAGGTTTGATCGAAACATTGAAATTAACCTTCCGGATTTGGAGGGAAGGTGGGAGATATTTATGGTGCATCTCTCACCTCTTAAGCTTAACCCTGTCAAAACCAAGGACGAGTATGCTCGGAGGTTATCAACGCTGACGCCAGGCTTCAGTGGTGCTGAGATTGCTAATATCTGCAACGAAGCAGCAATCCTCGCTGCTCGCAATGGAAAACTGTCAGTGGATACGATCGATTTCGAAATGGCAACTGAAAGGGTATTGGGAGGAGTGGAACGGAAGAGCTTGGTATCTGAAGAGGAAAGGAAAGTCGTAGCAGTTCACTAAAGCGGTCATGGAGTTGTTTCGTGGTTCCTTGAAGGAGCTTTCCCACTTCTAAAGCTGACTATTATTCCTAGGTCTAAAGGAGCTCTCGGCTTTGCACAGTATCTCCCAAAAGAGTCGATGCTGTAGAGCAAGGAGGAGCTAATCGACCGAATTTGTTTCATCTTAGGTGGGCGCTGCGCTGAAGAGCATTTTTTCAAGCGAATAACCACAGGTGCGTACGACGATTTGCAAAAGGCATACCAGATCGCCTAAACTCTGATAACAAAGCACGGTATGAGCCCTAAGCTGGGCTACATGAGCTTCCAAGAAAGCGACTATTTGAAAAACTACTCCGATGAAACTGGCGATCTCATCGACAAAGAAATCAAAGCAGTGATCGACCGATGTAAGAAGATTACCATGGATATGGTGGCGAGACACGAAGCCGAAATTCGTAGCCTTTCAGATGCTTTGCTGAAGAAGGAATCGCTCGACGGCAAGGAAATACTCGAAATTCTGGGAAACCGACCATTCGAGCATCATGCAAGCTACAAGGCTTACTTGGAGATGCAAAAGAAGGACGAGGAGGAGCGTAAGTCAGCAAGCACCATCGAACTACCTCCACCTGAACCAAAACCCTAATGACTCCTGTATTTAGCACTGAAGTTATAATAGAACCAATTAGAAATGAAGGAAGCGAAGCTCAAAGAAGACCTATTTGGAAGGCTATTAGGAAAGGAGAGCATTGTCGAGCCGCTGTTGGTTGGTAAGTCAGTTCTCACTCAGACCCAGCCTACTCAGGCAATGGGGAATAGACTGGAAGCAAGGCATACCCCACAATCTACCAAGCCCTTCAGAATGTCAAGAAAGGAGGTGTGATAAAGCTTGCAGCAGGCGTCTACCGGTAGAATCTGTAGTTCAAGTATTACATCTGATAGCAAAGAACCGGCGATATAAAGATCCAAGCAAACGAGCCAAGCTCTAACGTGATCCTAATAAACAGCAGCTACCCGTCCATAATCGTGAATCTTGAAAACGAGAAAGAGATCGTACAGTTCGAGTCGATCAAATTCGCACACTCGGGGAACGTGCAGGAACTGATGGTGGACAACTCTCGTGAGTTCAACTACATGGATGACCAGATCAACATCTTCCAGACTGGTGAAAACATGAACTGCATCTTCTATATCGTGCGGGGTAAGGTTAGCATAGAGGAGTGTAAGTTCTCCCTGAATGTGCTCCGTGAGGAAAACAAATCAATCATTCCTTGCATCGCCGTCTAGCGGAATGGGCAGCTTCTCATGACCAGGTGCGAACTTTTTGGAAGCTCCAATGTCAATCAACATACCATCGGGGTGCTCTCAAAGAAAGGCTCAGTAGTTATTAAGGAGTCAACATTTCTGTGTCATCGCAAGGCTGCGCTGTACCTCAGCGGCACGAAAGATACTGTCGCTACAGTGTCGAACTGCACCATTCAGAAGTGCCTTAACGGCATCGTCCTGATCGGTGACTTTCGTGCTTCAGTCGAGAACAGCATTATCGAAGACTGCGAGCACCTGGGGATTAAGGTGGGTATGTGCAACCGTTCGAAGATCATATATAATACCATCAGGCGAAACTCCACAGGCATCGACTACTGCAACTCCGACCCAATCATTAGCAATAACCTTGTTTCTCAAAACAGACGAGACGGCATTGTTAGTAAATCTAAATAACTCATCCGCTGCGGCGGAGAAGTCAAGCTCAACGTCATCCGCTAAAATGAGTAGGCTGGGGTTCGCTGTACTGGTACCATGAACTAAGCCTATATTGTGAGCAACAGCAGCGTCAGCTTCAATGGTAAATGTGGGATTCTCGTCGAGAAGGGAGCCAACCCCCACATCTTTAAGAATATCATCGAGAAGAACCTGGGGCAAGGTATCCTACTCACCGAAGGTTCAAGTGCCTTCATTGAAAAGAACGAAATTTGCAGTAATATCAAAGCAAACATTGCACTTGGGGGCCGCTGCAGCATAAACACAACGATAATCGAGAATAAGATTAGGGGAGGGAAGTGCGAAGGCATATTCACCATCTACGGAGAGCGGCTGCTGATCACCAACAATGAAATCTCTCGCAACAATCAAGGCATTGTGGCAGTTACCTCAGTACCTCGCATTGAGGGCAACACCATTTCGCTAAACGAGACTAATGGGGTGCTGCTCGTCAGAGACTGTTAGGCCATCCTAGAGAGGAATGTGCTAGAGAAGAACAATGCCGCTGGAGTGTTCCTTCGGGATAACTGCTCGGGCACTATTCGTAGCAATAAGGTAAATCCTTCGCGTGATTTAGTTCCTTTCGAACAAGTACGAGCTCATAATCGAGAATAGCCACCCCTCTCTGGCAGAGGTTCATCGAGAAAACACCTACGAGGGAGAATTGAGAATTCCCCAAAATTACGAATGTGTTATATTTTGAATAATGTACCTGCTGTACGAATCGCTGATCGATCGAATTAAGCGGGACGATATCATGAGGTACAATCTCAAGCACAGGAGAGGCGTCAGAGCAGACGTTCCGAAATTGCCAACCAAGCAAGAAGGCAGAGCACCATAAAATTAATTCAAAGCAACGGGAAACAGCAGGCGTGTCAACAGGTAGTTTCGGCGACCTCTGTAGCAAGCCAACGAATCCGAGCATGCATAAACTCAAAGCAGCTCCGCTGAGATAGCCACTGTTATTCAATTGAAATAAAGTTCTCCGAAGCAAGCCAAAGCAGAAGCTTCACCTCAACAGTAACCATCTCCCGACAGAGCAATCAATGTGAAACTGACGAGTCGTTAGCTCCCGACTGAATTCCCTGAAGAGGAGGAGGAAAGAGTACCTTGCACGGAGGGCTGTGGCAGAAGCTTTGCTTTGAAGGTGCTGCAGAAGCATATGAAAATCTGCAGGAAGGCTCACCAGTCCAAAAGAGAGGTCTTCGTTATCAAGCAGGACCCTGAAATTGAAAACGTGAAAAAGCATCTCCCAAAAGCAAAGGAAGCTCCTGCTGAGGAGAAATCTGAATAGGTTCCGAAATGGCAACGGCAAAGCGAGATCTTCCGGCTGAACCTAAAACGAGGAAAAGGCACTTTAACTGCTGAATAATAAAAGCTCCTAAAGGAACTCGAAGGAGATGATAGGGTTCAATGCCCAATATGCAGCTGCAAGTTCAATCCCAAGGTATTCGACAGACACAAGTCTTTCTGCGAGGACAGAGCCAAGAAGAAGAAGAAGTGATGACTCGCCACTAATCACTGATCGTTGTCGGTCACAGTTCGGTACATTGCGAACAGCTGTCCAACATTGCTAACCACTGCAGGGTCGAACTTGTCAATGAAGGTCTTCACGCTACGCGGAACTCGTAGGTTTTGGGGTAGAAAGTCGTAGTTTAGCTTGTCGTATTATACTGCTGCCGGCTTCTTTATGGCGGGCTGCTGTCTTGCTGGCTGTTTGATCTTAGACAATTTACTAAGAATATCGCCTAAACGGTTGTCCGATTGTGGCTCACTGAACTTTGGATCTGGGTATGCTTTTGCCTCGGAGTGAGATATCTTCGTCAGTCGTTTTTAAAGATCTTCCAAGGTCATGTCAGTCCTCTTGTGCTCCGTGGTGAACGAATTATCGCTTTGCTTACGATCCTTGAGGATCTCTGAGAGCTTGATCTTGTTGCCGCTCATCACAACTAACGGATAATTAACACAACCGCCAACACTATCAAATTCAGTATGCATGGATGAATAACAACAACCTTTATGATAGTTAGCTTATTCAGCTGCCGACCGGAACAATGTAGCGGTGAGCGTAACGTAGGCGTCAAGAGTCCAATGAAAGAACCAGCTTTGTGCACCGTCGTATTGGCATGTACGACGTCATCAAGGTGCTCGTGCCTTTCGGCTTCAAATCATTTGGGACTCAGCACGATCATATCCAGTCCTTCCGGCAACAGTTCGTCAAAGAAACCAAGTGGTAGCTAAGCATCTCCAATATAGGCTGTCAGAATCACAGTATCGCGAGATCGTCAATATGTGTGGGTCGCTGCCGGGATCCACTGCCGTTCAGATATTCATCTTGATCAGCACGTTGCTGACAAAATCACCATTCATCAGCTACATCGCCTTCTTCGCTTTCTGCTTAATGTCATCACTGGTGCTGCTCTTTCTGGGAACTCTCGTGAGAGACTACGTACAAGATGAAAACACTCTTCCTGTTCAGCTGCGGTTAGTGTTTCTTGGCTTCAAAGCCGCTGGTGCTGGCATAATCTTCAGTCGCTTGATTCACAACGTTAGTCTGAAGAAGCAGGATCAGAATCTGTTCAAGATATCGATTATGCTGGGAACCACCATCTTGTACTTCTACTTTCGATCGACTGCGTGCATCGAGGCTTGTCTGTTCTTCGGAGGAGTGCTCAGCCTGTACGTCGAAACCGATGTCAAGAAGAAGATGAACGAACAGACCAGGCAGGTCATGAAGAGTATGAGTAAGTACAGTATTCTGTTCGGGAGCTTTTCGACCTATCTACTGCTTGGAATCTACCTCATTCTCTGGCTCGTGTTCAAGTTTCATCCCCAGAGCCCTTACGTTTACTGTGGAATCTTTTACTTCGTAGCCTGCTTTATCTTCGGTCCCGCTAGTACAATCTTCGCGTTTCTATTTGCCTACTTCTCGGAGAGTCAGTTAATGACTCCCGAGCAGTTTTGGCTAGGAGTACCACTTGCTTATCTTCTTCCGGGCACATCGATCAATATTGCCGTTTACTATGGAACACTGATTGATGGTGCAAGAGGTGCACTGTTGGCGTGGGTGTGTATCTATCTACCGGCTTTCTTGTCAGTATATGGAATTCTACCTGATTGGTACCTTTACCGAGATCGTCCAGGCATTCAGCGACTATTGATTGGGGTCAGCTGTGTTTCTTCAGGCCTCGCCCTTGCTTCGGTACAAACCTATCAGCACGTAGATAGCCATGCTGCTGTAGCATTGCATGGATCGGGACGTGGGCGTCACTGTCGGAGTATTCATAATCACGGTCTTCTTTAGGATAGTCGTGGATATTTGGGCGCCCTTGCTCATTCTTGTTGGCGGTTTTCTCGCCAATACCAGACGTTGGGGGCTTCTTTACTACCGGTTCAAGTAGGCACCCGATTACCTGCCAGCCGCTCTAATTGCTTCCGATTGACGCTATTCCCGTTGTTGGATAGTTTAATTTAAAGCCAAAACGTTAAATTTGAATGCTTAGGCTGCTTTCGTTTGTGCTGCTGTTCTTCGGCTTCCATAGCTTGAAGTTCGAATACAACGGAGTGCAACCTCGCTGCATAATCAGACGCTAGAACAGAATGGAGTTCAGCAGAGAGCATCCTGTGAAATTCTGCGAAGTCTATAACTACGCGGAGGACAAGTGTGTTGACTGCTTTGACGGCTACTCACTATTTGGGAGCCGGTGCCTCCTCGATGATACCAATCTCAATGTGGCCCCTATACTTATTGCGAGGAATCCCTTTTGTGAAAAGTACAATAGCAAGGACAAGTGCATCGCTTGCTACGAAGGCTATGCTTTCAGAGATGGTTAGTGTGACACGGAGACTGAGAGCACGCTTAATTCAGACTTTATACTGCAATCCCTATCTCTTTACGATCATGAATTATGCCAGGAACTTCTTCCGTCAGGCAAGTGCCTTAGCTGTTTCACCGGAGCCGAAATGAAGAATGGTCGATGCTCACTTCCAGACTATCGACAGTATTCGTGTCGTAATCAAAATACCTGTTACCCAATCGTCACAGCTTGCCGTATTTACTCTCGACAAGGTTTTTGTAAAATGTGCGAAGAGGGCTCGGTCAATATGAACGGACAGTGCCGATTGATAAAACGTGGCTCGCTGTGCGAAGCCTACAATCAGAGGCGCCAATGCGTTAAATGCACCTCATATGCTACAATGGCAAAGGGAAAATGCATATATCGTCAACCGTTTTGTAACCGACAGGATTAACGCGGCATGTGCCTGGAGTGTAACAAGAGATCGATGCTGCATAACGGATAATGCCACCTCTACACATCATCGATCCCCTTCCTTTACAGCGAACCAAACTGCGTAAGTTGGAAGGATGGGTCGTGTTTTCAATGTGCGTTTGGCTGGAAGCTTACCTTCACTCGGTTGTGCCGACCGTTGCAATGACAACTCAAAGTTTTCGTGCATATTTATTGTTAAACTATCCAAATGTCTAACAGTCCCCCACATATCGTTAAGGAAACAGTTTACAACCATCGGCCTCGAGACGAAGATGCAGAGAGGTAGTTTTCATTCCTAATGGACACGGAAGAGAACAACAAGCCGCCATCTTCAGACCTGCAGACTTTTCTCAGCGAAATAAGGAACATCAGCGAAAGCCTAAGTTTGAGAATGGATAGGATGGATAAAGAACTTACCCGATAAATCTGCCGACAGACCAACGGGCAGATAGACAGCAGTGCTCCTTACTCTAGAACAGCCCTAGCATCTCGAGGGCTGGTCAACATCAACACTGAAAGCGACGACATGTTCGGATGCAAGGAATTGATCGTCGAAAACCGTCAATTTGAGACTTCGTCGAACTTCTAGATCGATGAACACCAGAACTTCGTCAAGATTCGGAATGGCAGTAATGCTCCAACCTTCGGCTGCAGCGAGTCCAAGGGAAGGCTTCCTACGATAATCCTGCCCACTATTTCACAGTCGCACGACTATAAGGAAAACATTCGCACGAAAAAGCCTCCGCCAGTCAAGACAGCCACAACCCACCGCAGAGTCTACGAATCCATCCTGGAGAAATTTAGCACAGCCAGCCTCATCGCGATGAATAGATAGGAGAGTTGATTATAAATACATACGTGTACATGAACCCCAACTTTGAAGACTCGGTGGTTGGGTCTCTTGCTGCCAACCTGGACAATCTTCATTCGGTCGGGTTGCTCAACAAACTAGCCAAGGCCAAGCACTAACGGCTCCACACCTAAATTGTACAGATCGAAGGGCTATTAAAACGCGCAGAGGATCAGCGGATTGCCAGGTAGCAAGAGTATTCGAAGCGCTTCACTCACTACGAGTAGACCATCAGATTCCTCGAAGCTGAGACTGGCCGCAAGGATGAGCTCATCAAGAAACTTGAAGACCAGAATGGAAGCGTATGAGTTGGCGCATCTAATAGGTTGCCAGTGGTGATTGTCGTTAGATTATATACATTTGAATGCAGACTGCAAGCCTCCGCGGAGCAGCACTCGTCGAATACGAACGTCTTCGCCAGGTACGGCAAGCATCACGCAGAAAAACATTTACCTGCTGAACGACTTTCGCAGGGAAATGCAATCAGTTATGGAGGCATTCACTTTGGCCCCACAGAAAAGTATCGAGGAAGTTCAGCCAGCCCCTGCTGTTGATTATCTCACCCGCAGAAAGGGTCTTGATAGGAAGGAACAGCAACATTTCACAAAAACAAAGAAGGAAGAACTGCCGTTCGAATGCATAGAGATGGAGTTAGAGCCGACCGAAAGGGAAGAGCTGGAAGGAAATTTCCGAACATTAAGCAGCCCATTGCTTGGAGGCTTTATGGTAACAGACTTTAAAGCCGAGTATGAACTGCCACAGCACCGCTGTACATAATTCCAGTGAGAGTCTCATTCATTGATTTTCGTTTGAATAGATGCAGTTTGACCGTGACCCATCCCTATTGATCAACGATGGCTGTAAGCCTGAGATAGCAGGTGTTCGGATAAAGCTGAATAATATCAAGGGTTGGAATAACTAGCTATATTTAAATCATGCTACCTTGAGACTGTCGTTTCGATTGCCTCAGCCACCTTAGAGCATTTATGGAGATTCTTCAGTGTAGCGACGACTGAAGGGTTAGTTACGCACTACTTATAAACAAAATATTCGATTATGATAAGAAAGTGCCGAATCGGCGAGGAGCCCGCTCCAATGTTCCGGCGTGACAAACCGTTGTCAACTGTGAAGCACGAGCTCTTTATTCAACAGCGGGCGAAGCGCTTTGATGAGGACTATGCAGTTGTCAAGAAACTGGGAGAAGGATCGTTCGGGCTAGTTTACGAAGTCATCCAGAAGAGCCTAGGGATCAAGCGAGCCCTGAAGATCGTGAGAAATACTTCGAACGACATCTACAGTACACGCGAAGAGATAGATGTGCTATCGCATATGGACCACCCTAACGTTCTGAAGCTCTACGAATACTACTAAGTAAAGGATTATTTCTACCTCGTCACTTAACTATTCGACGGCAAGGAACTCATTGGCGAACTCATAGCAGAGAATTCTTTCACTGAAGCAAAGGCCTCCGAAATTGGCTTGGAAATACTGAAGGCCCTCTTCTATACGCATGGCAAGAACATCGCCCACAGGGATCTTAAAGCCGAAAATCTCTTGGTCCAGAAGAAAAATGAAAAGTGGGTTATCAAGGTTATCGACTGGGGACTGGGCGCTATTGTTGGAAAGGAGCAACTGCACCGGAAATGCGGCACCCCATAATATGCTGCTCCTGAGATCTTTCAAGGGAACTATGACCAGCAGTGCGACATGTGGAGCCTTGGTGTGATGATCTTTGTTATGCTCTCGGGTGAGCATCCCTTTAAAGGTGCCAACTTCGGTCAGACGATGAATAGAGTGATAAATGATGAACCCGAGTTCGGGTAGAAGCAATGGGCCAATGTCTCGGAATAAGCGAAGGATCTGGTGAGGAAACTGCTGGTGAAGAATCCTCGGATGAGACTGACAGCTCCTCAAGCAATGTAGCATCCGTGGTTCAAATTATCACAATAGTAGCTAGTTGAGCCAACAGAACTCCCTGAGGCACTTGAGAAGCTGAGAGACTTCCGCATCAGCAATGGCCTGACATTGGCAGCAATGAACTACATAAACAATTGTCTGTCGACTGAAGACGAACGTCGACAGCTGAGCGATATCTTTAAATACCTGGACAAGAACAACGACGGTGTGCTAAGCTTCGATGAATTGGTGGACGGTTACACTGGAGTCTACAGCAGATGCATAGCCTAAAACATCGTCGACGACATCTTCTTAAAGATAGACATGAACCGCAGCGGCAAGCTCGAGTATAACGAGTTCGTGACGTATGCGATGCTCAGTCGCAAGGTCATTCAGGAAAACAAGCTGAAGATAGCCTTCCAGGTCTTCGATTTAAATGGTGATGGACGTATCAGCACCGAATAGACCAAGGAGGTAGCCTTGAAGTTATGTAGGTTCTCTTCAACGGCATCGAGGATCTCGAGGAGGACGTTGTTGAACGCATTGTCATCGAGATAGACGAAAACTGCGATGGATATATTGACTAGTACGAATTTATGAAGTTCCTGAACAACATTTCCAAGGAATACGATACCTCAATTGAACCTCCACTGAGCTTCCTCTCGATGTCGGGAGACTACAAGTCTATCACCACACAGTGCGAGTCTCCGTCAATCAAGGGCTCTTACGACTACAAATTCGATAAATCGACAACCAACATTCAGACAGAAGGATCAGAGAATTCAGGGTCTTCAATTATGAAGTACGCTGGATCGGATACTCCGATCGAAATCGAAGAGGAGAAGTCAGCTGACCTCGCAAAGAAGAGTCAGCCAGACGCCAAACATACCCGTTATCGTGAGACAAAGATAAGGGCTCAACCAGAGACGAAACGTCCACAGACACGTAACCATAATTCGAGGACAGTAGTAAGGCGCCCCTGACCATCTTCTGCTTGGCACATAGGTGATATAAATTAATGTATTCGGTATATCAACCCGTTTGGACAGGCAAGACAACTATAATGCCACTTCCCTTGGCAGCTA
>Ga0075152_10001671_pt1 | contig 16068 bp, 19 predicted proteins | sample JI61114C2DNA_FD_70964 | JGI IMG/M metagenome (GOLD analysis project Ga0075152, IMG submission 70964) | Wastewater effluent complex algal communities from Wisconsin, to seasonally profile nutrient transformation and Carbon sequestration -... | ecosystem: Engineered > WWTP > Effluent > Algae...
AGAACATAGACGTTCCCTTCCACGACCTGCCCAGTGTAGTACCAAGGCTGCTTGTGCTCCACGAACACTTCTATACCCAGGTTGCTTGGTACTAAGGTTATCGGCCGACTGCTTGTACGTCCCATTAAGGATCCAAATAAATATTATGCAGCTCACATCAATAAAGGTTGAGGGTTGATTTAAGCGCTGACTTTGTGTAGGTGCTGGATAGCAGGTTGGAGCGAGTGGGCGATAGCTGTTGTTGCTGGCTGTTGTTGACATTATACGAAAAGTTTCGACTTTTCTGTCGGCTATCGTACAGACGCGGCTGTCCACTGCCAAGCCAAGCATACGATTCGATTTTGTAGCGGCTCTCCAGCTCCTTGATTTGCTGGTTGCGGAGCAAGTATGCCCTAAATAGCTCGTCGGGCTGCACCAAGCTGTGCATCTGCTGTAAGACCTTCGTTAGGCTATCGTAATACATCATCGTTGAGCTTTTGTTTTTGTTTATTCTACTCCAAAAGGCCAGCTGACCTTTCCCTCAGTCCTTCTAAACGTCTTGTCTCATCTTCCAACTTACCTTCCAAACTCTTCGGAATTTCCAAGGTCTCGGTTAACTTTACAGTCTATTCAGTCCGTCGTGCTATGATCTCATTCCGTTCTGTTTCAATGTCGTGCATCTCGGTAAGTTCCTGCAACTTCCGTGTCTGTTCCCTTAGCTTATGCTCCGCCTCTTTTAGACCGTCCCGCACCAGCAAATGCTTGTGCATGGACTTCTCCTACTCAAGCAAATGGTTATTGGCTTCTTTGAACATCCCCTTCATCTCCTCTCCACCATCTTCAATAGCCTTCTGCTCCTTCTCCACCTTCTATCGCCAACTTTAGTTGCTTGATTTGAGTTTTGAGAGCTTATCTGTTAGTTTGACTTGCTTCTCCTCAAGGGCTGCTTCTTCCGCTCTTAATCGATCGCTAGCGAAATCCAACCTCCTAATCTCCTCAAGTTCGAGTCTCTGTAGACGCTCTGCCTTCGAAGTTTGCTCGAATTTGTCCTTCTTCTCTCTCTCGAGTGCGCACAGCTTGTCTGCTAGCTCCTTGTTTTGGTTCATTTTGCTCCCCACCACGGTCTTGCTATCATCTTGCTGTTCTTTAAGCTATTTATGCTTGGCCTCTCGCTCCTTGAGCACTTGCAGTGATTGCTTAATTTCCTTTTCAAACTGCTCAGCAGCTATCTTAGTGTTCTGCTGATCCTTTTCCAGTCGTTGTTTGAACCCACCAATATCTTGCTCGATCACCGTGATCCTGTACTACAGTTTCTTGCGAGTCTCGCTGTTACGGTTGGCTCGAAGCTTGCTCTTTAGCAAACTCACCTGGTTTTGTAGCTTGGAGTACTCAAGAGACTTGGGCTAGTAGCTGTAAGCGCTGCTAGTAAGCTTCACTGGGGTCTGCCTACTCAGTGAATTCTCCTTCATCCGGCAACGTATTATTCAAACTGTACAACTGTAGACCACCGACCATCACTATAATCAGTTGCAAGCATGATATTCATCGGACTTACCAGCCAGTTTGGGTGGGTGTTCCTCACCGCAGTGGTTCTCGCCTTTGAGTGTCTTCTGATTGGCATGCTGTTTGCTGGTGGGGCAAGGAGGAAAGTCTTTACAGAGGAATTCATGAAGAGAAACTTCGAGAGAGAGCATACTGAGGTAAGTAGCGAGCCTATTACCGCAGGCGGCTATCCTGATATGGGGAGTGGGTGGTACAGTCGTAAACTTTCCTATACCGCTTGGTGGAACTTTAACAATGCCCAGCGAGCGCACTACAACTTCGTAGAGACCATCGCAGCGACTACTCTTTTGTTAATCGTTGGAGGACTCTACCAGCCGATCATTGCTGCTGGCGTGGGCCTTGCTGTCATTATTGGACGACTAGCTTTCGCCATCGGATACACTTATGGAGGCCCCAAAGGGCGCATGATCGGAGGCATAATAATCGACTTGGGCTACCTTGCTCTCTTCGTATTATCATGTATGTCCTGCTACAAGATGATTCGTGGCACGAACATCGGATGACTTCGATAATCTCCCCATTACCTCTATAATTCTAAATTCGAGGACCACCATAATCTGGGGTTGCCTCCCATCCTTTATTACCTACCAATCTACTTGGTTCTACTTTCAATTTGAGCCCGTAACATTATAATACAAATTTGCTTTAAACGAGATTCTGCATTCTCCCAAACACCACCCACCGAACTGCCAGCGACGGATGAGAGGGACGGCGAGTGATAGCACTACTTCATTACTTCTTACTTTTATTCACTTACTTACGGGTTGCGCTCAGCGCTGGCGGTTCGGATGGGAAGAGTATCTCGTCAACAACTCATCAAGTGAGCTAACAATCGCACGACCGGGCAAATCGACGGCGGCAGGTCACTCAAACCAACAACTGAGCAGTCTCACCAATACCACAACCGCAGCTATAAAAGCCGGCGTGTTCCCCACCTCAATAATTCTTTAAATGTCCAGGTCCAGAAGTCGCTCGCGGAGCAGATCGCCGAGGGGTCGAAGTGAAGATCGTGCAGAGACCAGCAAGAAGATCTACATCAGCAACCTTAGCCCTGATGTAAGTATATGTCAAACGGTAGACCACATAGGAAGAGCTGCGCAACAAATTCGAGGAGTTCGGGCGCATCGAGAAGGTTGACATTAAGAAGAAAGGCGACGACATCACCTTCGCGTTCATCGAGTATGCAACAACCAAGGAGGCAGAGAAGGCCCTATCGTAAGAACGAACTTTTCACTCCCAAGTTGAAGTTAAATTCCTTGGTGGTTTTTGAGCTCTCGGGCACCTGCTAATCTTAGACTAAACCGAAGAGAGTTCCAGAACCGCACTCTCAAGGTCGAGTTCGCCAAGGGTGGGAAGGGCTTTGATTCCCGCGGAGGATTCCGTGGTGGTCGTGGCGGATACGATCGCGATCGTGGAGGAAGCAGCTACCGTGGCAGCCGCCCCGATGGTGGTAGGTTCATGGATCGTGGAGATCGTCCCCCACGTAGCGATGCTAAGTGCTTCAACTGCCAAGGCACTGGACACTTCATTAAGGACTGCCCTAAGCGTAATACATTCAACTAAAGCAGCAAGAGAAAACTACCGTGGTGGTTCAGGTGGCCCCAGCCGAAGCTATAACGATCGCAGTGGCGATCGCGATCGCGACAGACCCCGTCGCCGTAGCCGCTCCGGCTCGAGCAGTGGAGGCGAACGCCGCCGCAGGGATAACGCACGCACGGAATACTGATGTTTCGTTTGTTGGTGGATTCCCAAAATATTGGCTTGTAATTTATAATTTCAATGGAGCAAGCAGCCTGTGGGCTCGCAATCTTCGATATGGACTTCACCATCAGTGAAGACTACCTTTAGGAGTGTCTATTTCAGACAATGGATAGCAAGGAATACAAGGATAGGCTGGATTAGTTCTTCAGCAAGCAAAAGAAGTGGCCAACAGTTCTTGGTGAGGTGATGGCTGCCTACCCACCCGACAGGAATCGCATTGACACATGGATGCACCAGACGAAAGTTGTTGATGGTATCGACAAGGTCCTCGAATACCTACACGCCAAAGGATATGAACTTGTGCTAATTTCTGGTGGCAATAGTCATCTAGCAACTAAGTTTCTCGAAGCAAAAGGGTTCAGGCACTACTTCAGCCATGTTATAGCACCCGAACTTGAGTAGCATAGTGAAGGATACCGCTACGACACTTCAATCACCAGCTGCCATCTTGAAGATGTTTGCCATCACGGATTCTGCAAGGGAGTGGCTTTATCTGACCACAACAAGGAGACTCCCGATCGGAAGATTCTGTACTTCGGGGATGGCATCAACGACCTTTGTGGAATGCACCACATTAACGACGGCTTAGCATTTATCCGCAGAGGGAAGTATCTCCATAAACAGCTGTAATCCTAACCGACAGTCTTCGACCACATAATTCGATGCTAAAAGATCTTCTGGTCGGACGGCCACGAGGCTCTAACTCTGCTGAGACAACATTTTGGCTGATTGTCCATCTTTACAGGTATATCACTCACTGCTCTCACTCCTCGAGGCAGAAGTAGTTGCCACTGAGCTTCTGCTCCTTATCCAGCTGGGATTCCAGCTTGTTGATACGTGGCCTGAAGTTTGTTGGATCCCTTCGGAAGGTGATACCCAAAAGGTTTAGGAACTTGTTCATACCCGAAACCAAGCTTTGCGGTGCGTTGGCCTTGCATTTGACTCCTGGCACTCCCTCGTACACGATGACTCTGAATAAGTGCGAGGTTTTACAGGTCAGCCAGGTACGAAGACATAATGAAGTCGTGTTCGACAATAAAGGCGGCCTTCTTACTGTTGATAATGTAGCGCTTGATGACTCGTGCGCAGATGACTCGCTGTTCTGAGTCCAGGTAAGCCGAGGGTTCATCAATCAGGTAGACATCGGCGGGTTTGCACAGCGCTAAAATGATGGCGACACGTTGCAACTCACCACCCGAAAGTTTGAGCACTTAGTTGTCCAGGATTTCGTCCAACTTCAGAGGTTTAGTGACGTCTGAAGAGAACTGTGGGTGCATCCACAGATCCTTGTAGCGGTTGGTTAGTAACTCACGAACTGAACCCTCAAACTTTGGAGCAATAGTCTGAGGCTTGTAGCTCACGTTCATCTCTGGGATATCGAACTCCTCCTTATCCTTCGACTCCTCCTTACTCTTACCAGCAAGCATCTTGATGAAGGTGGTCTTGCCCGTACCGTTTTCTCCGAGCATCACCACGATCTGACTTGCGTGGAAAGTTCCTGCATCGATTTCCAGTTCGAAATCACCCTGCTTCTTGTACATCTACATGAATACGATGCTGTACCTTTCCATACTTGTAGGCTCCCATTTTATCTAGTTTCACCTCCTCCAGGTTGTCACTAATCTTGAAGGTCAATTCAAGATCGCGGAATCGCATATTTTCGGTTGGTACGAATCCAGCAAGGAAGATATTGATTCCCTCTCGTACAGTGAATGGCATCGTGACAACTCCGTAAGCAGATGGCTATCCATACAGACAGCAGATGAAGTCGGACAGATAGTCGAGCACTGAAAGATCATGCTCTACGCAAATGATGTAGTTTTCAGCTGTCTGCAGGCCACGGATAATGCGGGCTGCCTTGAGTCGCTGCCTCACATCGAGGTAGGAGCTGGGCTCGTCGAAGATGTAAATCTGTGCATTTTGCATAACCACGATCATCGTGGCAAAGCGCTGCAGCTCACCACCTGACAGTTCACTCACATCTCGATCGTAGAGCTTATCCAGTTCAAGCTCATACTTGAGCACTTCACTAACCTTTCGAACATCCTTCTGAGCAATGATCTCACCAACCTTCCCCTTCACCACTCGGGGGATGCTATCGACATACTGAGGTTTGTTGGCAGCTTTCAGGTTGTTCTCCAAGAGCTTTGTGAGGTAATTCTGCAGTTCGGACCCCTTGAAGTACTTGAGAATATCAGCCCATTCTGGTGGCTTGTCGAAGTTGCCGAGGTTGGGCTTCAGCTTGTTCGAGAGGATCTGCAGTGCCGTCGACTTGCCAATACCATTGGTCCCTACCAATCCTAGCACCTGACCGGGTCTTGGGGTTGGCAGTCTGTGCAGCTTGAATGCATTATTGCCATAGCGATGGGTGGTCTCTCGTTCCATGTTCTTAGGCAGGTTAATGATGCGGATGGCTTGGAATGGACAACGCTTGACACATATACCGCAACCGATGCATAGTATCTCGGAGATGACGACGTGTACTGAGGCGGGTGTTACCTCGATACAGAGCTTGTCTGCCTTGTTGACAGGGCAGCCCTTCTTGCACTCCTGTTTGCAGCGCTTTGGCTTGCACTTCTCCTTGTTGACGATGGCGATTCTCAGCTTACTTTCCTCCATATGGGATGAGTTGAAGAGGTCAGACCTGTATTCAATTTATATAGGGCAGGCTCAGCCACCGAATTTAAACAACTCCATAGTCTTTTATAACGAGCCTTAGAAAATCCCTTTTATTGTGCAAGCAACTTATGGAAGTCCATCATAGTTGGAGTTGCACTCATACCGAGCTATGGACATGTCAAATACTCATCGCATCGAGCGTTTTCATCTGATCTTGCTTGGCTTCAATTTCGAACTATTTGCGAAGGAGAAATTATGCATTTCATTTGTAGTCTTCGCATGAATCAAGCTATTGGGAGTGATTGTAGAACTGATCGATTAGATAAGATTTCTACCATTACAGCATGATATTGCTACACCTTCTCCTCTTGCTCCTGCTGGGGTGCGGCGACGCCGCTGTCATCACCGTCACCAAGGAGCTGTTCAGCCAGTCTTTCACGGACAGTGATGTAGCGGCATGGACCATTGGTGGTGCGGGGGCTCCCACTCAAAATCTATAATCTGTCTGTGCTGGAGATCAGCTCTTCGGAGGTACTCAATACGAAACGTAGGTTATGGGCTATTCACTGGCGATCCAACTAGTCAGCCAACATTCATCACACGCACCATCGCCAGTTTGCCTGAACATTGGTCTATTCGGGTGAGAGCCAAGATCTACAAGATCGACGCTTGGGCTGGAGATAATCTGCTCGTCAGGGTCGATGGGGCAACAGTCAGCAGTTACAGTTGGTCAGGTACTTTCGGTGGTGGCGATATTTGTGGTACAATAAATCCTGCGACAGGAACCTCTGCCTATAATGATGGCTACGTACTACTTGACCACAACGCAAGCCATACCTCGAGTACCCTCAGTGTGTAGTTCTTCAGTGATCTGTGGGTGGCTGGTTCAGCTTACTGGGGAATCCGCTAGTTCCAAATAGATGTCGACGAGTGCCTACCGAACTGTGGGAACTGTGATTCCCCGACGCAATGCCTATCATGCCCAACGGTCTCAAACCTTCAACCTCCCATAAGCATTGGTGGTGGCTATGTGGATTGCCAATGTTTAGGCGGATTCAAAACACAACTTACGAGTAACTGTCTGGTTTTTCCTTGCATGGATTGCCTAACCGTCTGCGCGACTGGATTGTAAGTTTCTCGCTAATTTAAGTTATCCTAACGGAGCATTATGCTCACCATGTGCTTCCGGATGTACAACTTGCACGGGACCTACCCTAAGCTCGACTGATTGTTCTGGATGTAGCACTATAGGTCACTATAGCGACAATACCATTTTATCCAACGTATGCCCGTCCTGCCATTCGACATGCTACACCTGCAGCGGAAATCTTGCAACGCAGTGTACGGCATGTTCTGGTGGTCTACTCCTATCAGCAGGAGCTTGCGTTTCTACTTGCCCATCAACCTTTTACGGTAAGGAGCTGCTTGGCCAATGTTTATCCTGCTCAGCGAATTGCGCAACTTGCTTCGGTGGACTATCAACCCAATGCTCTTCATGTGTCACTAATTTTTACCTGTCCAGCCAGCAGTGTGTAAGTACGTGCCCCTCCAACTACTACGGGTACTTAGGAGCATGCGTAGTTACTTGTCCATTGACAACTTATGGAAGTGCGGGAGTTTGTCAACCATGTGCAGCCAACTGCGATAATTGTACTTCTACGATGTGCTTGCTTTGCTCATCAAGCTCCGGTATGTATACGGGAGCTTGCGTTACTCCATGCCCCAGTGGCACCTACCTCGAGTCGTCTAATCGAACTTGCTCGACATGTGATACAAGTTGCTTAACTTGCAGCTCAAGCAGTTCATCATCGTGTACCGGCTGCCTTCCTGGACTCGCCTTGATGCCCGATGGAACCTGTACAACTGGATGCCTGCCAGGCACATACATAAGCGGTGGTGGCATCTGCAGCTCGTGCGATCCAAGCTGCGCAACATGCGTAGCTGCTAGTGCTACTGCTTGTAAGAGCTGCTATACAAACGTCTACTTCGACATAAACAATACACAGTGCGTCTCCGCTTGCACACCCTCTTTACAGGCCATTGACAATTCAAACATGATGTGCTGGACATGCCCAACAGGACTCGCTCCGAACCTCGACCAGTGCATTACATGTTCGGAAAGATGTCTAACGTGCTTTGGGTCGCACTTCGATGAGTGCTTGACCTGCACAGCCGATCGCTACCTCACTTTTGGGTTGTGCATTTGCAACGAAGGTAACCATGTGGCTCTACTCAGGAACCTACTAGGAATAAGGTCATTGCGTGGACACGAACAAAACCCCAATAATGAAGACCATAATATGGGCGTGCATGATAATCAACCTTTCGCTGTGCTTGCTACTGGAAGTGTTGTTCAAGCATCCCACCAACCTTATTCAAACCATCGAGATGTTTCAGCTCGTTTCCTTCTCATACTACTTGTCAACCAGCTATCCCTACGAACTCGACGAAGCCTACCAGTCGATGATTAAAACTCATGTGGCTCTGCTGATATCACCCATCTACCTTCCCAAGGATGTAGTGGCTAAATCCACAGGGAAGTTTGCACAGACAGGCATCAGCGGGCATCTCGCGTTTGACGGGCAGGGAATTATTATCGGCTATGTTCTGCTTCTCCTTTTGGCCTTGATACCAAAGCTCGTGAAGATGCTTGTGGATCCGCGAAGGAACCGGTCGATTTTCAATGCGTGTTCTTGGCTGCTTGATAAGCTATCCATACTAATGCTCCTGTGGTTTCGAGTTACCGTTATGGTACTGTTCTCATCTGCAACTATCACCTTCCAGAACTTCGAATGGACCAACCTCTACGATCTCGCATCCCTTGGCTTCTTCGTGCTGGTCATTGGACTGATGATTGTGCTGATATGCGTTAAAAAGTGGGACGAAGATAGCAAGACATACCAGTTCTTGCTCGTTTACAACAACAACTACGACTACAAATAGAAGAAGGAAGAGAGTGAGCATCCCGAACACCGCACCATCCCTACAGAATCAAATAACGACACTAAGGAGAACATTATCACTCAAGAAGGCCTACCGCACAATGACGTTGTGGGATCAACTGTCAGCTTGAGTCCATTACATAAGAGCACCCAACGTAAGTTCAACTTCCCCCCAACTGCCAAAGCGGAGCCCGATGAGAAGCTCGAACCAGTTAACGAGGAGTAAGAATTGTCGGATGTAGCTGACATTATTGAAAGAGATTCACAGTATAAACCCATGCAGGTTGGTCCCCTCCTACAGCCTATCATCACCATTGCGCTGAGTGTACTTGTACCAATCCTAAAATTCTTCCCAAACCTCCAAGCGATACTGTTTACGGCGGGAGTTGCTATCGTGGCCTCCAACAGTGTCAACCAAGTTTGGAGGAGGAAGATCACCAAACTCAACTGCATGATTGTTGTGGTGGTCTTGATGATCCACTCCATGCTGCTCACTATGCTCGCATCATCGGGTATGACAGTTGCTAGCCTGGGCCTCACGATACTTTGGACGTTGGCATCAGCCACCCTTCTGACGATAACAGCGTTGCAGTTGCTGGTAAACTTTACGCTGATACCACGCATCTTCACCAGCCTCCCCGTTCGGCTCTACAACGTCTTGCATGCCGAACCGAAAACCAAGTGATTTCCAACAGTTGATATATAAAGTTTGATGAGTCATCTTCAACAAAAGCGAGAAGTAAACGCTGGCGTTGGGTGGTCTTCCTGGGCTTCTTTTGAGGAAAATTTCCAGAAAGCGTTACTGTTAGTTTCCATCTCCTCCTGACCACACAACTGTATATTTGGAAATAATGCCATGTGCGAAATATCAGCAGTGATTGTTGGCCTCATGGGTTTACTGGTCTTTTTAGTGCCTTGCAAACAGGCATCGAGGGATCTTGGGATCACATGATGAGTTACCTGCAAGCTTAAACACTCCAGGGTCCGAAATTGCGGTTCGAAAGTCAGTGCTGAATAGCGTCACGACAGCGAGAACCACCAGAATCATGAAGAATTTCTGCAGGAAGCCGTGTTTTTCCTCCTCGTCGGTGATGCGTTAGTAGCGTACGTCGTCGTCCGACCTTCTATTACCTTGCTGAGAGTTGTTGTGCTCGCTAACGATTTGCTCGGCTGAAGGTACATCCTCAAACGGTTGTTCGGCGAGCTCTTCCTCAGTTTTTATGGTCGTACATTTCGTGCAGGATATGGTTTCTCTGATATTGGCCAGCTCCTGCTGAAGGCGTTCATTCTACAACTTAAGCAACTGATTTTCCGCCTACAGTTCGTTGATGTGCTCCTTCTTCAGCCTGCGGGACTTCTTCGCAGCCTCTCTATTTCTCACTCGCTTGAGCTCCTGTTTGGACATTTTCACTCCCTTCTTCGCAATGGTCTTGACTCGTTTGGGATCAGCAGCATCCTCAGTATTCGAATACTCCGAACTCTAGGAAGATGCATCAGGATCGCTACTTTCGGCGATCATTTCCGACTCCTCCTTCTCACCCTTCTGCGTTTTCTTGCTTGCAGACTTATTAGCCTTCGAATTCATTAATTAATATGGCTGGCTAATCGCCCTCCCACCTGAAATTTGATCCAAGCAATGACGGTCGTATTTATAGCTGGTCATGTTTCAATTTGTTGTGTTGTTTGTGGCTTTGGCGGGAGTTGCTACCCGAGGAACGATTCTCGAGACGAGCACAACGAGCGTGATGCAGCGGTAAGAGCTGTTGCTCACAAAGATGTACTTACGGAGCAAAGGTACCGCACTATTCTTCATGGGGGAGATAATTGATGAGAAGACCGTGGTGGATCAGCTATCGCTAGCTTAGGAGAACTCAATGTGGTTGGTGGTGGTACCACGCAGTAAGGTGTACTTTCGATTGGCTGCCTGTCAGGAATATTTGTAGAAAGCTGAGAATAAGGTGGTAGCAAGCTACAGCCAACCAGTAAACCTGACCCTAAACATAACTGCTGAGGATACGTATGTTGCCATGCTGATCTACTGCCCTTCCGAGGAGGGCGTACTACTGAAACCTCGACGACTTGCTGTTTCGATGGATCTCTTCGAAGGTGGTAGTCACCTTTAATGGCATGAAAAGTGGCAGGCGGCTATCCATTTGTTAAGGTTCGCAATAATGCTGTACATACTGGTGAGTTGGGAGATACCCTACAAGGAGGATAGCTTGGCCTATGGACCATTGCTAATGAGCATGTGCAACCTCCTCTACGCGGGTTTTGGAATGCTGCATATCTTCTATCACAAGCTTGCGGGACACGACTTCTTATTCATCAGCGACCTGCCACAGTTCTTCCGAATAGACGCTGAGCAGATCTTTCTGTTCTTTGTCGTGGCTATTTCTATAGGATGGCGTTCAAGCACGAGCACTGGACACATCCCGGATGCTGTGGCACCCTTCGTCATTTGCAATGGGATGCTACAGCTCATGATGCACATCCTTGTTGCCAACTCGCCAGAAACTATCTTCGTTGATCGCTACGACCAGACCATTTACGGCGATATCTAGAACTGGTCCACGCTGGTTCTGCTGGCAATCTTCTTGGTAGTACACAAGTTACTACCCAGAAGACAGCCAGTCATCAATCGACCATCCTTTGAACTTGTAAATGTCGGTTGCATCCGAGGGCTCCTTCAGTTCCTAAGATCCCAGGCGCCTATCAGCTATATCAGTCTGCTGCTGCAAATAGCAGAAGTACTGTTGACATGCCTGTTCATGCACATTCTTTTACGGTACTTCCTGAACGTCGATGTGAGGAAGCTCGCCAAACAAAAATTGCGTCAGCGACTCTAGGAGACCGAGCCTGCAGGTTCGAAGAACGACTGATCTTTCTGCATACGTCAAAAAGGCTAGTGAAAGTATGGCCCACCGATAATTAATATTCTATTCCACACGCAGAAACATTCGACTTAATGACAACAACTCTTGCTTCACGACTTGTCACGACCGACATTCTACAGTTCAGTCTTCTGCAGACACATCTATAAGGAAACTTCAGTTTCATTGGCTAACAGCTCGACCGGCTACTGAGATCGCAGGATGAACTGTCAGAAAGGCTAAATGCTAGGGTTGATCAGATAGAAGAACGTATGTACCTGGAGCTGGGGAGTCTCACTGTAGGGCAGCAATAAGATCCAGTCGATCAGACGAAAGGCACAACACAGCAGATTATCGAAGTGGAACAAATTATAAAGGAACAACCCTCACCCGAAGCGCCGAAGAGGTTGAACGTCCAGAAGAAACACAATCGTGAGTCGAACAGACAGCCACACTTTTCTGAGATCAGCAATGAGTTACAAAAGCAACTTGCCAGATTGAACCAACAGCTGGAAATTGAGAGTAACCGGATCGACGAACTGGAGAGTCAGCTGAGTCGTCGGCATGAGCACCAACATCCCAAGACTAGCAAGAGATTGGAAAGTGAGAACTCTCCACCGCTTTCTCGGCAATTCAGTACTAATCATGCGAAGAACACTGCCGACGATAAGCGACTACAAATGCTTGGATCCAAACTCGAGAGTGACATGAGTACGATGCAACTGCAGATTACACTGATCCAAAAGCAGCTGAAGCAGTTAGCCCTCAAGAAATAACCCGATCCAAAGGGGGCTACGGAAACAGCCAACAGCAAAGTGAAAAGTGATAAACCAAAAGAATAGTAGGAGGTTAAGGAAGAAATAGAAGCCGAACAGCAGAATACTGAGGGTCAAGATTAACCTCGAAAACCCACGTTAGAATAGATCAAGCAACTGCTTGATGACTTGAGCTTTAAGGTGGGGAGGCTGGACGGTGAATCTGTGAAAGTGTTCAAGCACATAAACACGCTCAATACAGATAGACAGAGGCATGAGGACGAACTTGTTTCCATTGTGCAGAAAATAAAAAAGAATGAGACAGCAATAGCCGGCGAAATGAAGGAGCTGCAGCAACGAGTGGAGCTTCTCATGACAAAAAAAGCATTGCGGCAAGAAAAATTGTTGGCCGGGCGCGACCCGAATGAGACGAACTCATCGATGCTTGTAGGCGATCAGGATCAGGAGTACGCTATCGATGTGAAACGTCTGGAGGAGATTATGATAGAGTTGGAGGATCTAAAAGATGAGATCATGGGTATGCGGGAGAAAGAAGAACACAGAAGGCAAACGGAAGTGCAGAAGGATCCAAACTGCTCGGGAACGACGATAACCGCAGGGCAAGCTCAAACGAAGTCGAATTTTGGTATGCTGTAAGCAACTGTTAACAGTATGCGACGGGATATGAACAGCGTACGCTACGAGCTTGAGATGCTCAAATCGAAAGAAGAAATCAGCCAACAGATAGCGAACGAATGCGAAGGCCGTCCTCACCAACCGCAGCGAATTCCTGATAGTCGATAACAGTGGAAGGAGTTGTCCATAAAGCTGCAGAAAGTTCGTTCGGAGCTGCTCGGGTACATCAAAGAACTTGACCTGAAATTGAACTAAAGAGACGAAAATGCTGAACAGTTGCGTGAACTGGAGTCCTCTCTCAATGAGAATAAGATACTGCTGAACAAGAAGGTACTTGCTGAACTATCCTCAGGCCGACCGTCAGGAAAGTGAGAAGGCTTTGAAGAAGCTGGAGACGCGTTTGAACAACTTCATCAAGCAGTCGATTGAGCAGGAGGAACTAGCGAGCACTCATGATGCTCGTATCGCACGCCAGCCGTGGTTCTGCTTAAGCTGCGACAACGAACTGAAGAACTACTCAGGTAGACAGGGTAAGCACCTGCCGAAGGACTTACTGCCAATCAAGAAGCTCAACAGTAACCATTCTTGCTAGCTCAGCTGAGAACCACATGATACGCCGTTCCGTGAAGGACGTCGAACCGAAGTGACGAGGAGATTGTTGCTGAATGCGATCACATGCCTTTTTTGCTTTCAATGTTTGTGCGCCGAGCCTTGCAGCTGACCGTGGTGGCAGTCGTGCTTTCCGTGGTCCAGTAGTCCCGAACTCACAATTTTAATTTCGTCGCGGATGTGACCGGTCTTGGAGCCTATCGTTAGTAGTGCTAACTACCAATGCTTTCGATGTAGCGTAGGATAGGGAAGCCCTCTATAACCTCTCCGAAGACAACATGGCGGTGGTCGAAGTAGGGACACGGTGCCAGTGTCAACATCCATTCGCTACTATTAGTGTTCCCGTTGCTAACACTCGATAGTAATCCGGGTTTAGTGTGCAGCAAATCGAAGTTCTCATCTCGGAATTTGGGGCCATAGATTGACATCGAGCCGTTCGGCATTTTGCCAGATGCAGCAAAGGAGTTCGTGAAGACCTGGTGAAAGATACTGCCCAAAAGCGAAAGTGGATTGTTATTGTAACTGGCAGTGCCAAGGAATAGCCGCTTGAAGTTCTCAACAGTCTTGGGAGCTCGACTTTCGTACAACTACCCTCAGTGTATGAGTACCTTAACATGCAAGTCGCCAATCTTCCCACGTTTAGTACTCTCCAGCGCAAGGAACAGCACTGGATCTACCTTCTACTTGTAACTGTAGTTGCTGTTCGGTAGTAGCCCATACCGTGGCACTGTGGTGAGCCGACCAACCAACCTCTTCGCCACAAAGTTCATACGATATTATATAGATTGGTGCAGGAAGTAGTCATTTGGTGGCATCCTTTAGGAACAAGTGCTGGCGCAAGGTGCCTATAGGCAGAGTCCCATCGTGAAGGATCTTAAGAAAAACTTTGAGCATGAGCGACTGCTGTTCGTAGCAATCGTGATTGGTAAGCTAACGCAGCTGGTATATCGTTTCGATTAGACGGCTCAGCTGTCGGTAGTAGTGAAGCATCAGTTCTTGAGGCTTATCGGTTGATCTGCTCCAGCTATCCATGTTGCACAGCTTGTAGATTCCATGGACGTAGGCGACATTGTGAAGGCCGATTTATAGCCTGACCGACCGCTAGATGAGAAATTCGAAGGCCTCCAGCATCTGTAAGGAAAGCTTGGCGATATCTGCTTCGGTTAGCAAATGGAACGTGATATCGAGGGTGTGCTAGTAGTACTCCTGTAGCATGAGGTACTCACGATTTTCGTTTTGAATGCATTGGTAGAAGGTGATGATAGATGGATGGTTGTCCTTGAGTATTTTGGAAAGCAGCAGCTGGTGACTGATCTCTTCCAAGTACTCAACCCCGATCTTTTTGATGAGCAGCAGCAGACCGATATTACGCTCCACAGCAACGATCAGCTCGTAGTGCTGGAATTTCCGAGCCCGGAGTACTTTGAAGTTGTTCATAATCGAAACAGCTTACACTAAGGATTACTAGTAGATGAAGCGCTGTTGGGACTTCTGGTTGATGTTGCTCTCTGCCAAACGACATTTGGAAGAGCTTGCCAACTTCAATTGGTTGTTAGTTCGGTTTAAGTCTAGAGTCTTCACTGGAATTCGCTATTATTCCTACTGTGAGTATACTGTGTTGATCTGCTGCCGATTGAATTTCAGAGGGTTTGGAGCGATGAAGCTCAGTTGCTGGCTTTGACGGGTTTATGGTGTCAACAATACCATCTTTGAATCCTACTTTTCGGGTTCGTCCACAGCGAAGGTCACGTCCTTCACTGATCTGTATTCGCGCTTCAGGGTCTGCTGACCGAATATATCGAAATTCTTCAATTTCGGTCGAAGACGGTTGCTACTGGCAACGGTAGGTGTCCTGACGGTGAGGAAGATGTCCAGTATCGGCACACGATCCGACAAGTTGACTCTCACACCAAATTTATGATTGCCTTCCCTATCTGCTTGCAATGGGTTGTCAGGATTAAGTACACAACTACTCCGCTGAGTGAGAAACCCACTTGCAGACTCCTTCCTCATCTTTTTCTTAACGTCGTGGAGACTGATGTGAGGTCCACGTATGGATGGTTATCGCGTTTGCGTTTCTGTTGCGGCATTCTGAGATAGTGTTCTATCTGAGCGACCTTCGAAGTTGCAACGAGGACTCATAGAAACCTTACTGATTCCTTTGCGGGAGTTCTGCTTGGGAGTTTTGTTGCAAGGATACTTTAACTGGTGCGTCAGCAGTCTATCGCTTCGATGGCTAGTTGTTGGGTCCTCGCTCTTTCCAAAGCAAAGGTTCAGCATCAATTATATTTATTACCACTGAAGTATTAAAGTTATTTGTAGAATATCGTCGCT
>Ga0075152_10001673_pt1 | contig 16067 bp, 14 predicted proteins | sample JI61114C2DNA_FD_70964 | JGI IMG/M metagenome (GOLD analysis project Ga0075152, IMG submission 70964) | Wastewater effluent complex algal communities from Wisconsin, to seasonally profile nutrient transformation and Carbon sequestration -... | ecosystem: Engineered > WWTP > Effluent > Algae...
AGCAGGAGCTGGCGCCGGCGCTTGTGGGCGAGCAAGCCGCCGTACAGGCCCGCGACCACGCCGAGCAGGCCCGAGACGCCGGGCCCGAGCACGAAGAACTCGAGGCCGGTCCAGGGGTCGCAGTTGAACTGCCACAGCTGCGCGAGCGCGAGGATCGTCAGCGAGAGGCCGAGCAGCAGGCCGAGCTCGCGCAGGGCCCCGCCCAGCAGCGGCGCGAGCGGGAACTCGTCGCCGTAGACCGGCGTCGTGAGGCTGTCCGCGGGGCCAGCCGCGAATTCGGCCCGCAGCGCGCGCACCTGGTCGACGCCGACGCCGACGCCGAACAGGCTGAGCGGGGCGGTGAGCACCAGGCTGCCCTCGTAGCCGAGCGTGCCGACCAGGGGGACGGCGGTCAGCGCGGCGGTGCCGAGGCCCAGCAGCCAGCGGCGACGCAGGCGCGGGGCGGCGAGGTGCCGACGCAGGGTTTCGGCGCGGGGCATGGTGGGGCAGTATAGCGGCCCGAGGCCGCGCTGTGGGCCGCGAGCGACTCACAGCGAGCTCAGCGTTTGGCGGACCGCGAGTACGACCGCGGCTCGCCCTCAGGGTCGCAGCAATACGCTGGCGATCATCCCGACGTGGGTCCAGTCGACGTCGCTGGCGCTCAGGATCTCGCCGAAGCTGCGGACCTCGACGTAGGTCCGTTCGGAGTCGTGTTCGCCGAAGCGCTGGCCCTCGCGGGCCTCGAACACGGCGAGCTCCTCGGCGCTGAGCTCGATCGAGTAGATCTCGGCGCGGTGGGTGATCATCGTGGCCATGCACTGGCGCGCGGCGTGGCGGACGAAGCGCTCCATCGGGATCGCCACGCCGGTCTCCTCGTGCAGCTCGTCGGCGGCGACGCGCCGGCCGTCCTCGACCACGGTGAACGAGGAGCCGCCCGGCAGCTCGTGGACGAAGCCGTCGTGGGTGGCCGCGTTGGCCCGAAACTCGCGGACCAGGACCACGCGCGTGTCGGCGAGGGCCTCGGCCTTGCGATAGGCGAGCACCGCCGAGATGTCGCCACGCGAGATGATGACCTCGCTGCGCTTGTGCCGGGCCTCCTCGGGGATGAACACGCTGACCTTGAGCGCCCAGCAGAACAGATGCCGCCGGTCCTTCGTACGAAACTGCCACTCGAGGGCGGCGCCATCGAGGCGGTGGCCGGCCCCGCGCTGGGCCTGATACCAGCGCATGAACGCTGGTTGTCGCCAGATGAACAGCGGGACGGCGCGCTCGCCACCGCATCGCAGCGCGCCCGCGCCGATGAGCGCGAGCGCCTCGTCGAGGGTCGCGGCGAGGGTCTGGGCCTGCGGGACCCCGAGCCGCTCGGCGTGGTGTCGCAGGAAGCGCAGCCCGGGCGCGTCGGCGGGGGCCCCGAGCACGCACTTGCCGGAGCGCTGCCAGGTCCCCCACTCGACGTTGGTCGTGAAGCCGGGCAGCGTGTCGAGCTGGCGGGGGATCCAGAACACGATCGCGTCGGCGAGGGCGAGGCCCTCCGTCTCCCACTCGACCTGATCGGCGTAGTCGAAGCGCCGCGAGCCGTCGGCGTCCTCGGGCACGAACACGACCCCGTCGTAGCCGCTCGCGGCCAGCAGCTCGAGCGCCTGCGGGCGCCACGAGCGGACCTCGGGCGAGCGCGGCGTCGGGCCCGCGAGGAAGATCGCGCGAGAGAAGCTGTCCGGGAACGGTTGGCGGGCGTAGACGACCTGCATGGGGGCGATGGCCGCAGTCTCCCACGATCGGACGCCGCCGATCCCGGCCGAAGCACGCAGGCGTCGACGGAGGGTTTCGGCGCGGGCGCTGCTGGGGCACTATTGCGCCGCATGCCTTACGCGGCCTGGTTTCAGTGCATCCGCGGCTGCCCCGGCCGCCACGCGCTCACGGAGGTGATCTATCGCTGCCCGCGCTGTTCGGGGCTGCTCGAGGTGACGCACGACGAGCAGGCGCTGCGAGCGGTCACGCCGGCGGCGTGGAAGCAGCGCTTCGACGAGCGCCACGGACGCACGCAGTGGCCCTACGGCAGCGGGGTGTGGAGCAAGCTCGAGTGGGTGCTGCCGCAGGTGGCGCCGGAGAACGTGGTCTCGCTGTTCGAGGGCAACACCAACTTGTTGTGGGCCGAGCGCTTCGGCAGGCAGATCGGCCTCGACGATCTGTGGGTGAAGCAGTGCGGGATCAGCCACACCGGCTCGTTCAAGGATCTGGGGATGACGGTGCTGGTGTCGGCGGTCAAGCAGGCGATCGCCGAGGGCCGGCCGATCCGCGCGCTGGCCTGCGCGTCGACCGGCGACACCTCGGCGGCGCTCGCGGCCTACGGCGCGGCCGCGGGGATCCCGGTGCTGGTGCTGCTGCCGCGCGGCAAGATCAGCGCGGCGCAGCTGCTGCAGCCGATCGCCAACGGCGCGCTGGTCTGCAGCCTCGACACCGACTTCGACGGCTGCATGCGCGTGGTCCAGCGCCTCACCGAGGACCCGCAGATCTACCTCGCGAACTCGATGAACAGCCTGCGCCTCGAGGGCCAGAAGACGGTGGCGATCGAGGTCGTGCAGCAGTTCGACTGGGCGGTGCCCGACTGGGTGCTGGTGCCCGGCGGCAACCTCGGCAACGTCTCGGCGCTCGCCAGCGGCTTCTTGCAGCTGCGCGCGCTCGGGCTGACGACGCGGCTGCCGCGGCTGGTCTGCTGTCAGGCGGCCCGCGCCGCGCCGCTGTACCAGGCCTTCGCGCGGGCGCGGGCGGCCGGGCGCAGGGTCGAGGAGTCCGACTACGCGCCGGTGAGGGCCGAGGCGACGCTGGCCTCGGCGATCCAGATCGGCGCGCCGGTGTCGCTGCCGCGGGCGGTGCGCGCGCTGCACGACTGCGACGGGCTGGTCGAGCAGGCCAGCGAGGAGGAGCTCGCGGACGCGGCGGCGCGGGCCGACCGCACCGGCCTGTTCAACTGCCCGCACACCGGGGTCGCGCTCGCGTGCTTGATCAAGCTCGTGCAGGCGGGGACGATCGCGCGGCACGAGCGGGTGGTCGTGATCTCGACGGCGCACGGGCTCAAGTTCGCCGAGTTCAAGGGCCGCTACCACGAGGGCCAGCTCGGCTTCGCGGGGCGCTTCGCCAACGAGCCGGTGTCGGTGCCCAGCGAGCCCGAGCAGGCGGTCGCGGCCTTGCACCGCCTGCTCGACGCGCAGCGGGTGTGAGGCTCAGGGCGGGGTGACGCGGCGCATCGCCCAGTCGACGTGCGGGGAGTCGTCGCAGATGCCGCTCAGGTGCGACTGGAAGCTCTTGATCTGGTAGCTGTCGGCGTCGCCCTCGCCGCCGATCATGAGCTCCTCGCCCTCGGCCAGGGTGGCGGACTTGTTGGCGATCGAGAACTTGAGGTCGAGGCGGGTCGGGGTGCCGCAGCAGTTGTCGCAGTCGCACTCCTCGGCGACGATCTCCTCGGTCTTCAGCTCGCCCTTGGCCGCGGCGATCGGGCCGAGCAGGCTGCCGGCGTGGTAGAGCGCCGGGCGGTCGGCGGGCTCCTGGCTGTCCCAGATCGCCACGCCGACCAGCTCGCAGCCCTTCTTGCTCTTCTGCCGCTCGACGACGATCCGCGGGCAGGGCGGCAGCTTGCCGGGCAGCCAGTCCTGGGGCACGTCGATGGTGAAGGTCCACGGGTCGGGCTTGAGGCAGTTGGCGCCGCAGGGGCAGCCGTCGAGGGCGTAGACCGGGCCCGCGTTGTCGCCGGTGTTGGTGCCCGCGAACGCGATCGCGCCGCAGCCCGGGTCCTCGCCGAGGTGCACCAGCGTCGCGTCGATCTCCGGGCCCTCCATGCCGCAGCCCAGCGCGCCGCCGGTCGTCGTGTCGCCCGAGCTGCTCCCGGGCTCGCCGGTGCTGCTGCTGCCCGCGCTCGGGTCGACGGTGGTGCCGGTGTCGCCGCTGCTCGCGGTCGCGGGGCCGGTGGTGGCGGTGGTGTCGGAGTCGGTGGTCGGCCCCGCGTCGGTGGTCGGGCCCGCGTCGGTCGCGGTCTCGGAGCCGACGGTCGCGCTCGAGCCGGTGGTCGACGTCGAGGCTGTGGAGGTCGTCGGCGAGCTGGTCGGGTCGCCGCCGCTGCTCGAGCTGCCAGGGCCGCTCGTGCTGTCGGTCATGGCGGTGGTGTCCTCCGAGCAGGCGCCCAGGAGGGCCGGGATCAAGGCAATGATAAGCGCGCGCATCCTCGCAGCTTAACCCCGCGAGGTCGTCGCCGTCGAGCCGCGGCGCGCGCTCGGGCGCGGCCGCAGCCGGGCAGCAGGGCGGGGCGTCACGACGGCAGCAGGGCGACGCGGACGCGGGTCTTCTTGCCGGCCTGCAGCCGCAAGTAGGCGCCGCCGCAGTCGGCCGCGGTCAGGACGCGGTTCGGGTCGACGCAGAGTTCGCCGTTGAGCCGCACGGCGCCCTGCTCGATGCGCTGGCGGGCCTCGCGTTTGGACTTGAAGGCGACGAGCTCGGGGTGGGTGACGAGGTCGATCAGCTTGATCTCGGTGAGGCCCAGGTTCAGCTCGGTGACCGCGCTCCAGTCCTCGCCGCCGCCGAAGGCCTGGCGGGCGGCGGTCTGGGCGGTGTCGGCGGCCTCCTGACCGTGCAGCAGGCGGGTCGCCTCGTGGGCGAGGCGGGCCTTGGCGGCGTTGAGGGCGGCCCCGCCGTCCTGCGTCAGCGCGGTGATCTCGGCGAGCGGGAGCTCGGTGAAGGTCCGCAGCAGCTTGGCGACGTCGCGGTCGTCGCAGCTGACCCAGTACTGGTAATAGTCGAAGGGGGACAGGCGCTCGGGGTCGAGCCAGACCGCGCCGCGCTCCGTCTTGCCCATCTTCTTGCCGTCGGCGGTGGTCAGCAGCGGGAGGGTCAGGCAGTGGGCGGTGCCGGGCTCGCCCTCGGGGGTCATGCGGCGGATCAGCTCGATGCCGGCGACCATGTTGCCCCACTGGTCGCTGCCGCCGAACTGCAGGGTGCAGCCGTGGTGGCGAAACAGGTGCAGGAAGTCGTAGGCCTGCAGCAGCTGATAGTTGAACTCGAGGAAGCTCAGCGGGATCTCGGCGTCGAGGCGGTCGCGGTAGGTCTTGACCGTGATCATGCGATTGATCGTGAAGTGGCGGCCGATCTCGCGCAGGAAGTCGATGTAGCGCAGCGCGAGCAGCCAGTCGGCGTTGTCGAGCATCACCGCGTCGTTGGCGGCGCCGCTGTCGAAGTGCAGGAAGCGGGCGAGCTGGGCCCGCAGCGCCGCGGTGTTGGCCGCGATCTCGGCGCGCGTCAGCAGCTTGCGGGTCTCGCTCTTGCCCGAGGGGTCGCCGACCGAGGCCGTGCCGCCGCCGACGATCACGATCGGTCGATGACCGGCCCGCTGCAGCGCCCGCATCGCCATCACCTGCACGAGGTGGCCGACGTGCAGCGAGTTGCCGGTCGGGTCGTAGCCGACGTAGAAGGTCACCATGCCGCCGGCCATCGCCGCGTCGATGGCGGCGAAGTCGGAGGCCTGCTCGAAATAGCCGCGCTCGAGGAAGGTCGTGAGGGCGGGGGACTTCGGCTGGTTTGCGGGCGTGACCTGCATGCCGGGCGAGGATAACCCAGTCCGGCGTCGCCCTCACAGGGGCGGCGGCGGGCCGGGGACGTCCCGGGGCGGGTCCTGCATGGCCGCGAGCCGCTGCTCGTGCTCGTCGAGCGCGCGGCGCAGCACCTCGAGCTTGTCGCCGACTTTACGGCGGAAGCGCTGGTGGAGGTCCTTCTCGCGGAACAGCTCGTCGGCGAGCTGCATGGCGACCAGGAGGGCGACGCGCTGCAGGCCGGTGGTGTTGGTGATCCTGCGCCCGCCCGAGAGCAGCTTGAGGTGGGCGTCGACGTAGTCGGCGAGCTGGTGGACGTACTCGGCGCCCTCATCGCTGCGGATGGTGAGCTGCTGCCCGGCGATCTCGACCTGAACCGACCGTTTCACGGCGCGACGATAGCGCGAGGCCGCGTGAATGTCACCGCCGCGACCGTGGCCGGGGGCTCAGTCGAGGACGGCTGGGTTGATGGCGAGGGCCAGGCGGCGCTGCTCGCTCGCTGCGGCCGCGTCGCCGGTGGCGGTCAGGACCTCGGCGGCGACGGCGTGCAGGTCGGCGGTGTTCCAGGGGGTGGCGAGGGCCTCGTCGATCGCCTTGCGGGCGTCGTCTTTGCGGCCGGCCTGCAGGTAGGCGCGTGCCAGCGAGATCTTGGCCTCGGCGTTGGGGCGGGTGCGATGGTTGGCCTCGGCGAGCGTGACGGCCCGCTTCGGGTCGGCGCCGAACTCGAGGAAGTGCTCGAGGGCGTGGCCGTAGGCGGCCTCGGGGAAGCGGAGCAGCTGGGCCTCGTAGATCGCATCGGCGCGGGCGATCAGCGGCGCGGCGGCCTCGGTGCGCCCGGCGGCGCGGTGGATGCCCGCGACGGCGTCCATGAACTCGGGGTTGTCGGTGCGGGCGATGATGTCGGCGTAGAGCGCGAGGGCGGCGTCGGTCTGTCCTTGTAGCGTCAAGATCTCGGCGATGTGCTCGTCGAGCAGCCAGTAGCCGGCGAGCAGCGCGGCGGCGTCGCGGTAGTGGGCCAGGGCCTCGTCGTGACGGCCGCGCTCGAGGTCCATCAGCCCGAGCTGGAGGTGCAGCCAGGCCGCGGGCTCGCCCTCCACCCGCTTGCCGAGGGCCTGACCGTAGAGATCTTCCGCGCCGGCGAAGTCGCCGGTCTTCCAGCGCAGCAGCGCCATGCGGGCGAGGTTGGTCACGTCCTCGGGCTCGGCGGCCAGCGCCGCCTCGAAGCCCGCGCGCGCGTCGGCGTAGCGGCCCTGCTGGAACGCGAGCTCGGCCCCGAGCTCGCGCAGCGCGCGGCGCTCGGCGGGGGTCTTGATGGCGTACTTCTCGACGCGCTCGAGGTCGGCGGCGACGCGGTCGAGGCGGTGCAGCGTGAAGTTGAGGGCGATGCGCGTCAGGTGCGGGCCTGCATCCTTGCCGGCGACCGTGAAGGCGCGCTCGAGGGCGGCCTCGGCCTTGGCGTAGTCGTCGTAGTCGCCGCTCAGGCGCGCGCGGCCGAGGTGGAGGCCGGCGATGCGCTCGAGCACCAGCCAGCCCTGCGGATGGGCCTCGGCCCGCTGGGTCGTCGCGGCGATCTCCTGGTCGATGCGCGCGAGCTCGTCGGCGTGCTGCTTCGTGGGCGCGGGTGCGGCGACGGGCCTCGGCTCGGGCCCGGGCTTGTCGGGCTTGTCGGGCTTGTCGGGCTTGTCGGGGCCCGGCGTGGGCTCGCGGGCCGCGGGCTCGGCGGCGGTCGTCGCGGCGGTCGGGCAGGCCGCGAGCACCGTCAGGCAGGCGGTCAGAGAGAGGGTCGTGGTTCGCTTCATCGTCGCGCTCCAGAAAGCAGCAGCGCCGCGGCTCCCGAGGGAGCGCGGCGCGTGGGGCAGGTCCTCGCGGACCCGAGTGCCGGAGAGCGACGCTACGCTCCCTGGCCTTCGCCGGCAATACGGCTCAATGGGGGGTGGCGAGGTACGGGAAGTCCGGGAGGAACTCCTTGTCGTTCGCCGGCGGATTGAGCGGGAGGTTGGCGAAGAAGGTGACGGGGTGCACCATAGTGTCGAGGAAGATGACCGCGAGGGTCACGTCGATCACCGGGTCGGCGAGGCGCCGGCCGTTGGGGAAGCCCGAGGCGGCGGCAGTGTCGATCTTCAGCGTGTCGGGGAGGACCAGCGGCGCGCCCTGGGCGACGCAGCTCGTGCCCGGGTCACAGGGCGTGAGCTTGAGGCCGATCAGGTCGTCGTCGAGGGCGGCGTGCAGGCCGGTGATGTTGGCGATGATGTCCGGCGCAAATTTCGAGGCCGCGTCGTCGACCGGCGTGGCGGCGTTGTAGGCGTCCTTCATGCCCGCCGAGATCACCGCGGTGGCGACCGCCGGCATGCCCATGCGGTCGACCTGCGCGAGGTTCTCCGGCGGGGTCTCGTCGAAGACGAAGGGGTCGCCGCCGCCGGTGGTGGGATCGCCGGTGGTGGGATCGCCGGTGGTCGGGTCCGTGGTCGTCGGCGCGCCGGTGGTCCCGTCGGTCGTGGTGCCCCCGGTGGTCGGCGCGTCGCCGGTCGTCATCGCCACGGTGGCCGTGGCCGTGGCCGTGGGCTCATCCTCGTCCTTCGTGCAGCCGAAGGCGGTGGTGGAGAGGAGCAGGGAGAGGGTCAGTAGCTGGTAAGTACGCATGGCTGGTGTCCCTCGGGTCTCAGGCGCGGGTGGAGGCCCACAGCTGGAAGGTGGAGCCGGCGCCGACGACCGCATCGGTGCTCATCTCGACGACGATCGAGGTCACGTTGGTGCCCGCGAAGGTGTCGTTGTCCTTGTTGAAGCTGAGCGTGCTGGACGAGAGCGTGGCCTTGAAGCCGTCGAGGTCGAAGAAGAACGGGTCGTCGCGCAGGCCCGCCCACAGCCGCAGGCCGAGGCCGGCGTCGATGGAGGTGTTGAGCGGGCCGGAGACCGTCGGCGTGCCGCCCGGGATGCCCACGGCCTGGATGCCCCAGTCGCCGGCGCCGTTCTGGCCGAAGCGGAACCACACGTCGTGGTCCGCGACGCCGTCGGCGTCGTTGTCGATGTGGATGCCGTAGACGACCTTGCTGTCGAACTTGGGCTCGACGCCGGACTCGATGAGGCCGGAGAAGTTGACGACGGCGACGACCTTGGCGTCATCCGTGTGCCAGGCGTAGACATCGGTGATGTCGGCGGCCTGGTTCATCATGGTCTTCGGCGCGTCGAGGTGATCGGCGGCGGAGACGGTGTCGGAGAGCAGCGGGAGCGCGGCGGCGGCTGCGAGCCCGACGACCACCAGACGCGCACTTGAGCGTGATGTCTTCATGAGTTTAATACCCCGGAGTCCAAAGGCAGGTCGGCGCGGCCGACCCCTGGTTGACGATGCCGTACGAGCCTGCCTGCTTCCCGGATCGGCCGCAACTCGAGATTTCTTTCGAGTCGCGCGATCCTGGCGTCTGCGGGCGTTGGAGCGGCGTTGGCCGCCCGTCATGCGCCAGCGGACGGGCGGCCGCGCTCGTGATGCACGTCGCCGTGCATCGATGTGCACGTCCGTGAAAATGGCTTTCCTCGGCGCTGCTGCGCTATGGTGCGGGGGCAACCTGCAAGGATCTAACTGATGCGCACTACGCTTTGGCTACTCACCTCCCTGTTCACCGTCACCCTCGCGGCCTGTAGCGACGACGGCTCCGACGACACCGGCGGCAAGACGACGACCGCCGCCACCGATGCGACCGGCTCGACCGCGGCCGAGACCACCGCGGGCGAGTCGACGGCAGCCCCGACGACGACCGAAGCGCCGACGACCGACGCGACCACGACCGACGCGACCACGACCGCCGCGACCACGACCGCCGCGACCACGACCGACGCGACCACGACCGACGCGACCACCGGCGGCGTCGAGCTCACCTGTGAGAGCTACTGCGAGATCTACGCGACGGCCTGCAAGGACTTCAGCGAGTACGACAACACCACCGCCTGCCTGGCGCAGTGCGGCCAGTGGCCCCCCGGCGAGGTCAACGCGACCGCGGGCGACAGCCTCGGCTGCCGGCTCTACCACGTCACCGTCGCCAGCACGACCGACCCCAACGTCCACTGCCCGCACGCCGGCCCCAACGGCGCGGCCACCTGCGTCGAGGCGGGCGCCCCGACCTGCGAGGCCTACTGCAACAAGTACTTCGCGAACTGCAAGGACGACCTCAACCTCTACGTCGACGAGGCCGACTGCGCGGCGAAGTGCGCCGAGTGGTACCCCGGCAAGGAGAACGACGCCGCCGGCGACTCGGTCGGCTGCCGCCTCTACCACGCCGGTGCCGCGCTCGGCGACGCGCCGCTGCACTGCCCGCACGCCGGCCCCGGCGGCGCGGACGTGTGCGTCACGCCGTGACCCCAGCCTCGTGAGCCCGGGTCGATCCGGGCTCGCGGGCGCGTGCTGAGCCGACGGGCGCCCCGCTGGGCGTCCGTCTTCGCGAGGTCACTGCGAGGTCACTGCGAGGTCACTGACTGGCCCGGAGCTCAGGGGCTCGCAGGCGCAGGGCCTCACGAGCCCTGGGCTTCGGCGAGGCGCTGGGCCTCGTCGCTGGCGCGCAGGGCGGCGATCACGTCGTCGATGTCGCCGTCCATGAAGTCACCGAGGGCGTGGCGGGTCAGGCCGATGCGATGGTCGCTGATGCGGTCCTGCGGATAGTTGTAGGTGCGGACCTTCTCGGAGCGGTCGCCGGTGCCGATCTGCCCCTTGCGCTGGGCGGCGCGCTCGGCCTGATACTTCTGGATCTCGCGGTCGAGGAGGCGTGATCGCAGCAGCCGCATGGCGATCTCGCGGTTCTTGATCTGCGACTTCTCCTGGGCGCAGTGGACGGCGAGGCCGGTCGGCACGTGGGTGATGCGCACCGCGGAGTCGGTGGTGTTGACGTGCTGACCGCCGGCGCCGCTGGCCCGCATGGTCTGGATCTCGAGGTCCTTGGGGTTGACGACGATGTCGACCTCCTCGGCCTCCGGCATGATCGCCACCGTCGCCGTGGAGGTGTGGATCCGGCCCTGGGCCTCGGTCGCGGGCACGCGCTGGACCCGGTGCACGCCGCTCTCGAACTTGAGCAGGGCGTAGACGTTCTTGCCGCGGATGAGGCCGGTGATCTCCTTGAAGCCGCCGGCCGAGGCGTCGCTGGTGCTCATGACCTCGACGGCCCAGTTGTGGCGCTCCGCGTAGCGCAGGTACATGCGCCACAGGTTGGCGGCGAACAGCGCGGCCTCCTCACCGCCGGCGCCCGCGCGGATCTCGAGGATGACGTTGCGGCTGTCGTTGGGGTCCTTCGGCAGCAGCAGGCGCTGGAGGTCGTGCTCGAGCTGCGCGCGCTGGCTCCGCAGATCGTGGACGTCCTGCTCGGCCATCTCGCGCATGTCCGGGTCGGCGAGCAGCCCCTCGGCGCCCGCGAGGCTGGCCTCGACCTGAACGTAGTGATGGAGCGCCGCGGCCAGCGGGGCGATCTCGGCGTGCTCACGCGAGAGGGCCAGGAAGCGGCCCTTGTCCTGGGTGATCTCCGGATCACAGAGCATCGCGCCGAGCTCGTCGTGACGATCGGCGATGCTGTCGAGCTTGGCGCGGAGAGAGGCTTCCATGTCCGGGGGGCGACGCGGGGCGAGCGGCGCGGGAAGCTAACACCACGGGCCAGGCCCCGCAACGGCGCGCGGCGGGCGTTGCCACGCGCGCCCTCCCCGGGCTAAGAGTGGACGCCCCTCACATGTCCGAAGGACCACACCCTCCGAGCACGGCGTCCGAGCCGAGCGTGGCGCCGCGTTGGTGCGCTCGCCTGGGCTTTGTCCGCGACGTCTGGTCCGGACGGCCGCGGGTCATCCTCGACGTCGAGCTCGAGGCCTCGCTGCGCGAGACGCGGCGACAGACCCCGGGGGTGCAGTCCTTGCTGGCCGAGCTGCTGCCTGAGCGGTCCTCCTCGGTGTGGCTGCTCGCCGAGCGCCCGTCCGACCTGCCGGGGCCGCGACGGCGCGGCGTACACGCGATCGACGAGTTCGAGGGCCTCCTGGCCCAGGCGCCGTGGGAGGTCGCGGTCGTCGATCTGGGGCGTAACTTCGTCGACGCGACCAGCCTCTCGCGCTTCGCGGCGCGGGCTCACGGGCGGATCGAGAACCGCCTCGAGACCCGCGCCTTTCGCCTGCTGACCGCCCTCGCCGAGGGCGCCGCCCAGGGGCGTTCCGTGATCATCAGCGCCCCGGCGGCGAGCCGCGGCGGGCTGTCGCTCGCCGACTTTCAGGACCTGCTCGAGCAGCACTTCCCGCGGGCCCGGGTCTACGCGCTGGCGGCGGTGGCGGTGGCGGTGGCGGTCGATTGCGGTGAGGTGGTCCGCGAGGACCAGGACGAGGACGACGGCGGCGAGGACCTCGAGGATGAGGACGAGGCGCCGGCGCTGGCCTTCGACAATCGCCTCGGAGAGGACCTGCGCTACGACACCTATTTGGCGCTGGTCAACGCGCCGGGCGAGCCGGTCGGGGTGACGCTGGTCGAGCTGCCGGCCGCGACCGAGGCGCCGCGGGCCGAGGCGCGGCCGACCGAGTCGGCGCGGCCGACCGAGCCGACGAGAGCCGGCCGCGCCGACGCCGAGGTCGACAACCTGAAGATCCAGCTCGGCCAGGCGCGACGTCAGGTCGAGCTCGCGGCGATCGCCCGCCAGTCGCTGGTCGAGCAGCTCGACGCGGCTCAGGCCCGCGTGGACAGCCTCGAGGACCAGCTCGCCGAGATGCAACGCCGGCTGGCGGCGGCCCCGGTCGAGGCCCGCGCGGGGGCGGCCGAGACCCCGCGGCCAGCCGTCGACCCGCGGCCGGACGCGACCCAGGCGAGCTTGCTTTCGCTGCGCTGGGAGCTCGAGCAGACCCGCGAGGAGCTGCGCAAGGCGCTGGGACGGCCGGTCGAGGCGCTCGAGCGCGAGGTGGCCGAGCTCCGGGCGCGGCTGGGGTCCGTGGACCCGGGCCAGGCCGTCTGAGCTCGGGGTCATTCCAGGCGGGTCACCCGCGCGTGTTATGGCGCCCTGGGGCTGTTGCCCGGCCTGGGGGCATGGGACTATGCTGGGGCCGGCCGCCGCTCCCCAGATCGGCGCCGACATCCCGTCGCAGCGTGCATCTTAAGACCCGTGCCTGACCAGCGCGGATCGCGCGAGCGCGAGCGGGTTCCCCTAGCGAAAGCGACCTAGCCATGAAGATTGCCACCGACGCGCCCATTCCAGATTGGGCGGCCCTCGAGACCGCCTTTGAGCACAACGCCCCGGACCACCACGCATACATCGACCTGAGCAACGGCCAGGTCGTCACGATCAACGACAGCCGCCCGGAGGACGAGGAGAAGCGGGCGCTCATCGCCAAGAGCACCGGCCGCTTCATCCACCTCGACCCGGCCTCGTCACGCGAGCAGTACCGCTGGATGGAGCGCTTCGTCGCCTCCGTCGAGGAGCCGGGCCTGCGCGAGCGCCTGGTGCTCGCCATCGACGGCAAGGGCGCGTTTCGCCGGTTCAAGGACGTGCTGCTGTCCTACCCGGTCGAGCGCGACCGGTGGTTCAGCTACCGCGCCAACCTGCTGCACATCTACATCGACGGCTGGCTCGCCAGCCAGGACGTCTCGCTCGGCGCCTACCCGCCGTGGGGCAAGCCCGAGGAGCCGACCGAGCCCAACGTGCCGCTGGAGAAGCCGCTCGGCGAGCGCGGGGTGAACGTGTCGGAGACCCTGCGCCGGACCGCGCGCGAGCTGATCGACCGCCTGCCGGCGCTCGAGCTGCCGGCCGCGATCGCGTACATGCAATATCTCCAGGAGCGCATGCCCTCGGTGATCGAGCCCACCCCGTGAGCCGCCGGCGCGCTCGCCTCGTTGCCTCGCGGCCCGGCACGACATGACCGAAGAGACAGGTCGAAGCTTCAAGCGCTTCATCGGCGTCAACCTCGGGGGCGGCCGCGGGAAGACCACCGCGGTCGCTCGCCTCGAGCGGGCGGGGCGGGGCGTCAACCTCGTCGAGGCCCGCATGCGCCACGGCCACCGCGGCGGCGGCGAGGACAGCCACGACGACAGCGGCGACCCGCTGTTCCGCGACGAGGTGCTGGTCGCCTATCTGCTGCGCCACCTCGACGACGAGACCGTGGTCGCGATCAACGCGCCGCTGACCTTGCCGCCGTGCATCCGCTGCCCGCTGCCCTGCCCGGGCGTGCCGGCGTGCACGGTGCCGGTGGTCGCGTGGATGCGCAAGCACGCGCCCGCGCTGTCGGTCCATCGCGGCCGCAGCGACCGCGGCAAGCCGGCGGTGACGCCGTATACGCAGCGCGCCTCCGACCTGCTGCTGACGCACGCGGGGCTCCAGCCGCGGGAGTCGCTGGGGCAGGGGATGGGCCCGCTGGCCGCGCGGGCGGCCTACCTGCGCCACGCCCTCTCGCCGCACCTGCGTCTCCACGACAACTTGATCGAGGTGCACCCGCCAGCGACGATCATCCGCCTGTTCGGCGCGGCGGTGGAGCGTCGACTCGGGCGCGGTCCCGCCGACGAGGTCGCGGCCCAGCGGCGAAAGATCTTCGTCGGTCTCGGCGAGAAGCTGCGCTTCGATTATGTGTGGCCGGAGATCGTGGTCCGAAGCCCCCATATCTTCGAGGCCGTGCTCTCGGCGTTTACGGCGTTCTTGTGGTCGACCCAGGCCTGGCAAGGCCCGGCCGACCTGCTGCCGCCGCCACCCGCCGAGCCCGCGATCGTCCGCGACCCGCTGACGCCCGCGCTCGCCGAATTCGGCGCCCTCTGGCTCGAGGACGGATGGATCTGGGTCCCTCCGGTGCAAACACGCCCTGAACCGCTCGCCGGGTCCGTGTGATTGAGCACGGACAATTCCCCAGACCGACCCCCATCGCAGGCCGTTCAGGCGCCCCGTGAACTCGTCGCGCCCGCCCTGCTGTCCACCCGCGCGCGCCCCCGGCTGGCGCTCCGCGAGCCCCCATCGGCGGCTTGCCTGCGGTGCGGCCCCGGGTGCAAAGTGGAGCCTCCCTCGCCATGGCTGATCCGGGCAATCCATCCGAGTTCTCCCCAGCGGAGCTCGACCGCCTCGAAGACGCCCTCGAGCAGTGGACCGGTGACGCGTTCGATCATCCTGTCCCCGAGGACAGCTCGCTGCCCGCGCCGTTGCGCGCCCGGCTCGCCGATTATCGCGATGTCCTGGCCCTGAGCCGCGAGGCGCTGGCGCTCGAAGACGTGCCCGAGGACCTGCTCACCAGCGTGCTCGCCGAGGCCCATGCGAGCGCCGCGTCCGCCCCGCTGACCACCCCGCGGCCCGACCCGACCAGGCCCGGCCTGTGGGCGCGCCTGCGTCGCTCGTTGCTGCTGCCCGGGGTCGCGCTCGCCGGCTCGACCGTGATGTTGCTGTGGCTGGTGCAGCCGCCCGACCAGGCGGATGAGCTGGTCGCCGAGCGCGGCGCACCAGGCGGCACCCAGGCGCCCACGGACGTGGCGCCGGCGCCCGCACGCCTGGCCCCCGGCGATGGCCCGGCCCCCGCTGGACCGTCGCCCGCCGAGGCCGCGCCGGCCCCGGCACCTCCGCCGTCATCGGACGCGCCCGGCCGCGTCGACGAGGCCCTCAAGCTCGATGCTCGGGCCGCCGCGGACGCGAGCCCCGCAGCGACGGCGCCGGACGTCGACCACAAGGCGGCCGGATCGAAGGCCGAGTTGAAGGCCCCGAGCAAGCGCCACAGCAAGGAAGAGGCCGCCGACCTCGAGATCGAGGTGCTGCCAGGGCTCGACGATGCGCCGACCCAGGACGCCGACAAGGAGGCCCTGCGAGACACCCTCGAGCAGGCGGACAGCCATCGCCGTGGCGGTCGCTGCGAGGCCGCCATGGCGCTCTACGAGCAGGCGTTCACGATGAGCGGCCCGGCCGACGAGCGAGCCCGTGCGCGCGCCGGCTACGGGCTGTGCGTGTCCAGCCAGGGCGACGACGGCAAGGCCGACAAGTACTTCGAGTATGCGACGCGGCTCTCGCCCGGCGTCGCCGGCTGGATCGCCCGCGAGCGGGGCGAGGGCGCGTACAGCAAGAAGTCCAAGGTCAGCAAGCCGAGCCCCGCGAAGTCGAAGTTGCCGACGGCCGAGCCGTTCAAGTGAGCCGTCGCCGCGGCAGCCAGCCGCCGCGCGGGCTAGTCGATGTCGACGCCGAAGCTGACGACGATGGCGGGCCCATCGAAGGCCGGGAAGCGGTGCTCGAACACCGCCTTGCGCGCGCAGGGCACGATCCCCCAGACCCGCAGGCTCGCGGGTGCGCTCACCGACACGCTCTCGACCTTGCCGGCGGGCAGGATGCGCAGCTTGAACTTGAGGCTGCCGGCCCCGATCTCGCCGTAGCGGCTGGCGGTCGTCACGCAGGACTCGATCGCGGGGTTGACCCGCGCGAAGTGCTGGTCGAGCACGGCCTCGGAGAGCCGCTCGCTGCCCGCCTTCATGTCGAGGGCCTGCGCCTCCGCGGCGCTGAACTCGGGGATCCTTCGATCGTCGACGGCGACGAAGGGCGGCAGGGGCTCGTCGCCCGCGGCGTC
>Ga0075152_10001674_pt1 | contig 16059 bp, 18 predicted proteins | sample JI61114C2DNA_FD_70964 | JGI IMG/M metagenome (GOLD analysis project Ga0075152, IMG submission 70964) | Wastewater effluent complex algal communities from Wisconsin, to seasonally profile nutrient transformation and Carbon sequestration -... | ecosystem: Engineered > WWTP > Effluent > Algae...
CTATGCCATCAAAAAATATCGTAAAGTTGTACGCCCCACATCAGTATTACCATGTGTATAATCGAGGCGTAGCAAAACAAACTATTTTTCACGATGCGCAGGATAAGAAAAAATTCCTGAGTATATTGGCCCGCCATCTTGATCCTGAAAATGCCGAGAGGCGGTATGACGGTGTGGCGTATGAAAAATTTCTTAACCTTGAATTACTTAGTTATTGTCTGTTAGGTAATCATTTCCATCTTTTCTTCTATCTAGGAGATGACGACGAAGCGCTGAAAAAGTGCATGCAACAGGTCTGTACTGCTTATGCCATGTATTTCAATAAGCGTTACAAACGCGTTGGGCCGGTTTTCCAAGGGGTTTTCAAAGCATCAACCATACACGACGAAGCGTACTTGCTACACATAACGCGTTATATTCACATGAACCCACGCAGGTATAAAACATACTATTACTCAAGTCTGCGTTATTACCTTACTCATACACCGCCGCCATGGTTGAAGCCTGCTAGGGTGACGGACCTATTCGATGGAGATTATCTCAAGTTTTTGGAAGATTACGAGGGGATTAGAGATACGCTTGAAGCTGTCAAGCAAGAGCTCGTCTCAGAATGACAAGAAAATACAGATACAAAGGTGAGACCTTAATAGACTTAATAGAGTCGGAGTTATTTTGAATTGGCGAGGAGGACAGGGCTCTCCTTAGTAATGTACGGAGACACGCATGCCGATGTAGGCGAAATTATACATCATTTTGGCGTCAGCAATGGTCATGTTTATGCAGCCGTGGCTCATGGGAGTGCCAAAGTTGTTGTGCCAGTAGGCACCGTGGAACGCTTCGGCGTCAGGGTTAAAGAAAACTACCCAGGGCACATTCGGCACGACATAACTCTCACCGTTGATGGTGCCGCGCATGGTGTGGAGCGGAATCTTGCGAGAAACCGCCCATTCTCCGGGGTCGCTCGGTGTCGCGGCCCGGCCGGAAGAGATGCGAAACGTCTGAATAACCTGATCGTCAAGGTGCATGTAGGCCTCCTGGCGAGTCAGGTTGACTTCGGCCCATCGGTTGACGCCATTGAAGGTTTTTTCGCTGTAGCCGCCTTCCTCCACCTCTATATCGGTGTGGAAGGCTTTGCCTGACTTTAGGGCGGTGACTATACTGGCGGCAAGTTTTTCGTTACCGACCAGTTTTTGACCGCGCACGCCTTCTTGGATAACGAGTTTTTCACCAGTATTTGGATTGACTAAGCTAATCTGATCACGTGCTGCCCGGGCAATAGTACTTGTGACATTGTTATCGACGAACTCTTGCACACGGTCGGGGTTGACGCTGATCTCCAGGGTTTTCTGCTCCGGTTTCGGGATGATGTCGAGCAAGGTATCTATTTCTGACGGTTCAAAATAAAACACTCGCCGGCCGCCGTAAAACATCTGTATGTCACTTACCAGCAGCGTGTTAGCCTTTTTTTGGGCTGTTTCGGCGGCAGCACGGCCGATGGTGGCGTTGGTTGGAACTGGCGTGATGGCAATGGTGACGGCGCCGGGGTGAGCAGCCGCTTTGTCGAGCCCTTCGGTCACCTGGTGCATATGGATGCCCTGGCCAGGGGTTGCAGGCATGACATCGTACTGCTTGGTTTCAGTGTTAAAGGCAAGTTTGGCGTCGACGGGCAGTATCCAGCCTTTGATGAGGTGTTTTTGCATGTATGCGTCAAAGGCAGTACGGTTAACCTGGTAGATTAGCGGTACGTTTTCAGTGTGCCAAAACTGCAACCGGTCTAAGAGGGACTGTTTTTTAGCGTTGACAGCCTGTTTGGCAGTAGCAGCGGTGTCAAATGCTATGCCGGCGTTGGCAGGCGTGACATTTTCGGATGCACCACCTGTCTTAAAAGTCAGCTTCACGGCCGCAGCCTGCACTTTGGCAAGGGCTGCTAGATCGCGTTCGCTCTTGCCGGACACTGGCTGCCCGGCCATCTGCACGTTTGGCAGCGCCCTGGTACTAAAAATTGCGCTGTATATACCGGCGATTATGAGGAGTAGGCCTAGTACGACAAGGGGCCATAGTACTTTGTTAGATAGGCTTTTTGACTCAGTCTGCGGCTTTTCTTCAAATGGCTGTTCTTTAGGCTTCTGAGAGTCTTCCGAGTTGCTTTCAGCTACTGGGTCTGTCTCGGCAACCTTCTGAGCCGCTTCAACTTCTGTCTGCCTTTCTTCTGTCTCAAGAGCAGCAGGGGCAGCCTCTTGATCTGCTGATTCATCTGCGGCAGGCGGTTCGGCAGAAGTCTCATCGGCAGGGGTGACTTCGCGGGGGCTATCTACGCCAGGTTTTTCTGCCGCAACAGGCATTTCATCGGCGTTTTCTAGTGTGGGGGCAGTTTTCATTGCAGCGGCTTCGCTCGAAGACTTCTTAGCGGTAAATTTAGTTTTATCCGTGTCATAGGCGCTTTGTTGTACTCTTTGCTATATTTGCCTAGTAGTATAGCGGCCTGATAAGACTATGTCGAGACAAGAAGATGGAGTAAAACTGGACTAATTTATAAAAACGTGACATAATACAAAAATATCCTTATGAACAGAGCAGAGAGTGCAAAAAAAGCAGCAGTTGGAATTGTGGCCGGCATCGGCGGCTTTGCAGGCTTTTGTGCTGGCACAGAGCTCGTACACTCAGATTTGTCGTTAGGAGCGGTGAATGTTTCGTTGGATCCTGAGCTGAGCGCAAATGGTGACAATCTAGCAGTCGTAGACTTAGGGCCGGTCTCCATTCGTGACCGGGATCTTGGCCTCGATGTGCCATTTGCGGGTGCTAAAATCACCATCGACGACGTGGCACTGGCTGGAAATAAACCGGCCGTAAACCAGCTGAGCGAAACCCTAACGGCTCTGGCTGGGGGCTCGGCAGAGATTGTGGGTGAGCTAAAGCGACAATATATCGTTAGTCTCGGTATGTTTGGGGCACTGGGTGCCCTTGGAGCGGGGGGTGTGGCCGAATTTGCACGTCGTCGGCGCTATGGGCAGCCTCTGGCACTAGCGACGTTGCTGGTCGCAAACACCGCTTTGCCAGCCTACGACCAGGTAATTCGGCACGAAGCTGACCAGGTTGCGTGGCAGCAGGTAAGTAGCCTGCTGCCCGACTCGCTACGCTCAACGGTGCTAGAGACGTTTCCGGCAGTAGGTGATGTGGAGGTCAGTGGCAGCTACCCTGGGCTACAAGGGCTGCTGGCAGCTATTGTCGACGACAAAATTGTGCGGCCAGGGGAGTTTATCAACAAAGCATCGCAGAATCTCGGAGAACAGATTGCAGCCGAGCTGCCAGCGAAACAACCGGGTGCGGTGCGATTGGTAGTCATATCTGACGAGCACGCCAACGCCGCTTTTGGACCGTATTTTCACGCTGCTGTCCAGGCCTACGACGCTGATATTGCCCTGCACACAGGGGACATCGTGAGCTCCGGTTCGTGGGCCGAATCCTTTTTTGCATCTGAAATTCAAAAATCGACCTCCAACGCCCCTTTCCAGCTGTACGTCTGGGGCAACCACGATGGTGCGGGATCTATGAAACCTTTTGAAAAAGCGGGGGCGATAGAACTTAACGGGAAGCCGGTAAATGTGGCGGGCCTAGAGTTCATCGGCATACGAGACAACTACTCGTCGACAATCGGCATGGCGAGAAGGCCAATTGGCCCATCTACCGAAGAAGAACAGCTGCGTTTGGCGGGTCTGGCCTGCGCCCAGCCGGTCAACGTGGTAGTTGCACACAATCCACAGCTACTTGTCGAAGCGGTCGAACAGGGATGTGGCGAAGCCAATATTGCGGGACATGTCCACACCAGCATTGGTCCTGAGCTGCTCGAAAATGTCAATGAAACGCGAGTATTGCGTTGGGTAAATGGCTCCTCGACAGGGCCGGAGTCGGCCTTTTCCTACGGCGCGCCCATGTACAACTCAACGATTGGCCTCGTCGAGTTTACCCCCAACAAATCGCTAAATGCCAATTTGCCACTGCGTCTCAACAGTATTACTGTCGCAACGTTGACGCCAAAAGGTGTGGTTTCGTTGGAGACAACACATTCTCCGAGCATCTATACCCATTACATGCAAGCGGCCGACACTGACAAGAAACTTGCGCGCCTCTCGCGCAATATACCGGAGTAATCAAGCCAGCTTAAAGGCTTTTCGCAGCGAGGCATCTTTGTCGATATGGGTTACCTCAACATAGGTAATGTATTTCTCGAGGTGTAGATAGGTGGCAATGGCGGCGACCTCCTGGCGGCAAGGTTGAGGGTAAATAAAGACGCTTCGTTGCAAAACCCGAAACCCAAGATGTCTTAGCCGGGCTGCAAAGGCGTCGCGACCCGATTTGCGCTCTTCTGGGATGTCAAAAAAGACGATTCGCCATCGGCCGTCCCAGGTGGTTAGTGTGGGCAGGGTTATCGCCTCAAAATCCAGCTTCTGCAGGCGCTTTCTCGCTTTTTTGGTAAGCGTGAGCCCATGCTCATAGTCTTCGGTAACGAGTCGGTTTTGCTTTAGGTACTGCAAAGCACGGCGCATTTCGCGGTAACGGGCTTCTTGATCGAGGTTTTTGCCGAGCGATCTGAGTGGCTTGTCGAAAATCTGCACTGCACCCGGCGCGAGCAGGGCAGTAGAGGTAACCGCTCCCAGTGCCACTACTCGCAGCATCCCATCAAACAACGCCGACCTCGGCGATTCCCTAGACATGATTCTATACTACGCTATAGCGTCAAATAAAAACAGTAAATGAGATAAGTTGCATGGTTAATAGCACGGCTAATAGTGAGGGAGTAAATGTAGAAAAAAGATATAAATGATTAGGATGAGGCGAAATAGACTCCTTCATAGCATAGTCCGCATGATTATTTGATCTTTAAAAAACGCTATAGCGTTTTTTAAAGTGTTTTGAGTTTCCATAAGAGGTAAGGAATGGTGGAGGGGATGAGGGTGATGGAGGAGGGGGTTAGTCGTTGTCGAGGGTAAGGGTAGTGCAGCGGATATAGCCGCCACCTTTCAGTAGCTCGCTAATCTCTGGGGTGAGGACATTGAAACCGCGAGCGCGGAGTTCGGCCGTGAAGTTGGGCGCATGGGCACCCATGACTACCGTTTTGCCGGTGCTGACGAGGTTGCAAGCAAAAGCGTCTTTGGCTTCGTGCAGGCTGATTTCTATCTTGTCGAGTGCGTCGAGTGCGCGAAGTGTGCGCTGGCTTTCAGGCATAAATGCCTCGGGACACCAGGAAATCAGGCCTTTTTGCTCGCCCTCTGGAAAGCGCAAAATGGAGAGGGCCAGGTCTATGTCGTAGAAAAAGCTGTCAGGCCAACCTGAGGCTTTGTTGATAACTGGTCTGCCAAACCAATTTTTTTGCGGGACTGTTTGTAGCTGTACCAGTTGGTAACCCAAAGCTTCAGCCACAAAGCGCTGTGCGGTGGGATCACTGCGGTAGCCGCTGCCGGCTAGTAGCAAATTGCCACAGGGGAGAGCATCACCCTGACCGCTAAACTTTAGCCCATCTGGGATAGTGTAAATCTCTTTGCCTAGGTCACGTAAAATCTGAGCTGCATAGGGTTCTTCGCCGGTGCGGGCGTTTGGCAAGCGGCTCATCACGGCCTTGTTGCCTCGTACCAGTGCCCAGTTGGCGGTGTAGACGCCATCTTGGCAGTTCTCTGGTGGCTTGACCTGCACGACCTTCACGCCTGCACTCTGCAACGCTTCACGAATAGCATCGTGCTCTGCCTGGGCCTTTTGCCTATCGACCTTGACCGAACTATCCATAAACGCGTTGATGGCCTGCCCATCGTCAAACCAATCCGCCCCACTCATCAAAACCGTTCTGTTTATCATACCCCTTCGATTATACATGAGTTTTGCTATCTCTATAATGCAATATCATTGACAATTTGAGATAAATTTGCTAGTATAAAGAAGTTAAGTACATACAAATACGAAAACGATGACCTAGTAGATTATGAAGTTTTATCCCACACAACCTCTCGAAAGGCAAAACAATGACTATTGAACAATTCACTGAAGAACATAGGTACCTAAACAATATGTATAGACTTGAGAATGGTGTCATTAGTTCTCCAGATCGAGTTATTGTCCCTACGGTGGAACATGCCTATCAGGCGGCGAAATTTGTAGTTAAAAGCTGTAGGTATGAAGTTTTAAATGCTCCTTCTGGGCATTTGGCTAAACGAACTGCCAGGTACCTCGAACAGCAAGGCGAAGTCATCCGTCCTGACTGGGATTCGGTAAGAGTGGATATTATGCGTGATCTCGTACGTCAAAAATTCAATAACAACCCCCACCTAACTGCTCAGCTGTTAGATACTGGAGAGGAAAGGCTGGAAGAAGGTAACAACTGGGGTGATCGTTTCTGGGGGATCAGTCCTCCAGGTAGCGTAAAAGGCGAGAACTGGCTGGGAAAAATACTGATGATTGTTCGTAGTGAGTTCAGGTTAGCACTAACAGATTGATAATATGAGCATATCTCTTATGAACACTCCACCGCGTCTTGTTGAGCAAGCGCATGATGCAACAAGGACAACTCCATTTTTCTACGACAATCAATGTTCATACAATGCAGTGCCCAATCGTGGGAAAGAAATCCTTGCGATGCCCGAAGCTGATGGGCTTTCTCAGCTGTATGGGTTTCTTGGTCATGTCGCTAGTTTTGTAAAAGATCCGTCTATTGCTGGACAAAGCCGTGCGAAGATTGCTGATGCTTCTGCTCTGGCCGAAAGCATTCAGCATAACTTGACGTTTATTGGTGCCCGAGAATTTGAAATAGGAATTGCTGGGATTGCTAACCGCTGGAGGGAATATTTAGATAAAGATTCGTCCAGACAAGTCCTGGCGGCAAGGAATCCCAACACTCAGACTGGGGGTGACCGCTACTTTAAAAAGAGCGATACATACGTTACCGGTCACATTTTGTCCTACTTGAGGGACCAGGGGTATAATACCCGACGAATAGTTGATGATCCTGAAAAGCTTTCTGCCAGACCTGAAGATACATTGGTTTCCATCACTGATGACTGGGTAGTGACGGGCACGCAGATGCAAGGTAGATGTGACACATTATTTGGTGAGAGGAAAATGCGCGACTTATTTACATCTGCTGAGATTAACCTTATTGTTGCGCCAGAGGCGTTGATTCGACTTGGTTACGGATTCCACCCCTCTTTGGGCAGAATTCCAGTCAGATCACATTTCAAAGCTCATGATGCGCCATATGCACTAAGCAGCGGGGTTCATATTACCGGTTCGCACTCTACGGTGGGATTCAGCTTTGCGACTGATCTTGAGAGGCAGATGCCCACTATACGAAAATTGTTTGGTCGTAAAATTTCTCGGCCTCCACTAACCACAATCTATCGGCCGTATTGGCCGAAAAGCCCTCGGACTTAGTCCTTGGAGTGGGTTGACCGGAAGTTGGCAGTCGGGTATAGTGAGTGCTAATGCGTTGGCACTCGTAGATTTATAGTGCTAATGCTGCATCGCTACACAACACGAAGATATAAGGAGGAGTTATATGAGTGTACCCTTGCAACCACTAGCAGATTATGTCGTTGCGCAAACCGAGGAAGCGGCCAGTAAAACGGCGAGCGGGTTGTATCTGCCGTCTAGCAGCCAAGAAAAGCCCAAAGTCGCTAAAGTACTCGCCGTAGGCCCGGCAGTCAACGGCATCAAGGTCGGCGACCGGATTGTCTACAAGAGCTACTCTCAGACAGAGGTCAAAGTCGGCACCGAGGACTATCTGCTGGTGCAGGCGCAAGACATACTGGCTACGGTCAAATAGTCAAATAGAACGCGAAATCTCTAATTTCTAAATCCTAAACAACTATAGATAGTCAAATAGCAAATAGTGAAAATAATTAAAAACTACTAATTTGAAAATGTTTAGACATTAGAAATTAAAAATTTAACTTAAAGAAGGGAGAAGTATGGCAAAGAAAGTTTTTTATGACGAAGATGCGCGGCGGCGGATACTGGCTGGCGCAGAGATTTTATACAACGCAGTCAAAACGACGATGGGGCCTAAAGGTCGCAATGTAGTGATTAGCAAAAGCTACGGTGCGCCGACGGTTACTCACGACGGTGTAACGGTGGCTAAAGGTGTTGAGATTGCCGACGCAGACGACGAAACGCTTGGCTACAAAGTGGGTGCAGAGCTTATAAAACAGGCCGCTAGCAAGATGAATGATGTTGCTGGTGACGGCACCACCACAGTGACGGTGCTGACCTACCACATCTTGAGTGAGGCAAATAAACTGATTGCCGCTGGTCACAACCCCATGTTACTGCGTAAAGGCCTAGAGGCTGCTGCGCTCGAAGTAACCAAAAAACTCGAAGGCATGAGCGAGGACATCAAGGGCGATAAAAAACGTGTAGCCGAAGTGGCAACAATCTCGGCAGGCGACAAAGCCATCGGTGACCTTATCGCCGATGTTATGGATAAAGTCGGCCGAGACGGTGTCGTGACCGTAGAGCAAGGCCAGGGTCTGGGGCTAGAGAGCGAAGTGGTCGAAGGCTTTACGTTCGACAAGGGGTTTGTAAGTCCTTACATGGCGACGGACACTGGTCGCATGGAAGCCGTCTACAACAAACCAGCCGTCGTGATTACCGACAAAAAGGTTTCCAGCGTGCAGGAGTTTGTGCCTCTGCTGGAGAAACTGGCGCAAGCAGGCAAAAAAGACTTGGTACTTATCGCTGAAGATGTCGAGGGTGAGGCGCTCGGTACGTTGGTGCTCAACCGGCTCAAGGGTGTCTTTAACACTGTGGCCGTCAAAGCGCCGAGCTTTGGAGATAAGCGAAAAGATATCTTGCAGGACATCGCTACCCTAACGGGCGCGCAAGTTATCACCGACGACCGAGGTATGACGTTTGAAAACGTTGATCTCGACGTGGTTGGTACGGCGCGCAAGGTGATTGTGGCCAAAGATGTGACGACCATTATCGAAGGAGCCGGCGACGCCAAAGAAATCAAGGCGCGACTAGCGCAGATTGAGGGGCAAGAGGCCGCAACCACCAGTGATTACGACCGTAAGGGTTTGGTAGAGCGCCGCGCAGCACTCAGTGGCAAGGTAGCCGTCATAAAAGTTGGTGGTGCCACCGAAACTGAGATAGAAGAGAAAAAATACCGTGTAGATGACGCGGTAGCGGCCGTAAAAGCAGCGCTCGCCGAGGGAATCGTACCGGGCGGCGGTGTAACGCTGGTAAATGCATCTGCCGCAGTAAAAACGACTGACGACGATGACGCGGTTGCAGCCGGACGAGCACTACTGGTGCGCGCGTTAGAGCAACCTTTCCGCATACTCATGGCAAACTCGGGCCTAAACGCCGATGAGTGGTTGCCGCAAGTCAAAAAATCCAAGGCTGGTCAGGGTGTCGACGTAAACAACCCAAGCAAACTGGTTGATCTCAAAACTGCCGGTGTGGTTGACCCAGCCCGGGTGACGAAAGAAGCGTTGCAGAACGCGGTTTCTATAGCCGGTACAGCTATGACCATGGGCGCCCTCGTTGTTGAGGTGCCTGAAGCTAAAGCTGCTGCCCCTGATATGGGCGGGATGATGTAAAGAAGTTATGAGAGAACCGAGATAGGTTCTCTCATCGCGCAGGTCCCGCCGTGGCGGGATCTGGCTGCTCTTTCCTGGGAAACTGTAAAACATCTCCGAAGTAAATTCGGGGATGTTTTTGATTGGGTAGATTAGAAGCGGGGGCGGGGGCCAGAGAAGTTGGTGGGTGGACGACGGAAGTTTTGAGTTGGAGCTGTTTGAGCACCTGGGTTGGGTTTGTTGTATCTGATGTCAGAGGTTCGGTTATAGGTCTCGAGTTGTTTGAGCGCCGCCTGGGGGTTCGTGATTTGCAGAGTTTTGAAATCTGCGCGCTGCCTTTCTGTTAGGCCACCGGGGAGCATATCGCTTAGCTTGGTGCGCGGGTCGGTAAAAAGTGACTCCTGCTGTGCTTGCTGGCGTGCTTGGTCATAGAGGGCAGCACGCTGGGACTGGGGCGAGAGGCTAGTGAGAGTATCAGGCTGGATGCGCCTCGCCGGTCCACTAGGCTGTGCGTTCGTATGCTGAGCGGAAAAGCTAAAATCGGGGCGGATTTGCGGGCTGAAACCGCTAGGACTACCAGTGGTCGCAGCAGTTTGACCTGGGATAGGCCGGGAAGGGGTCTGGGGAGTGAATTTTCGCGCTTGGCCGAACTGGTTAAACATCACTTCATATTACCATAAGCGACATAAAAAGTCAAGGTTCTTAAGGGCAATTTCACCTGAGATGGCATATTAACAGAGAGACGTTTCACCTCATTTGCTTATTTTTTCATTTATAAATTTGGTCATTGGTGATTGCGGATTTGCCATTGGACTATTTGATATTGGTTGGGATTTAGGTATTGGAGATTAGCCATTGGTAGGCTCCGGGACTAGCCCAGCAAGATGTTTTGGGCGTTGGAGTCGAGATACCAGAGCAGCGCCAGGCTGGCGGCCAACAGCCCTAGTAGCACAAAAAACTTGGTTTTATCGGTCATTTAGTTTGCTCCTTTCGGGGTAGCGACGACTACAAGTCGGTCGGTTGGGTTCCAGAGGGGCGTACAGGTGTAGAGAGTCAACCGCGCGTCGTCAGTTGGTTGCTGCACACTGACTTCGGTCGCTTTGACCGTGCGGCTGCTCTGGACACTATACAAGTAAAGCTTACCTTTGTACCACAGGCCAATCTCGTCGTTGGCACGAAGTTTGTCGAGATAGTAAAACACGCCGCGCGGACCAGTGTAGCTAAACCGGTGGCCGGCAATGACCGTATTGCCACCTTCCCCGGGTGTAGAAGCGAAGGGCAAGCGCCAGGCACCTTTGTTGAGCAAGTTGAAATTGTCTTTTTCGGGGCCTTCAAACAGGGGTGTATTTAGCATCATGCGGGGGATGACTAACCCGTCATGGTGTGCATCGGCATGAAAGGCTTGCGGCGTATCTTTGACAGCTTTGGCCGAGGCAGCTCTGACGGTGAGTGGCTTCCCCCCGGCGGTACTCTGAGATTTGGTTTGCCACCAGTACCACAGAGTAGGTGCAAAGGGCAGGGCAATAATGTAGCCGTTTATGAGAATGATGAGTGCCAGCAGCACATGGCTACCGCGGTGATAAAACTGACGTGACATATAGTGGTAAGTGTAGCGGATAGAGCGAAGATTAGAAAGCCGTTGCGCGGAGCCGGGTTTTTGCATGGGGGCTTACCAACCGCTCTAAAATAAGGGTAAGCCACTTACAAGTTAACTGCCTCGTGTTGCCGGTACAACTTGCTATAGGGGTCTCGACGCGTATTCTGTCAATTGCTGCAAAAAAACAGATTGACATAAATTTTAAAGCATGCTACCTTGTTTATGAAAGGTAGCTTATGCAAGATAATGATCAACAATTCAGTCAACTGCGCAAAGGCTTACTAGAATTTGCCGTTTTAAGTGCGGTGTCTGGCAAGCATGCCTACGTGGCTGACGTACTGAAGCGCTTGGAAGGTACGCCGTTTGAGACCAGTGAAGGTACGCTGTATCCGCTGTTGTCTCGGCTCAAGCGGGAGCAATTGCTGACGTACAAATGGGTGGAAAGTGAAACCGGTCCGCCGCGCAAATATTATGGTTTGACCGCTATCGGGGAAGCGAGGTTAGATCAAATGCACCTCTATTGGAGCCATCTATATAAAAGTTTAGAAACTATAGGAGAAACCCATGCGTAAAGTAGTAAATATAGACCTAGGGGGGCGGGCATACCAGGTAGACGAAGAAGGTTACGAGCTTTTGCAGAAGTATCTGGCGCGTGCCGAAAAGCAGCTGGCCAACAACCCAGATAAAGCCGAGGTGTTACATGATATAGAATCGGCAATCGCTACAAAAGTTATGGCCGATTTGAAAAGTGGCCAAACGGTTTTGAAGGCAGCTGCCTTACAAACAGCCATAGAAGAGGTAGGGCCGGTCGAGACAGAGGCCACAACAAGCGGAACGAGCGAAGACTCAAAGACGGCTGAAGTGGTGTCACGCAAACTATACTTACTACCCAAAGAAGGCAAGATTGCCGGTGTCTGTGCGGGTCTGGCGGCGTATTTTGGCATGGACGTTACTCTCATGCGGGTGCTTTTTGTGCTGATGCTGTTTATTACCCAGGGCTTTTGGCTGCTGGTGTACATTGTGCTGGCAATAGCTATGCCAAAGGCAGAAACAGCTGCGCAAGCGGCCGAAGCTCATGGTAAACCGGTGACTGCCCAAGAAATCGTTACCCGTATAAAGCAAGACGTACCGGCAGATAGCGTTGAGCATGTCGGGCGAGTCTTGTCCACTGTTGGACGGGTGGCTGCCCGAATTCTTGCCATTGTGACTGCAGTTATAATTGGCTTCCTAGCAACTGTCTGGGGTTGGGGCCTCTGGGCAATTTCGCTTAGTCAAACAACGCTTACAGGCAATCTCGCTGAGTTTGGCCGTTTCGAGCAGCTTGCGCTGGTCACGGCACTTTTCATTGTCGTAGCCTTGCCGCTGCTAGCCTTGTTTAGACTTTTTGAACGAGTGGCTCGCACAGAAACCGATAATCCTTCGCAAAAAACAATCTTACCCATAGGATTTTGGGTACTTTGGGGGGTACTGGCCGTGATGATCAATGGATTTATCTTTGCCGCTGTCGAACCTGTTCGTTCGAACGTCAACACAAACGATGGCTACCTCAAAATAGGGAAACACGCGCTCTGCATAGATGAAAGTAAGTGCGCTGAGCCCCGCAGTATCGACACGACGACCAAACGCCAAAACTGGTGAACGACAAGCATTGCAAAAACGTTGTAAATGTGCTATCATAAAGACCTGAAGTGTACTGCATTTCGGGAGGAATAGTATGAAAGCAATTCGATCTATCATTTTTATCTTGGTCTGTGTCGGCTTGATCTGGCTGTTTGTACTGCTAATAGCCAACGCGTTTAGGGGCAGTAACTCGACAACTCCTCAGCCGACAGAAGACCTCGCTAGCTATTCGACCACCGATGCGGTGACTGAAATGTACGTCGATGGCCCAATAATCATCAACCAAGACCACAATGCAATCCGTATCACGGTGGATCGTCAAGAAAGCAAAATCGAAACTTTGATCGGGTACGATGGCCAAGTGCTCGAATCACGGAGTTATCCTAACACAGCAGAGTCATATCGCAGTTTTCTGTCGGCCCTGGACGTTCTTGGGTTTGGACGAGGCGGCGTTAAAAACAACGATCCGCTCGAGGCGGGCACCTGCCCTTCGGGTAGCCGCTACGTATTTCGGCTTATGAATGGTAGTGACGTACGGCGTAGCTGGACGACTTCATGCGGTGGAGGCAATTACGCTGGACGCAGTTCCCAGACGCGGTCGTTGTTTATCAAGCAAATACCTGAAAAAGATTATTCTGAACTAACTCGTTCGCTCAACACCAATACGCTGTAATCTGTCCCTGTTGCTGCTACAATAATCCGTACAATGCACACGACGAAAGCGATAATTTTTGATCTGTACGGTGTTATGGGACTTAACGCTTGGCAGCGGTTTAAGAATGAGCATTTTGGCGACCGTCCGGCAGTGTGGCAAGGCCTACAAAGCTTAGGTCAGCAAGTGGATGCAGGCAACGCAACAAATGAAGAATTCGCAGTGGCCGTGGCGAACGCCGCTGGAGTTAGCGAAGCAGAGGTACGTCAAAAGTTTGAGCGAACTCGGCCCAACACACCGCTACTGAATTGGGTTGAAAAGGAGCTGCGTGGGACGTACAAGCTCGGTCTGTTAAGCAATGCTAGCCGAGACGTACTGCACACTATCTTTACCGCGGGCGAACGGGCAATGTTTGACGCAGTAGTGACCTCTTTTCACGTGGGGCTTACCAAACCAGCCCCAGCCATTTACAGCATCATCTGTAAAGAACTAGGTGTTGAACCTACAGAATGCATTATGGTAGACGATCAGACGCGCCACTTAGAAACCGCCACTAACCTTGGTATGAAAACTGTGCTCTACCGCTCGGTGGAGCAGGCGACAAGCGAGATTGAAAAACTGCTGCGCGCATGATTAAGGCTATCATTTTTGACTGTTTTGGGGTGCTAGTCACCGATGCACTCGAGGAAATTGTGCAGGAGGTTCGCCAGCGAAATCCCGCTGGTGCAGACGAAATTGTAGCGCTAGTCAGAGCCTCCAACAAAGGCATCATGGCTCCTACAGAGTCGAGCAAGCAGATCGCCGCCTTGCTGGGTACTGAGGTTACCGAGTATCGACAAAAAATTAAAGACGGCGAAGTGAAAAACACGGCACTGCTCGAGTATGTTGTGTCGCTTAGGCGTTCATATAAAACTGCGATGCTTAGCAACATCGGCAAAGGTAGTCTCGCAAAACGGTTTTCAGAGGAAGATTTAGAGCGGTATTTCGACGTGGTGGTCGCTTCTGGCGATGTCGGCTATGCCAAGCCGGAGGCCAGAGCGTATGAGATAGTGGCGGAGCGATTAGGGGTACGGCTCGACGAATGTGTCTTTACCGACGACAGGGAAATATTTTGCGAGGCAGCTAGAGGAGTTGGTATGCAGGCGATCGTCTACCGTGATTTTGAGACGTTCAAAACCGAACTGACTGGCGTGCTTAACCAATCCGGAAAATAAGCTTTTTGTCGGTGTCGGCTGCTTTTTGCAGAGCAGGGGCGTTCAGCCGCAGCGAGCCAATCAAGCTGGCACTACGCGCTGCGATGAGGATGCTTTTGGGCTGCATGGTAATACGAACCTCACTGTTGTAGTGGCGCTGTACGTAGTCTTTGATGGCCTGCACCTCTGGAGGAGTGTCGAAATCTTTGCGCAGTAGTATGTCCCGTATGCCGTCCATAGTTATACCAGTATGTCGTATTTAGCTAGACGAATCAAACGTAAGTGTTCGCTTAAATTTGCTACCTGTCTAGTATTTTGATTAACTTTCGCGTGAGATACCTCAGGCCGTAAGGTCGGGGGAGATTCATTCCTCCTAGGGGGTCATTGGTATAATAGGATCATGCCAGAGCTGCCCGAAGTCGAGACAGTACGAAGAGGCCTAGAAGGTCTGATAATAGGTCGCACGGTTAAATCTGCCAACTGCATAGATTCGCCAAAAAGCTTCCCAAACGAACCGACGGCTGTGCGGCAGTTTTTATTTGGCGCTCGCATCATTTCGGTACGGCGTCGGGCCAAAGTATTGCTTATCGATTTGTCATCAGACTACACGTTAGTTATTCATCTCAAAATGACGGGTCAGCTAGTGTACCGCGGCGAGCACAATTTTGGAGCGGGACACCCGAGCGGCTCTTTGGTCGGGAAACTACCAGATAGGTCTACGCGTGTCATCATCGGTTTTGCAGATGGTTCTAATTTGTACTTTAACGACCAGCGCAAGTTTGGCTGGGTACGACTGTATCCAACAGTAGAGGTGCCGAACATTGATTTTATGCAAAAGGTCGGGCCTGAGCCACTTGAGAACTCATTTACCGCTGCAGAATTCATCCCGCGTATGCGCCGCCGCAATGGCTCGAGCGCCAAAGCAGCGATACTCGATCAAACGGTCCTGGCAGGCATCGGCAACATCTATGCCGACGAAAGTCTGTGGGCGGCCAAAATCCATCCCGGGTGCAAAGTTCGTGACGTAACAGATGAAAAACTGACCGTTTTACTAAACGAAGTGAAACAGGTCATGCAGCTTTCGATCGAAAAAGGTGGCAGTACCGACAAAAACTACGTCGATGCGGAGGGCAAAAAAGGTAGTTATCTGACCTTTGCGAACGTCTTTCGTCGCAACGGCCAACCATGCCCGCGTTGCGGCACTGTCATCATCAAAACTCGTGTGGCTGGCCGCGGCACTCACCTCTGTCCAACTTGCCAAACCATTTGACACTAAACGAAGCGTCACCGGCCCAACGATTTGGACAGGGCGAGCCCGGGGGAGTGAGGCTGTCCAAGACCGAAGCTATCAAACCCGCGTGTGTCAGTAGCGGCATTTGTCATTCTATGACTTACTTTCTTTATGCTTACTTTTGCTTGATCAAAAAATGGGGC
>Ga0075152_10001676_pt1 | contig 16043 bp, 11 predicted proteins | sample JI61114C2DNA_FD_70964 | JGI IMG/M metagenome (GOLD analysis project Ga0075152, IMG submission 70964) | Wastewater effluent complex algal communities from Wisconsin, to seasonally profile nutrient transformation and Carbon sequestration -... | ecosystem: Engineered > WWTP > Effluent > Algae...
ACTTTCTCCCCGAAGACCGCCCCGATGAGTGAAGAAATTTTAAAATACCTGAATTAAGAAGCCAGACGAGGATTATAGGTTAGAAAGAAAGACCTGTACCGTATGGTGCAGGTTTTTTTTGTGAATCGCAGTCTACTCAATGGTTGAACCCCGTTGGGGTTCTAAAAATCACATGAATCCCTAACCCCGGGTTTCACCCGTGGCTATTAAAAATTTAAGCCCTCCGGGCTAATTACTCCTGTAAAAGAACCCGTGCCCAGCTTTTGTAAACCCGATGCCTTTTGAAAAAAATTCAGGTAAACTCCTCGTTCGTACTACTAACTCCGAAGGAGTTAAACCATTAATAGCCCCGGGTGAAACTCGGGGTAATGCGTCAGAAAGATCTCCGCAACCCCAACAGGGTTGAACACGTTGGTATCGCTAAGTACATGAGATAAATAAAGGATCAGGCTATGGTTTGGCTTTTAGGAATTCTATCAAACTTAAAACGTTGGATGAACGAAATAAAACCTCTCCCTTACTATTTACTACAATATAATTCGGATAAGAGTCAGCTCCTAATAATGCCGCCGTTTCAGGAGTAATATGCCAACCCCTCCCGGAAATACTTTTTGACAGGAGATACTTATTCATGGATTCACGGGTATCCCCCACGTTTAACCAATAAAAAGGGATGACACCCTCATATTGAGTCATAAGTTTATTCAGGTATGGTTCCTGGGTATGACAGCCAATACACCAGGAGCCCCAGACATAAATTACATATTGCTTCACCTTTTCAGCAGGAATAAATACCTGTTTATAACCCAGACTGTCATTATAACTAAACACGGGTATCCGGTCAATAGTATCCGCCAGCACATTTAGTTTTTTTAATTTTACATAATCACCCCTCCGACCAGTTTTAATTAGTTTATATACTGTTTTCGACACCGTTAAATGCATCCCCTTTCTCACATTCCGGGAATGCAGCGGATTATTATAAATGCTGATATTGCCGGCAGTATCCCCTGTAATCACTTTATCCCATTTACGATAAAACCAACCATTATGATTTACATCAGCCAATGTAATCAGTTGGCCACCCGGCAAATGAATCTTACGGAGATAAAGGGAGCTTTCTTGTATAATAAAATTTGGCGGTAGTAAATTCTTCCACCTTGCACTAAATAGCTTATAGAGCAAATTATTTATAGTATCAGGATTGTCATCAATGTACCGTAACCGGTAATTTAGCACCGCCTTTTTATCATACTGATTCCTCAATGATACCTGGAACCAGTCTCCTTTTTTGAAACGTATGGGATTGTCATCACTAAAATCCGCATTCCCATTCAGGTCGGGCAAAAACTGCAAACTGTCTTTTCCAAAACCGCTCAACAGATAAAAAACAGAATGCCTGGTCTTTTTTTTCTTCAACCCTGTGAAATAAAGGAAACCCCATGCGGACTTTTGCTGAAAAAAAGAATCTGGAATGGTAAAGACAAATCCCTTTACATCATTCCGGAGAGTATCCCCTGTCAATAATCGTGGATAAAAAGCCGTATAGTTGCCCGGCCGATCAGGGAAAAATTCTTTTTCTGCCGGGAATTTTTGTACCCGTTGTCCCGTATTACATGCTGTAACAGTAAGTATATTTAGTAAAAGGATAAGGTGAATTTTCATTTACTAAATCTAATAATTTTCGGCTGGCTAACCCTTATTTTTGCCTTTTATGCCATTCTCCCAGGTCATAGGACAATCCGCCGTAAAGCAACAACTCGCAGAACTGTTACAACACAACCGGCTGAGTCACGCTTTGCTTTTCCTCGGTAAGGAAGGCAGCGGCGCCCTGCCCCTGGCCCTGGCCTTTGCGCAATATGTGGTTTGTGAAAAAGCCAATCCAAAGAAATCAGCGGCTACCCCCGGTCCATCCCTTTTTGGTGATGAGCCCTCCTTCGCTGAAGCTACAGAGGACAAGCTGACATCTGACAACCGACATCTGACAACTGATTCCTGCGGCGTTTGCCCTGCCTGCCTGAAAGCACAGCAACTGGTACATCCGGATATTCATTATTCCTATCCTACGGTGACAAAGAAAGCCGGCGAGAAACCCATTGCCACCGACTTTATTACCGACTGGCGGGAGTTTATTAAACTCAGTCCTTATGGCAATCTGTATGACTGGATTGAAATGATCAAGGAGAAAGAAAACAGCCAGGGAAAGATTACTGCCCGGGAATGTGATGAGATCATCAAGAAACTCAGCCTGAAAAGTTTTGAGAGCGAATATAAGATCCTGGTGATGTGGATGCCGGAAGAGCTGGACAAAGAAGGAAACAAACTGCTGAAGATAATAGAAGAACCACCACCCAATACACTTTTCATCCTGGTGGCGGAAAATGAAGAAGCCGTATTACCAACCATATTAAGCCGCTGCCAGCTGGTAAAGATCCCGGCACTCGAAAACAGCGACATTGAAGAAGCCCTGATCAGCCGGAATAAAACCGAGCCGGCCATTGCCCGTCAGGTAGCCAGTGTAAGTGAAGGCAATTACCGGGAAGCCCTGCAACTGGTACAACATGCCGAGGAAGACTGGCAAAGTCTGCTCCGGGAATGGCTGAATGCCATCCTGAAAGGCGGTCCCGTAGCCCAGACCAAATGGGTGGAGGAAATCAGCCGCCTGGGCCGGGAGAAGCAAAAACAGTTTCTCCGGTATTTTAACCACCTGCTCGAGCAGGCCATTCATTACCGGATACGGGGTGAGGCCCTGAATATTGGCGATAAAGAACGGGACTTTGCCGTCCGCCTGAATAAGTTTGCCTCCATTGAACAACAGGAAGCCATTATTGAGGAGCTGGACCGGGCCAGTTATTATATAGAAAGGAATGCCCATGGCAAAATGCTCTTCCATGCGCTGACCATTAAACTATACCATATAATTCAGGATAAGGTTGTATTTTTGATGGAGTAAGTGTTTAGAGAATAGTGAATAGAAAATAGAGAATAGGGGGTAACGCCCTGTGTTACAAGTTGGTTAAGTATCTTATTTCTTCTAATATAGTTTTATAAATAACTGATTAACAGTCTTTTGCCATAAACTATATCCCCGCTTGTAACGCAGCGAACGCTTTCCCGTTTTGAATTTTTAATTTTTAATTGCTACCGGAGTACGTCCGGAACTATAAGCTTTATGGGTTGTACAGGTTGCAGTACAGATACCGGCGGTAAGCCGAACGGATGTAAGAGCAACGGCGGATGCAGTTCCGGCGGTTGCAACCGCATGAATGCGCATGACTGGCTGCGTAATCTGCCCATGGCGGATTTTGACAGTGCCTGCAAAGTAATTGAAGTGAGCTTCAGCCAGGGTACCCGCAAAGATTTTTTCCGCAATCCCGCTTTACAGCCTTTTGAAAAAGGAGACCTGATCGCCGTTGAAGGTGTGAGCGGTTTTGACCTCGGGGAAGTATCCCTGACAGGTGAGATCGTGCGTCTGCAGATGAAGAAACGGAATGTAAAGGAAGACAATCCAGAAATGAAGAAAGTATTGCGCCGGGCAACGGACCGCGATATTGATCTGTGGAAACAGAATAAAGCCCGTGAACCGGAAGCGGTGATCCGCAGCCGGGCCATTGCCAAGCAGCTTAAACTGGATATGAAAATAAGCCAGGTGGAAATGCAGGCCGACGGACGCAAAGCCACTTTCTTTTATATCGCCGATGGCCGTGTGGACTTCCGGGAACTGATTAAAGTCTATGCATCCGAATTCAAGGTAAAAGTGGAAATGCGTCAGATCGGTGCAAGGCAGGAAGCCGGTAAAGTGGGTGGTATTGGCAGCTGCGGGCGTGAACTCTGCTGCAGTACATGGCTCACCGAATTTAAATCGGTAAATACAGCGGCGGCCCGTTACCAGAATCTCTCGATCAACCAGACCAAACTGAGTGGTCAGTGCGGTCGCCTCAAATGCTGTCTCAACTACGAACTCGATACCTATCTGGACGCGTTACAGTCATTCCCCGACAACTGCGATGTACTGCAGGTAGCCAAAGGCAATGCCTTCCTGATCAAGAAAGATATTTTCAAAAACCTGATGTGGTATACGCTGCCGGACAGCAATAAGCAATACCCGCTCTCCATTGAACGGGTACAGAAAATTAAAACGCTGAACCGCCAGGGAATTACACCGGATGAACTGGAACCCGTGGATGTAACCGGCAAACAGAAAGAAGCTGAACCGGAAATGGTGGAACTGGTGGGACAGATCAGTCTGCGCACATTGGAAAAAGCCGAGAAGAAAAAGAAACAACAACAACAGCAGCAACGTCAGCAAAGGCCGCAACAAAGACAAGGCGGACAAGGACAACAGGGAGGAGGACAACAACAAGGTGGTGGTCAGCAAGGCGGACAGCAAAACCGCGGGCAACAAAGAAGCGGAGGACAACAGGGAGGTGGCCAGCAGGGCGGACAGCAAAACCGTGGTCAGCAAAGAGGTGGCGGACAGCAAGGTGGAGGCCAGCAGGGCGGACAGCAAAACCGTGGTCAGCAAAGAGGCGGCGGTCAGCAAGGCAACCGCAACCAGCAACGCCCCAATAATCCAAACCGGAATCAGGGCGGCGGTCAACAGGGCGGACAAGGCAATCAGCAACGTCCAAATAATCCGAATGCCGGGGACGAAAAACAACCCGGACAATAATTCAGCATCATTTTAAAAAGCTATACGGCACATGGAAAACCTTCTATGTGCCTTTTTTTGTTCTTATGCGCGGGACTTCCCGTTTCAAACAGGCGAAGTGGAAACAACCATTCATCTGAATATTTCAATTGCCAGACTAACGCCTAATGACTACCGGTTAAACGAATTACTGAACACCAATCGCCTGGTATAACGCGTCCTGAATTTTTCCGCGGATCAATAACTGGGAGAGTTTGTTGTTATCGCGTGAGGGGGAAACCCGGTTGGATAGGAAGACATAAACAAGATCATACTGTGGATCTACCCATACACAGGTGCCTGTAAAACCGGTATGACCATAGGTGGAGGGAGAGGCCAAAAGGGAGGGATACGGATCTTTGCGCAACTGATTATCTTTTTCAGGCTTATCAAAACCGAGTCCGCGTCGGCTGATCTTACTATTATATGCTGTAAATAATTTTACCGTAGCGGGAGACAGGTATCTTTCCCCATTCAGTGTGCCATTGTTCAACAACATCTGATACAGCAGGGACAAATCATAGGCATTTGAAAAAAGACCGGCATGTCCGGCCACACCGCCAAACATGGACGCCCCCTCATCATGTACATCGCCGCGGATATATTGCTGGCGGAAATAACTGTCCTTCTCCGTAGGCACCAGGCACTCCAACGGGAAGCGGTTGCGCGGACTGAAGCCAGTGGAATACATCCCCATTTTATTATAAAAGGTTTTCCGGGTGTACTGATCCAGACTCATCCCACTGAGCTCTTCCACTATCTTTCCCAGGAAAATAAAATCATTATCACTGTATACATATTTACCGGCAGGACCGAGCGGACTCATTTTTATACGTTGCAACAGGGTGTCTTCCCAGTCATCCCGCAGGTAAAAATTATCCGCGACCCGAACACCATATCCTTTCTGCGATTTGATCTGGTAAAAACCGGATTTCGGCTGACCGTTTCCGTTTAATGTTTCTTTATAAAACGCTATAAAAGGCACCAGTCCGGCCTGATGCAACAGGATATCACGCAGTTTCAGTTTCTCCTTGTCACTTCCTTTTACCCAAGGCAGGTAATCGCCGAGTGTGCCCTCAAGACTGATTTTACCTTCCTCATACAGTTTCATGATGGATACGGTAGTGGCGGAGATTTTTGTAACAGAAGCCAGGTCGAATATACTTTCCGGACTCATGGCCGGGGAGGCGGGATCAAACTCATACCGTCCGAAAGATTTATGATATATAATTTCCCCTTTATGTGCCGCCAGTACCACACAACCGGGAAACGCTTTTTGTGCAATAGCATCCTGTGCAATAGAATCCACTTTCTCCAATGCCAAACGGGTATCGGCTGGCGTCACCGGTTTTTTCGACGCTACAATTCCTTCGCCATATTTAAACTGGCAGACAGAAACCGGCAGCTTCCCTTTTGCGGTCAGTTTACCCATCAGCACATCCGCCGCCACTTGCTGGGTGATCTCATCATCCTGGTAACAGGCCACCAGCGTATAGGCATCACAGAAATTTTTTGTAGCCAGCACATTCCCGAATGTAAACGTCATCGTACGGATAAAATTCAGCCCCTTGTATAATTTCAGGGCCGCCGCCGTCATCCCGAAATTATCCATGGGTTTATTTGAATAATTATGTACACCGATCACGATGGCATCATAGGTCCCGTCTTTGGGCAGGGCATTCAGAATGGAATCGGCCTTTGCCGGACTGTCTTTATAAGAAAATAAAAAAACATCCGCCCCCAGTTCATCTTTCAGTCTTCTGCCGAATGGAGAAAGTTCGCGTGTACCGATGCCTACATAAGCGATTTTTTTCTGGGTGGCGGTCAGCGGGATTTGTGCATAATCCGTGCGGGAGGCTTTAGTGCCGGCCTGCGACAGTAACGTAATGCCCTGTTGTGCCACTTCCCGTCTGATTGCATCGGTCTTTGCATTAATATCTGCCAGGAGGTTATTGGTATCAATGGGTTTCATTTTATTCAACCCCAGCTGGTATTTGGAAGCCAGTACTTTCCGGACCTTGCTGTAAATATTTTCCCAGGTCAATCGGTTATCCGCAATGGCTTTTTTAATCGCCGCAATAGATTCAGCCACGCTCTCCGGAAGACATAACATATCGTTTCCGGCAATGATGGCTTCCACGGATATGGTACCTCCCGGAAAGTATTTGGCCACGCCTTTCATTTCAAGAGCATCGGTAAATGTCAGTCCGTTATAATGCAGACTGTTGCGGAGCAGATCAGTCACATTGTTTTTAGAAATAGACGTGGCTTTGTTTGCCGTATTATCAATGGCGGGAATATACAGGTGCGCGATCATCACACTGCCCACCCCTTCATCAAACATGGCTTTGAAAGGATAGAGTTCAAGTGAATCCAGCTGTTCCATGGTTTTATTGATCACGGGCAGGTCCAGATGTGAATCCACGTCCACATCACCATGACCCGGAAAGTGTTTGGCACAGGCCATGATGCCCGCATCCTGCATACCCTTCATATAAGCCACCCCAAAGGATGCCACTTTATGTTTGTCTTCCCCGAAAGAACGATAACCGATCACCGGATTATTGGGGTTATTGTTAATATCCACCACAGGTGCATAGTTGACATGGACGCCGATCCGTTTGCACTGTTCTCCCACAGCCAGTCCCATCCTGTACACCAGGTTTTCATCTTTCACGGCGCCAATGGTCAGTTGATAGGGAAATTTCAAGACACTGTCGAGCCGCATACCCAGCCCCCATTCTCCGTCGATGGTCACCATCAGAGGAGTCTGGGCCAGTTGCTGGTACTGATTGGTCAGGTTGGCCTGTCGTACAGGTCCGCCCTGGAAAAAGCAAAGAGCCCCGACATTGTACTTTTTAATGTCTTCGGTTACTTTGGCCACATGATCGGCCCCTAGATTGGAATGTGCCCGGATCACCATCAGCTGGGCAATCCGCTGGTCATCGGTGAGGGAGTTGAATACACTGTCCACCCACTGGGCTTTATTCAGGCTGCTTTTGTACTGGGCATTTCCCACCAGGGGAAGCAGCGCAAAAACAAGCAGAAACGGTTTAAAAATCCGCATGGTTACAATAGTTAATATGACTGAAATAAGAGCTTTTAAAATTAACTGTTTTGGGTCAATAGCGACCCGAATGCTTCCTTAAAAATGAAATGGTTATTTTTGACGGCTAAACCGGATTTTGTGCCAGATAAGATTACGTTATTACCAGACAATATTGCCAACCAGATCGCCGCGGGAGAAGTAATCCAGCGACCGGGCAGTGCCGTAAAGGAACTGCTGGAAAACGCGGTGGATGCGGGTGCCACGGAGATCAGGCTGATCATCAGTGATGCGGGCAAGGCCCTGGTACAGGTAATTGACAATGGCAGCGGGATGACGGAGACCGATGCCCGGATGTGTTTTGAACGACATGCCACATCCAAGATCCGGAATATTGAAGATCTCTTCCATATCCGCACGATGGGCTTCCGGGGAGAGGCACTGGCCTCTATCGCCGCCGTGGCGCAAGTGGAATTAAAAACAAAGAGAGCGGAAGATGAAGCCGGTACTTTTATAGAAGTGGACAACAGCGTGGTGCGTAAGCAGGAACCCGTAGCCACCCCCACCGGAACCAGTATTGCCATGAAGAATTTATTCTTCAATGTGCCGGCCCGCCGGAATTTTCTGAAAAGCAATGCGGCTGAAACCCGGCATATCGTGGATGAATTCACCCGGGTGGCCATGGCTTTCCCGGAAATTCTATTTACCCTTACGGCTAATAACCAGCAGATTTTTCATCTCGAAGCGGGCAGTTTAAAACAGCGGATTGTGCAGCTGCTGGGATCAAACTACAACGCAAAACTGGTAACGGTAAAAGAAGAAACCGATTACATGAATATCTACGGTTTTGTGGGTAAACCCGAAACCGCGAAGAAGACACGGGGCGATCAGTATTTTTTTGTCAATAACCGGTTTATCAAAAGCGGCTACCTTAATCATGCCGTTATGAATGCCTACCAGGAAATGATCCCGTCGGATTGTTTCCCGATGTATGTACTCTTTATTGACCTCGACCCGGCCGTAGTGGATGTAAACGTACATCCGACCAAGCAGGAAATTAAATTTGAAGACGAGAAAATCATTTATGCCTTTGTGCAGTCAGCGGTAAGACATGCACTGGCTCAGTTCAGCGTCACCCCCACCCTCGATTTTGACCTGGATGCCTCTATACAACAACTGCCCTCCATTCAGCAGCCGTTTACGGATGATAAAATGAATGCCGCTTCAGCAGGTTCAATTTTCAGAGGATTTACACAGAAACATCAGGCACATTTTATTGAGAAGCCGGGATTTGGAAGTCGGGAGATGGGAGTCGGGAGATGGGAGTCGGGAGACGAGAGTCGGGAGTCGGGAGACGAGAGCCCGGGGCAGTCTGTTCATTATGCACCATTCACTGCTGATATAGAAGTCGGGCAGCTGCTGAACACGTTTATCACAATCCCTTCCGGCAAAGGCTTCCTGCTCATTCATCAGCAATCCGCCCATGAACGGGTGATTTATGAACAACTTTGCGCGGCCAGTAAGGATAAACCGGTGGTGACCCAGCGGAGTATGTTTCCTTCCACGATGGAACTGGCACCCGCCGATGCGGCCGTAATGGAAGAGATTATGGATGACCTGAAATACCTGGGCTATACCATCGAGCCTTTTGGTAAGAACACCTATGTAATACAAGGCACCCCTGCAGATGTTGAGGCGGGGAACGACAAGCATATCATTGATATCTTACTGGAACAATACAAACATTTCAGTCCGGATGTAAAATTTTCCCGCCGTGAAAAACTGGTGCGTTCCCTGGCCCGGCAACAATCCATCAAAGCCGGCACAAGGCTTACCGAACGCGAAATGCGGCAACTGGTTACCGACCTGTTTGCCTGTACCACGCCGAATGTAACACCCGATGGCAATCCCACTTATTTAGAATTCAAACAGGAACAACTGGAAAGAATGTTCGGGAGATAGACTTCGCCGCAAATCTTGTTCAATTATTCCATTATTTTTTTTGCCGCCAAAATTCATACCGCAGGAAAAATTGCAGGGCATGGTTTCTTTCTTTTCTTTGTGACTGGCCCGGCAATGTGAACTGAATATAGGGTTGAAGACCGAATGCATACCTGGCTCCGAAAGAAAGCCGGTTCCATTTGTACTGAGTTTCAACTACGGCCTGCCAGTATGTTTTCCGGAACAACGAGCCTTTACCTGCTTCTTTGAAAATGGATCGGCTGACAAGTGAATCACTTAATGTGAGATTGTTTTTCCGGTTAACTTCTCTTTCAGCTACAGCACTTCTGAAAAGATTCCATTGCATACCGGCCCCAACAGACCAATCCGGCCGGATGAAATAATGAAAGGTCAACGGAAGCTGGTGATAAAATGTTTTTTTAAGACCGTAAGCCGTCAGCGTGGAATATTGGGGATTACTCCCTGTATCCGGTACCAGCTGTTGCCGGTAAGTAAACTGTTTGGTATACTGGGGTGCCCCATATCTGAATTCACCCTGCATGAACCATTTTTTCTCCTTCTCCAGGCGCAGGTAAACAGATGGGATGTAATCAGCCAGGCTGGATTTACGACCTTGTGAGCTATATGGGGTGAATGTTTGTCCGGCCATGGGCATTTGCTGGTGCAAACCGAAACCGGCCGAAAACACAAATGGCGTCCTGTCATTTACTTTCTCCTCTTTTTTCTCCTTTCCGGGATTCATATTCATTGAGTCTTTCCCGGGTACGGATTTTTGAAAAGCGATGGTATCTCTTTGTTTCACCTGTACCGTATCCTTCTTTTCCCCATCCATTGATCCGGCTACTGGTGGAAGAGAACGAGTATCCTTTTGCGCTGTATCCAATGTGTGGGAAAAGGATTGATTCATTCCTTTTGGTTCAGGTTTATTTTCCTGCTTACGGACCTTGGTATTTATTACGGGCCAATCTTCCTGTTTGGCTTTAGTTCTCTTTCTCTTTACCACAATACCTGATTGCAAGATGCTGTTGCCGGATTCTTTTCTCAACGGATTCAAGGCGGGGGTTGGTTCAGCCTGCTTATTCTTTTCGATTTGCATTACCTGTTTGTTCTGCACTGCTGTCTCATGGGTGCTATTAATTACGGTTTGCTGTTCTCCCTCTGTACTACCGGCAATCGGCAGTTTTCCTTTCTCCTGTTGATTTGCCGGGTCTGTGGCTTTGGATTGTTCTGCTATAATGCTTTCATTTTTTATATTTTCCCTGAACCATTGTTGTGGTTGTAAAAAATACCAGCCGGCACCTATAACCAGTAAGCCCAGCAGGGCCCAGCCCAGGCAACCCCATCTCCACCAGGCAAGCGGCCTTCTTTCTTCGTCTTCATCCAGCCGGCGCCGCATATCTGCCCAGGCCAGGTTTTCATCCGGCAATGGGAAATCGTCCATTGCAGTGGTGGATGACCATTGCCCGGCTAATTGATTTTCATATGGTAACCTTTCAATCATGGTTGCCTGCTGTCTTTATCATGTGTTGTAATTTTTTTCTGGCCTCCGATAAATGCCATTTACTGGTGCCTTCGCTGATATGCATGAGTCCGGCAATCTCCGGATGTGTAAATCCTTCAATCACGTACAGGTTGAACACCGCCTGGGTAGCAGGGGGCAACGCCCGGGCAAATTGCAGGATTTCCGCGGCAGAAAGGGCGGCAATAGCAGCAGGCGGCACATGTATACTGGCCGCCTGTTCCATTTCTGCCGTGCCCGTTACGTTTTGATTACTTTTAATCATATCCAGGCAACTCCGTATGATGATGGTTCGGATCCAGGTATAAAGCGACGCTTTCCGGCTGTCGTAACGGCTGATGCTTTTATACACTTTATAAAAACCGCTGTTCAGCGCTTCCATGGCATCGGATTCATTTTTTGTATAGCGGAGACAAAGCGTCATCATGGCCCTGTAATAACTGCGGTACAGCTGTTCCTGGGCTTTGCGGTCATCCTTTATACAACCTTCAATGATGCGGAGTATGTGTTCTTCGTCCTTACTCAAATAGTCACCAATGTTACTTTATAGCTTTTGAAATATACTTCTGTTTACCCGATCCCCTGCACATATTTCCACAAAATACTGCCCTTTCCCCAATCGTTCTGTTGGTATACTGATCCGGTTTGTGCCGATGAAACCCGCCTGACGCGATTGCCAGACAAGATTACCATTCAGGTTCATCACAGTTATTCTGATTTCTTCCTGCCGGGCAATATGTAAATTAAACCGGACTGGTCCGCTGGCAACAGGATTGGGATAGGCCGGGATCCGGCCGGCATTTCTGCCCTGCAAATTTCCCACGTACACATTTTCACAATAACTCCTGGTACAACCGGTATTGGTTGTTATGGTAAGACAGACCTGGTAATGACCGGTGTCGGTAAATTGATAACCCGGATCAGGATTGCTGATTACGGTTGAATCGGCACCGGAATAAGACATAACAGACCAGAACTGTGAGGTTATTGGCTGATTGCTTTGCGCCGTGAATTGTGCCAGTCCGTAACTATTGAGGGTATATGTGAATGATGCTGTGCAGCTGTCTTCCGGCCCCGGTTGTATGGTTACCTGCTGATGAATTGTATCCAGGCAGTTACTTATCGTATCCCTGGCGTAAAGAGTCACCAGATAGGTTCCGGTAGTAATGTACGTATGTACCGGTTGGCGAACGGAAGAAGAATACCCATCCCCGAAATTCCAAAAGTAGCGTACAGTATTCCCGTTGACAGAAGGCGTAAAACTGATTTGTCTCCTGTTGGTTGGATCAGCCGTATAGGTAAAGCTGGAATTCAGCTGACAGGGAGGAGGAACCAGGTAAGTGGAACAATACGTGTCTGTACAGCCCGCCATTGTTTCTATCGTAAGACAAATGGTATTATTTCCGGGTAAAGGCTGATAAACCAACTGGCTGGAATTGCCACCGGTTATTACATTATTGACCCGCCAGGTGTAGGTCCTTATCTGGGAAGATGAAGGTGTGGAATTTGAAATACAATGAATATCATAGCTATAATTAACCGAATCATAATTGCTGTAAAAGGAGGCATGGCAGACAGGGGTAAAATTGAGGGTAATGCTCTGCGTGCTGGAATCGCTGCAGTTGCTGAGTGAATCATACACAAAGTGCTTTACCTGGTAAGTACCCGGAGAAGCATATGAATGCGATGTAGTATGATCATACCCGTTATCCCCATCCCCGAATATCCAGAAATGAGAAAACCGGGGTTCGCTGACTACGGCTGTAAAAAAGGCCCCGGAGCCGGTAACGCTGACATTGAAAGCCGGATTGCACTGGGCTTCAGCATTTTGCACCGATAAAAGGAAGAACAGGCTGATAAAAACATACGATTTCCGCATAAAAGGCTTTTCTACATATACCGGCAGCGGAGGGAAAGGGTTGGGTGCATCTGACTATTTTCGGTTTAAATTACCCCTATTCTAAGGACGTAGTTTTAAAAACTGTCAATTCGTTGGGGTTGGAGGTTCTTCAGGCTGATGACACTAAACGCTTTGAAATAGTTTTAAATAGTCACGCTATACTATTCATAAAACAATTTCAGATTATAAGACTGTACCCAAACCTCGAACATCCAACCTCCAACATCCAACTATTTTAAAATTCTCTCAGACTTTCAACGAACCTCTCCACCGCCCTTCTTACTTCTGTAGACGTGGCCTGATGATTATTGACCAGGGTGGAAAAAATTAGCAGCTTCCCTTTTTTGGTATAGAGGAATCCGCTCAATGTCACCACACCGGACAGCGTGCCGGTCTTGGCATAGATATAGCCGTTGCCGCCTTTATAATAAGAACTGATCGTGCCTTCGCCCCCGGTCGGAAAAATGGTCTTGATCCGTTCCATCCCGAATTCATTCTTCATTTTGTTCAGGATGGCGACAAAATCCTGAGGGGTAAATAGATTATAACGACTGAGTCCGGAACCATCGGCCCAGCGGGGCTTCTGAGGAAGGTCCTTAAAATCGGTTTTAAGCAGGGTGTCGATGATCTTCGCATCATTCATCATACCCAGGTATTCATTGCTAACCATCAGGAGCGACTGCTCGGCAAAGAAATTATCCGAACGGTGCATCATGGGTTTGAGGAGGGAGTCGGTGGGTTGGGAATGTATGATATGGCTAAGAATAGTTCTGCTATCCAGCATACCTGTGGAGCCAATTTTTTTATGCAATGTGTCTTCCAGTAATTGTAAAAAGATTTTATCAGCAATTTTATCCCCTGTACCTGTATTTGTTCTGAATGGCAAAAACTGGGAGGAAAATTTTGTTTTTGACGAATAGGCTGAAGGCGAATTTTTTGTTTGAAATAAATTATTCTCGTACGGCCTGATGACTTCAAACCACCATCCTGCTCCGTTCCTGATCGTTGCATTCAGCCATTGTAGTGAAGAATTAAAAAAACGGGTCGGACTTACTGTTAATGTATCATGATTGATATAAAACCTGGCGAGGTTTCCGTAAACCGGCATTTCGCTCCTCTCCGCTGAATAATCACTTTGATAATCATCCCATGACCATCCTTTTCCCCGGGGTGCAAACCCGGATAGAAACGAATCATCCAGGTAGGCAATTCCTGAATTTGTTTTCAAAAACTCATAAACAGGCTGATTTAAAAAATCCGGATGCAAAAAAGTAGGATCCCCTGCACCAACAACCGTGATGTTCCCGGCACTGGTTTTTTCCCAGCGTAAACCCACCAGACTATCCCCCAGATACTTCATCGCCGCATAACAGGTCGGGATCTTGGTATTGCTGGCAGGCACGAAATATTTATCGCCCTGGTAGTTGTAGAGGTACTTACCGGTTTCGGGATCGTAGATGGAGATACCGATATGAGCGGTTTTTAACGGAGCGGCGTTGAGTACCGTGTTCTTAGCTGATTTGGAGATTTTGGAGGAGACAGAGCAGGAGGTGAGAAGTAAAAACTCAAAAGTAAAAAGTAAAAAAAATACTCCGAAAGATTGAAATTTCTTCATGATAGATGATTGAGATTACTATTGATCGGAAAACCTGAGAAAGTCAAAATTCAAAAGTAAAAAGACAAAATTTTACTCCGAAAGGTCGAAATAATCATTTCAATAGCCAGAGATAAAATCTCAATTTTAAATATCTTTTTGCTTTTCAAAGTCAAATTGACTGTTCAATTTTAATGACTGATATTTTTACTTTTTAATTTTGACTTTTGACTCTCTTCGGCAAGCTCAGAGTGACACGATCTTCCCCTCCCGTACACTTTCTAAAGCTGCATCAATAATCCGCATATTCCTGATCCCATCCGATGCCGGTACGGGATTTGGTCCGGCACCGGTGAGGGCTTTGTATACATCATCATAGTAGCCCATATAGTTACCCGGACCGGACGTGGTTTCCTGTCTTACTACTTCGCCATTAATTTCGGTATGTAATAAGCCATCAGGTTTTGAAGGGGCTTCACACCAGTTTTCCAGCGATGGTTTTATACCTTCCAGTAATTTGATCTCCTGCATATCGGAGCGTTGCTGGAGGAAACTGCCTTTCATCCCATGAACAGTATAAGCATATAACGATTCGCGGGCGATACAGGTGGCTTTGAGCCGTACCCGCAGCGTATCATAATAAAACAGGATCTCGAAATAATCATTGGCCACCACATCGGGACGCATCCGCCATACATCGGCAAATAATGCTTTGGGAAAACCGAATAACTGAATGGCCTGATCCACCAGGTGGGGCGACAGGTCATAGATGATGCCTGCCCCTGGCATATCGCCTTCCTTATGCGCTTTGCCACTGAAGGCCGGACGGTAGCGGTCATAGCGGATCTCCGCTTCTCTTAAATCACCCAGCCAGCCCCGGTCGATCACCTCTTTTACCGCCCGGAAGTCGCCATCATAGCGGCGGTTCTGGTATACACTGATAAACAGATTCTTTGATTCGGCCAGTTTTGTAATTTCTTCCGCCTGGGCTGTGGTCACCGCAAATGGTTTTTCGATCACCATATTTTTCCCGCTATTCAGCACCAGCATGGCCTGCTCATAATGCAGATGTGTCGGCGTATTCACTACGATCAGGTCCAGTTCCGGATCCGCGCAGAGTTCCTCCACACTCCGGTACAACTTCGCATCAGGATACCGCTCCTTAGAATCATGGTTATGCCTTTCCACGATCGCTTTCAGTGCATACCCGGGATGGGCGTGAAGAAAAGGTGCGTGAAAGAGTTTACCGGACATGCCATAAGAACAGATACCGGCTTTGATTACTTTATTCATGGAAACCGTGTTAAGTCAAAAGTAAAAAGTAAAAAAAAA
>Ga0075152_10001679_pt1 | contig 16032 bp, 23 predicted proteins | sample JI61114C2DNA_FD_70964 | JGI IMG/M metagenome (GOLD analysis project Ga0075152, IMG submission 70964) | Wastewater effluent complex algal communities from Wisconsin, to seasonally profile nutrient transformation and Carbon sequestration -... | ecosystem: Engineered > WWTP > Effluent > Algae...
CTCGACTTCATCCGACAACAGATGCTTTTCGTTGTCCATTCTTCCGTAGCAAATATCCAACCCACCAAGGAACCCTACATGCTGATCGATGATCACCATCTTCTCGTGATGACTCCAGAGAAAAGGAATCAAGATGAAGTTTGGATGTCTCAGTACCCGAATGTTGCTATGCAGCGACTACAGGTATTGCTTGGCATGTTCAGAGTCATTGTTGAGTGCTAGTTTAGGCTCCAGAAATATCACGATATTTACCTTGACTCCTCTCTGTGCGATGGTGGTTAGAACCCGATCCAGCCTGCTTTCACTATCCATACTGTTTGGTCTCAGTAGCACAAAGAACGGCGTGAGCATCCAATCTGTGATGAAAACTTCCTTCTTTGCCTTCAAAAGCTCGCTGTGGAGATCACGAAAGTACTCCTCCCCGTCCACATAGAACTTGCTATCACAGTTCTCCCGCTGCCTTGCGAAGCTACCAAACCTATTAATTTCAAGATAGTGGTTTTCCGAAAGTGCCAGCTTCACCGAGCGGATGAAGACTACGAACGCAAACATATCGTCGGAAAGAAGCTGCAGTGTACGCTGACAGCTATTCAGAACCAATCCGAACTTGTAGCCGGTGCTGCGTATGCCGTACTCGATAGAGAAGTGAAATGAAAATGGAATCATCTCCTTTATGTCCGACTCATGTGGCAAGTAACCCACACTGTAGAAGATGCCTTCGCTGGTTACTGTAAAGAAGCGTTTCTTCCAGTTCCCGAAGATAGTGCTGCAGCGTCGACAGGGTCCTTCATTGTGTCGACCCCCCGAACGTTTCTTCAGGAAGGTTTGACAATACACCTTTAATTTTCCTAACTCAGTGATTAGGTACTTCGCTCTTGCAGCACGGGTAGCCCCACAAACAGTTGGTATTAGGGGTCGTTCCTCACCTCCTCGGATTTTGAGATCTGCTGCATAAACAGCTCGAAAAACTCGAGTAGCAGTTGACTGTTCTAATTTTCGGACTATTTGCGCACTGGGATGCCCATGACCTTGCCGCTATATCGTCCCTTAAGCGCCTTTTAAAGCTGAATGAAATCCTCTATTCTTCGCGTAATTCTGCGTCGATTAGTCACTTACGTCCAGCGGTGGTCCTCGGAGTCTACATCCAGTTCGAACACTGTCTTGCTCATATCCTTTTTATGTCGTTCAACGTATTCCTCACTCATGAGTTATGGGCAAGCTTCCACCATGAGATCGCGCACGCTTAAGAACTTCTTGCGTCGAAAGCTCAGCTTCAGCTGCACCCCCGTTAGACTGTGGTCTTCAATCTCGAACGAGCTCATCATGGGTTTGGTCAGCGAATGTGAATCCTCCTCCATCCTGCCGACTAGTCTAATATATAATCGAGAACGACATTCGTGACGGAATGATGAGCTTAAATAACAACTATCGACATGTCAGAGTGCATTGTCACCAGGACGAGTACTCCGTGTTGCCGTGCAACCGTTCTCGATAGAATTAGGAGTACGTATTACGGGCGACCAGCTCGAAGGCGCGTACACATTACTGCTAACACTCAAGTTGGTTCGGGGTTGATATGCACTTGCTAAGACACTTCTCGTCCTGCTTGTTGATTTCGGAGAGTCTGCTGCGAAGGGCTGTTACATTATCATCCATCTTTCTTATGGCAGTCGCTATGCATTCGTTGTAGTCGCACTTCGCTTCGTTGCTTGCCTTCAAACACGCCATCTTCTCCTGAAGGTTGAGTCTATGCAGCAGGTTATAGTGCCTGTAGAACTCTCTTTGAAGTTGCTGGCTGAGCTGTCTGTAGGTTGCTTCCGTTTTTTCGTGCATTCTTACCCCCTATCAATGATATGCAAATGGCAACGCAGAACTCAATAACCGAATTTGAATACAGTTCTATGCGCAAAAAGGAGCATCTCGGCTACTACCAGCAATACCTCCGGAAGCTCAACCACTATCGCTACGATAACGGTCGGAAGCCAGTGTGGCTTGACTTCGAGGTGCTCGAGGAATTCGATTATGATCCACAAGGGTTTAACATATGCTTCGCCAGTGGACAGCACGGTCGGGTGGTGGCTCAGTTCGAACATCTTTGTTCAGAAGGATTCGAAGGGAACGAACTGTTCCTCTCCAATGAGTTCACGCATGTGGCAATGTCAATGGCAGATAGCAATGGTCCTTACCTGATGCGTTTGCTTTTGTCTCGCCGACCGCTAGCCATTGACTCAGTTGGAACAGGATTCGGCTTTGACATTAGCATTGTGGTACTGGACAATACCCTCAGTCTTTGGGGTATCAAAAGCTTTTAGGAGGGAAACTCAAACGAAGCAGCGGTTTATGGCCCAGACAAAATTAATCGACGGGGGACCAGCGATTTCATTGTGAGCATCCGGCCCTGCAGTTTTGTGGAGATAGTCTGCGTATCCCGAGAAGATCTTCAATACGGAAAGCCCAAGTACTACCCGTATTTACCTCACAACTAACTTGTCGTGTATAGGTGCGAGATGGTCGGGCAAGTCGAGTCAACACTCAATGAGCTAGTGTAGTACAGCAATCGCAAGAAATTCCCGTTTGGGCGTAGTAGGTTTGCTCCTGTTGTCACTTCTTCTGGCAAATCGGGTTCACTCTTCGAGAATACCTGTCCGAACATATTTCAACCTCCGAAGCAAGTCTCAACCGACCTGAACAAGTCGCCGACCCTGTTCAGTAGGAAGGTTGACATCTCAAATCCTCCACCATCCAAACCAGGCAACTTCAAGCAGCAAGCACAACAAGCCTACCAGAGATAACGGATGTAGCAACAGTAAACATCAATCGACCAACCGTCAGCTACCAAAATATCCAAGCCACATACAGAGAACCCGAGCTCGGTTCGTAGTAAAAATCTTGGGCACTCCTCACTGAAGAATCAAATGTCTGCGGAGTGGTCTGGCAGCTATCGACATAGACCAGAACCAGCAAGCCAACAAATCTACGATATCACTAACAGGACTCACTCATCTGTGAAAGATACACTGAACACTCAGTCACTTCCATTGCTGTTCAACCAGCTTAACCAAAGCATCAAATAACTCAATTGTGCCAATTAGGCTCATTGTAGAGGTACTTCTGGTCAGGTTATTCTGATTTCCCATGGCGCGAGATACACCATCGACCGGTCAATGATCGTCAAGCACTCGCAGCTCATAGCAAATAGTCTGAGGGAAGCCTCAACATAGCAAAACGAGATACTAATCAAGGACTTCAACCAAAAGCCATTTTGGACTTTGATGAAGGTCTTTGAGAGGCCGCAGCTATGCGAGCAGCTGTTCGGTGCATTATAGCCAGAGGAAGCAATTGAGCTGATATAACTGCTCAACTACCTCGAAATCAACTCGGAGGGAGCCACCGAAGACTCACTGTTTCTCCTTGAGAAGTTGACGGTGTACTGTTTGCTTCCAAAGCTCAACCGCAAAGTATTTCCAAGGGTGTTATTGCTCGTAGTGGACAGCCAGCATTGCGACAATCAAATTTGGTGTACAATCACAGAATACCTCATAGCCTACTTCAAAGCTAATTCAAAGTAGCTGCTCGTTGAGCGTCAGCTGTATGATGTTATTGCGAGCATCAGCCAAGAGTTCGTGGTGGTCATGGTGGAGACTGCCTTGTCTGTTGTCAAGGATGTAGACCACATGATGGATCTGTTGAGTGTGCTCACATCAATCGGTTACGGGACCAATATCGTTGAGGTGCTCGAGAGATCCTCTCAACCGTTCAGAACCGATAGAAATTTCACAAGCAGGAACTACTAGCTACCTCGACTTCAACCTGAGTCAGTATACCTGATAGAGAACATCAAGAAGGATGAATGTGCAACTTAACAGCTAGCCAGTTCAACATCGGGTGGCTATAGTGAGGAACCTCCTAATTTCATTCTGAAGCTGTCTAGTGTTCAGCCTCGAAGCACAAAATGGCTGGTGGTTAGCGAGCAGTTTACATGTCTTGATCGGAACTGGCGGTTTTACATATAGTGTGTGGACGGCAAATTAAGTGCATTCGTAGGTTATATGGGTGTTGCGGGTAAGGGCAACTTCTATGCTCATTTTACAAGTCTCGGAGTTACTTTCCAGTGTCGCTTCAGCAATCACAATCAAGCCTCATGCAGCTTATTCTACAGCTTTTGCGAGGGGCAAAAAGAGGTTATCGGGTGCTAGTTGATACGCGCATATCATTTTACAGAATTGCCTTTGGAGCTGGCTGTGTATTTCAAGGCAGCTGCCATTCATTCGTATAGCCTGCACCACCTCTCCCTGCGCTGGAAGGATATCATGAAGTACTCTGTTACCGATGGGGAAGAGACCATCACCCGACGAGTCTCTACCGATATGGGTAAGCGACGAAGCTGCGTGCTCCTCGAAGGAAAGCTGCTGGAATAAACTGAGGAACTCATCGTACAACGGCAGTTTGAAAATTGGGAGAAGGATTGGAAACTCCCCAATACCCTCTATTCACAAGTCTACCGGATTAGCGAACACAACTTATTCGCGTTGTTTAACAGCGATTGTTTGTAAATCAGCGACGAATCACTACTGCTGCTCTACTTATCGGTGTACTTTTTGGTCGGCGAACGGCTTTCCTTGCCGATTGCTGCTCTACGCATGCATCTGATCCCCCTGAAGAAGCTTCTTGAGGTGGGTCTGCACCACCCAGTTCTCAAGAAAAACGAGCTCTTTCTATCGATGCTACGGCAAGAGCTGCAAAGTCGACTTCGATAGCGTCAACCAACCTCATCCAAACGAAATCGGAAGAAAAGTCGAGCCTTAAAGTAGCAGGAGATCACCGAATAGCTGATGGAGTGGCTCAAATCAGACCATCTTGGAGCTTTAAAGAAGTTGGGAGTTGCCGCGAATACGGACTATAACCGAACAATCAGGTAGCCCACAAACGTAACGAATGGGCAGTTCGACGAGCAGAAGAGAGAGGGTTGCTGTCTATTTTGATGATGGATGGTCTGTGTATCACTTTCCGAATAGGGTTAGGAAAAAAGCATCAGTTGGGTTCATTGCTTCGCCAGAAGTTTGACTAGGTCGTTCTGCAGTCCACTCAGTTCGGAGTTGATGAGTTGCTGTTCTCGATAGGCTTACTCCTCTTTGCCAACGCACTTCTGATGAATCGATTACAGTTCGCTGAGCTACTTGTCGGCTTGCTCGAGGAAGTTTAGCATGTGTTGGTGATGTTGCAACTTCAACTGTCTCGACGTATCGTCGTCGCGCCGCAACACTGAAAACATCTCGCTAATGAGCGTCGCCCTCGCTTCCATAATGGTTTGGATTTAAACGATTACAGGAATGCCGGAGCGGCTGAGCCACTTTTGCAGTTCCTCCAAGAAACGAACGGATCAAGTAACTGGTACTTCACTGGACCTTGATGTCGGTTGGCTCTGAGTTACCTCTGCGGAGTACTTAGGTTTATGCGGCTGCGATCCAACGACGTAATCACGCTCAGCAGGGACTTCTCCTCCTTAATGATCAATCGGATCTTTGCGTCGTTGGTCTTGTCGATGAGGTAGGTGGGGCAGCATGAGCTTTCCTTCATGTTTATGCGAGGGATGTAGACGGTTGGTTTGTTGCTGGATTCTGCGAAGTAGGAGTGGCGAAGTGCCTAAGCGGCCGTGATGCGCATCTCAGGCTGCTTCTGCAACATTTTTCGAAGAAGATCGGAAGCTGAGTAGAACGTTGATTACCCGCATACGGAATATTATCGAACTCGGTGCCGGCCAGCTAGAAGTCGCACTACCTGTTCTGAGTGAGAACCTAGTTGAAGGTCTTACCAGGGAACAAACTCTTACCGAACAGTAGATGGTAGAAGATGGCTCCAACGCTAAACACATCAGAGATAGGCTGGCACTTTGTTGTGAGGTCCTTGATATTGATGATTTCAGGTGCGACGTATCCGGGGGTACCGCACCGAACGAATAAGTACTCCTTCTAGTCAGCGACTGTCGCCAAACCGAAGTCCACAATCACCGCATCCCTGCCATCCTTCCGAAACATGATGTTTTAAGGCTTGAGATCACGATGAATAACGTTCTTCCTAGCCATCTCAGCAAGGCCTTGAATGAGATCTCTCATGATCTTCCGAATTTCTCCTTCGTTGAACTTGGCCTTCGTCTGCAGTTTAGTGTAAAGTTGTGTTCCCTCTATAAACTCCAACACCAGGTAGAGCGAGTTATCCGACTCGAACACTCCTTCGAGTTTCATTAGGTTGGGGTGGTCAAACATTCGATTGATTTTGATCTCATTGATGACGGCAGGTCGACCATTTTACTGCGAGTATGTTGCTTCCTTTGCGAATGCTTTGATAGCGAATTGCTTGCCATCTCGCAATCGCTATCCGAGGTAGACGGATGCGAAGTTTCCCTTGCCTACCTTTCTCATGGCCTTGAACAAATCGTGGAAGCCTCTCTGATTGATCTGCTTTCTCAGCTCAGTTTCCCATTTTTAGAGATCCGTGACGCTATCGCTGTACAGCTCGAACACTTTGAAACCATCTGCCTTGAAACGTAGTCCGAGAGGTTTGCCAATAACTCGCTTTTCATCCTAACTCTATGGCATGCTGTACGTCTTTGGGTTTCTACTGTGGCTGCCTGATTACCTCGAACGAAATATCAAATGTCAAAGCGAGCTACTTTTGGGTGTTGCTTCCCTGAAGGTGGCTCATTACCAGCAGATCCTTGTATAACCGGAGTTAGCGGGTTCGAAGGGCACCTGCATCGCCTTTCTTTGCGAAGGTGCTGCACAGCATCGGCGTGAACTTGAGGAGCTTCGACTCGCTTTCGAGCTGCTTGAAGAGCTTCGGACGTTCCTCGGACTCCTCCATGCGCGAATAATAATTATTATTAAACCGTAACTACCAAGCGAAGCACAGTCACCTGTTCGGGCAGCCAATCACTTTGCTGTCCATGCTGGGCACACGAATGCGCTCGACTTTGTTGCTTAGCCTACGTCTCTAGCGAGATTTTTCTACGCTCTAGCACTTACTCAGCTGGTTCTCTTGGTCGTAGATGGAAAGTTGGCTATTCGTGAGCAGCCTTCGGTTCTGTTCCGTGAGTTGATCAATAGTCTGCTGCAACATTTTCTCGCGGTTAGTGACCTTACTGACGTGCCTCACCATAATCTACTTGTATTCCTCAAGTTGCTATTTGTTCACTCTCAGGGCCTACCGGAGCTTGTCGACGAGAGGATCGCTCTGGTTGATAGTGCTCAGGTGGTTCGTAATCTGTTCTCGTTATGCTGTTATCTTGATGATATCCTAGCAGATCTATCCGATTATTGCGACGTGTGACATCGCTGATGGTGGCTGACTGAATGCTGGTCTTTTATTCTGAAGCTCCTCGACTTGATTGCTGATATCCTCCAAGTTATCGAAGTTGAGCCGTTCGCCCAGAGCAACCAGTGTATCCTCCTGATGGCCACATTTCGAACAGCAGAGGGGTTTGGACAATGTTACACGTAGACTATCCAGCTGTCTGCGAATGGCTGCATCGTCGGCCTTTGGATCACTGAGGCTAACACTATTTTTGCTGATTTTACGTTGGATGCCATTGGCTCTGCCAGCATAGTTAAGCGTTGTGAGAGTCTCTTCGATGCTGAATGGGTTGGTACTGATGCATGCAATCATCAAAGTACTGGTGTTGCCACCAAGAGAGTCTTTTAGGATGCGAGTTAATTTGGAGTCCCGATAGGGAATGTGCTGGTTATTCTGCTGAGTCTGCCCAGTCTTCTTTTGTGAGAGAATGTTGATGCAGTTGCCAAGCGCCAGCAAGCTTTTATTGATATTGGCTCCTTCTGTGATGCCTTTCGGGGTGCTCGCCGTCTGCATCTTTTCAGAACCAGCCAAATCAATGATGAACAACCGACCAACGCTTTTGACTTCTCCATTCTGACGGACCTATACTGTCAACTGCTGGAGTGCATGTGACCTCGAACTATACAAATTGCTGTTGGTAGACGCCAATGCTCGTTTGCTGCACCCCTGGCTCAACAGTTGGTAGGCTTCGTTGGCGTTGTTGATCTGTTTTTCAATGAGATCCTGTATCTGAGTATTTCCCTTATTGTCCTCGATAACGGAAAGTGACTTCGTCTGCATGATTGGCTCAGGGGAAAGTAGGTCACGAACATTTTCGTTGTAGATTTCGAAGAAGCTGAAGCCGAGGTAGACTTGGCACCCCGGAGTCCTCTCCATTTCTTGTTTTCGAGCTAATAGGTGTTCGTAGGCGAGGTAGCAAACACCCTTGTCCTGCTCCCTAGCACACCCACCAAAGACAGTATATGTCTTCCCAGAGCCTGTAATTCCGTAGGTAAAGATAGTTGAGTTGTACCCTTGCAAGAGTTTGGACACCTGCGACTCCACAGCTCGCTCATACACTTCTTCATTGGACACCCTCTCGCTGAAGATGCCATTAAACCTATGGGGCCTATACTTCCTGTCGATGGACTTGTACTCGGAGTCCACAACATACAGCGTGCTATCCTCCACCTTGATGATGTTGTTAATGTCACAGTTGTAGAACTTGCTCATAAAGTTGTAAGCATTTTGCGAAAGCCTCATGGAATTTTTTGTGGGGGTCACGCAGCTGTTGGTTTTCTTGAGATAGTTGGTCTCGAAGTACGACATCTCGCTGGTCTACTGGCTGGAAAGTGGGCGGATCCGAATGTACACCTGGAAGTTGGTCTAGTCGGGCTTCATGCTTAACTGAATTTTATAACTAAAGTGCAATCAGGAACATAGCACGGTTTCGATTCCCTGGTCCTGAAGGATTTGTAGCACCACTTACCTGCTCAGGAATAGGTAAACCTCCACCTCGTCGAGGGTTGCCTGCTACCTCACCATCTTGTTCAGCCCTTCGTTTTTTTGGAGGATGTTATTCTCAAGGGAGTTGTCAGTCTATTCAAATTACTTGTGGGTGTCGCGGATGGTCTTGAAGAACTTCATGTAGGCCTAGCGGTCGAAGAAACGGCGTGTGTGGGAGCCACCTGTGGGCATCAATACTTCATGACAGCGTTTAAGGATGCCACGTATCACACAGAATCTAATGAGCTTGACCAAACTGATAACCTTCTCGAAGAGACGGAGATGGTTTCGGAAGATATCCTCAACAGTGCTGCTTCGATTGAACAGCAGGACCACTTGGAGAAGTTCCTGAGGAGTTGGGCGTGCTGTCTCCTGCTTTTTACAATATTCCTTCATCCGCACCAGCTATCTCTCGCTCTTAGCTAGTTCATGGATCTTATCGGTGAGAACATATACGTTCTTAACGTTGAACAGGTCAACTAGTGTCACCATACCGTAGCTCACAGCGATCTTGAGATAGTCGGTGACTTCAATAAGTGGCCGGCCGAGAGTCAACGCAATCTTTTTGACACACTCCTCCCCTTTGCTGACCTCCCTCAGTATCTGGTGGATTTCGGGTATCTCAACGAGTTCGATATCGGTATCCGTGAGATTAGTAATTGGCACCTGCTCGGGTTTGATAACAATGCTGCTCAGTTTAATTGGACTCTTGGCCGATACAAACGTGAAGTGCTAACAGCCAGACTCCAAGAAGCACTCCTTTTTGAAGTTGAAGTCCAAGTACATCGTCTTGAGCAGCTGTTTGATGCATGAGCGGTTGAGGTTGTACAGTACATGCTTTTCCTGTTCCAACACTGAAAAGAAGTAGGAGACCTTTCTGACCATCTCATAGTAGGTCTAGCGATCGGCAAGGAAGTTTTCCTTGCGAACCAGCATCAGCACCGAATAGATATACTTCGAGCGGAAGTAGGTCTGTTTTAATTGGTCCGCTTACCTGATCGTTGTCACGATTTCTGATGAGGGTTGGGATGCCCATCAGAAAGTAGTCTTTGCGAAACTCCAAAGCCAGAAATTTCCCGCATAGTTCATCTCGCGGTAGGATGAGCTCAGCTATCAGCCCAAACGACTAGTTATCGATGATGTCGCTTTGCTCTAAGTCGGTCGGTCAGTACGAGGGTGCGACTCAATTATCTGCTTGCCATGGCTCTCGTTGAATTCACAGACAAGCACACACTCAACCACCAGCTTCGAGGCAACTTCCATAATAAAATAATACTCTTGGATAGTGGCAGTCAGATGAACGGAGCCATATCCAATGAATCCTCGATGGACTGGCTAATGTTGACCTTGTCGTAGTCGCTCTCTACACTTTCCTTGCGGTCTTACAGAGGTGCACAGTACTCCTTCTCAGTGGTGGGAGCAACCCCTCTCGATGTCGTTCTGCCGATGCATTGGGAGGGAGCCTGAGATGTTGGACTTTTTGGCTTGATTACGAGCTAGTCAAAATTTATTTTTCGGGGTTCGAGAGCAAACCTTGCCTGATTCTGATACTGCACCTCGCTTTTGGAGTCTGATATCAGCATGTGTTTGGCACCCTCCTGCTGGGAAGCTATCCGCTGAAAGCATAATCCCATTTCCCTCACTTCCTTCTCCTTACTGCTACACTCAGCGAGCTGAGCGAAGCGGTTGAATTGTCCTCGTTTTTCATTACTCGCATTACTTTTGTTGGAGATAGTCGAGTCGTTTCTGCTAAGCTGAGCTCCCTTCTGCTCAACATTCTTCTGATACTGCGAAGGCTTGTAAGTCAGCAGTTTGTTGCGTTTTTTAGTCGAAGAGAAGTCGATATGCTCGATTGGATTCGCATTGATAGTCAGCGTCTTCGGAGGGCTAATGAAACTCTCAGGCTCGTTGCGCAGTGTCGACAGCTTCCTGAAGGAGAGTTTCTCTCCGCAGGCTTGTTCTAGGTTGAGACCTGAATCGACCTATTGGGTACTTGGAATGTTTTCGTTAGTAAACTTCACTATGGACTGCTTAATGTCACGGAAGTTTTTGCCTGGCTTGCGCTCCATGATCCAATGCTAACTGATTTTTATTAATAAATTAATTCCCGTTCCCAAACCCTGAAGGCTTGAGCGCAACATGGGGTTTGGCTAAGAGGCAAAGCCATTTAGATATTCGTTCCGCCTGTGGATTTCTAAGCCCAGTGTATTGTAAACTCCTGAACTCAACGAGCACCAATCCACCCAGACTATACAGAGTACTCAGGATGATGGCCTGCAAGCTCAGCACTCGACGAAACCACGAGATTTCCAGTATCGCTGGCTTCCTGTGGCAGCATCCTTTATATTAGAAATTAACATTCTCAAATATGGGCAAGTGCGATGGGTCAAGTTCACCAAACAAACAACCAACTCAAGGCTGCAGCCTGCAACTCAACCGATAACTGTTCTGAAGGGTTGATAACAAGGAAGCTCGAACTAATAGTTACTCAGTGCATGCGAATTCGATAGGCAGCCTTCCTCGATCCTTGAAGTACCTTGCTGGCAACAACCACAACCGTCTGCTGTTCGTACTTTGATTGGGGGGTTGGAGCATGTTTGAATGGCGCAACCAGCTTCCGAACCCATAGGATTCAATTTTATTGCTTTATTGAGGCTATTAAGCCACGAATCTTTGGGCGATCAACAAATATTAACAAATCTTGTTAGTTCAATGGAATACACGACTGGCGTGCCCACCTACGCTACTGGCTACACCACCACCACACCAACCTACACCACTGGCTATACCACTGGTGCTCCCGCTACCTACACCACTGTTAGCAACGCTGGCCTCGCTGGAACATCCTACACCGTCGGAGGATCAGGTGCCTACACTGTCGGAGGTGGATCATACTCTCTTGGCGGTCCAGTTGGAACCACCTACGTCACTGGTGCCCCCACCACCACCACCGTTGTTGGTGGACCAGTCTTTACTGGAGGTATCAACCGAGGAGTTATCAGCGGTTCGCTTGTAGGCGGCGCAAGCCTTGTCGGTGGCGCTAACCTCGTTGGCACCAGCATCGGAGGTGGAGCCCTCGTTGGAACCACCACTGTGGCCCCTCCCATCTACCAAAAGGCCGTCGTTGAAGAAATTCCCTCTGAGAGCAGGATTGAATATGTTCCCTACGAAAAGAAGTTCATCGAATACGACCAAATTGAGCGAGTAGAGCAGATTCCCGTGCAGCGTGTCATCACTGAGTACGAGGAAGTCCGTCGAAGTGAAAGGGTTCCGATCGAGCGAGTGATCCAAGACTACTACGCTGTGGAATACCAGACTGAATACATTCCCCGAGTCATCGAGGAAACCGTCATCGATTACGTTCAGCAGGAGAAGCACTTCGAGAGAGTCCAGTATCTCCCCGTCGAAACGTAACGTCTTTTTATAATTCAGCCAAATTGTCCACTATCCCGAAGCTGAGCTTGCAAGCAGCCAGGTTCAGGTCGTTCCAGGTGCTCAGTACGTTACTGGTGGAACTACCACCTACACCGCTTCTGCTCCCCAATATGCTGGCACCACCTACACCACCACCGGTGGACTTGGTGCTGTCGGAGGTCTCGCTGGTACCACTAGCTACACCACTAGCACTCCAGTTGGAGCTACCTATACCACTGGCTACACCACTGGCGCTCCTTTGATCGGATCCAGCGTTGTTGGAGGAGGACTTGCAGGCACCACTACCTACACTACCGGTGCTCCAGTTGGAGCTACCTATACCACTGGCTACGCCACTGGCGCTCCTTTGGTAGGAACCAGTGTCGTTGGAGGAGGACTTGCAGGCACCACTACCTACACCACTGGCACAGCTCCTTTGGTTGGAGGCACTACTACCTACACTACCGGCAACATCGGAGGGGCCACTTACACTACAGGCAACGTCGGCGGAGCCTACGCCACTGGCTACCCATCTGGTACCACTTACACCACCGGCGGAACCACCAGCTACAGCGCCGGAGTCCCCACCACCACCTACACCACCACAACCACCGGAGGCTACAATGCCTTTTGATCATTTTATACCTCGACAATGCTCACTCTTAAATATCCCCATTTGAATGGCAACTTCTGAACCTTCCCAAAACTTCTCCACGACAATGATGCAAGACGACACCACAGAGGCCACCGGAGGCAAGTAAGTTCGGCCACCCATCATCCCTTCCAACATAGGTTCGGTCTACTGTGCAAAGGGTTCATACAATTTGAAAGGCTTTTACAACGATCTCATCGAGAGGTTGGACAAGCAGCGAGCTATGATTCGCAAAGTCGAGGAGAACTCTGTGAAGAGCTTACAGTTCGCCAGTACCATGAACTCAGCATACTTCGATCGCAAGTGATATGCATATACAAGGCATCATCATTCAGTCTTTGTGGCAGTTGGAATCTTCGGCTTCTTTCTTCCCGCAATTTGTAGCCCTGTCATGAGGAAGAAGAATCCACCAATAGCGTAGTAGATGGTCGTGCGGTTTGCGCAGAAGCTTAGTTGCAAAGCCGATTTCTGTTCTTCTGTTTGAAAGGCGTATTGTGACTCTGGAGGGGGTGGAGGCGTATTGGGACAGGCAACAACCACGAGCAACAATAGGAAAAGCATGATGAAAGCAAGAATCTGCTTCCACTTGTTCAAGATTACACTGGGTTAGGTTGGGACATACTTTTTAATCGGGTCGTTCACGCCCTTCAGCGAGTACAGGAAGAGTTGTTTTGGTTGTGCACTATTGATTTTGAATCTCATTGACGTTGCCATTTCGTCGAAGTGGTGCACTGCAGTCTTCGCAGGTCCAAGCACTGCATGCCAATACATTTTGCGCGAGTACCTGGAAAGGTAGTACTTCAAATTTCTGAGGAACTCCTGCATTACTACTGCTCATACCGTCTCGAACTCTGCGGTTTTGACTCCTTCCTTGCCGTAGAAGGTTGCATAGTACTTCTAAATCCACTGTTTTGTGGGTTCCGTGAGAGCGTCAACAGTCTCCTCACCGCGACTGGTCAGTTCAATCTGAACAGGGCCTAGCTCAACCCATTTGTACTTTCAGCTTCCAACAATTTAGGTATATCGACGATCTGCGGGTACTCCAGAAACTTGGGTCTGTAGACGATGACAGTGACTCCATCCACGACTAATATAGCCGACGAGTCCTTCTTGTACCTATTTGAGTTCATGCTTACTGCAGAAAGTAGGCTGGTTCTATCGATACTATCCACATCATCTCCTCTTTGGGCCATCTGCTCTGTAGGGCGATGAGTTCAGCTGCGTTACCCACATCACTACCAATCTTCGCAACATTCTTGCTTTCGAAACACTCGGAGGGTATGTTCTCTAGTAATGCCTTAACTTGCCGAAATGTGTCCTTATCGAAGCTGTTGTGCCTCACTTCGCGCGGTATAATATGAGTCATAAATCTGTCAAAGTTTTATCACTCTCAGTTGCAGTGCCTCTTCAAGTTCGGTTTGGTTCAGCTCGAACAAGTTGCCGTCTTTACTGAAGATGTAGGTGCCAGTGTCCTTGTACTTCAAGTACCCGGTTTGGTCTATCTCGCACTCCAACGGCATTACTCGACGACCCCGTTGGATCATCTCAATCAACCGATCGATCTTAGCGCTGTGGGCTTCGATCTTCTACTAATCTGAACGTTCCTCCTCAGTAAAATTTTCGAAGGAGGAGTTATGCTGATCCTGCTTTTTTCTGTGCAGACCCTGCATGGACAGTTGGAGGGATGTGCTGGTCTGCATCCGGTTGGGTTGCTGGTTGAAACTGGTGTGCATGGTCTGCCGATGCTGATGTTGTTGCTCCTCACCGTGGTTTCGTTTTTGGTAGAAGAATACGTCCTCGTCGTCCTACTCAACTGATGACTCATAGTCACTTGCCCGGTAGTCTTCAAATTCAGGATGTTGCCGTGCACCGAGTTGCTGCTCGGAGACTATATAACGCTGCAAGGGTACATTTCTTGTCGAGAAGTGGTGCCTTTTATGGGACCACGCGAGTTGATATGGATTTATGGAGTTTTTCCAGCTCCATGCTGCGGTTTTGTACTTCAGCAGCAGACTGCCTCACCATCTCCAAGGCGGCACGAAGTTGGGTTTACAACTGTCCCAGTTGTCCGAACTTGTTCTTGCGCTCCTATTCGAAGCCAGTCATCCGTTTCTGGAATTTCCCCAGTTCAGTCTTCAGGTTGTCCAGCTCAAAGTTGTCATATTTGAACTCCTTTGTCAGGAATGCCTGAACATTCTTGCCTGTTGCTTCCAAATCCTTTCGAACCAGCTGCAACTTCTGTTAAAAGCCGTTTAGACCAGCACTTTGTGAGTCGAGCTTGAGCATGCCCGATTTCATCTGTTCCGTTTGACCCTCCAGAGCGGCGAGCATCGAATCCTTGGTATTGAAGTACTGCATAATTTGAGCTTCAATTGTTCGGAAACGACCTACCTATAGCTTCATGAATTCATCTCGGAGCTGGATTATCTTGGTCTCGACTCTGCCGATTTTCCGTTCCTCGGTTTCTCTGAACTGCAGCCCGTCGATAATAATTCTGAGCTTAAGTTCAATATCCCGCATCCTCCCTGCCAGATAGTCGTAACTTCTCATCATTTCTTATGGCTGCATGGTCCTGGGGTTGCCTCTACCATCCCCAACCCTTGCCGATACGCTCTGATCGAACATTTCCTTGAGTCTGGACAGCTAGTTCTAGCGTGCTACAACGAGCTGTTCGAGCTCTTTGATCCTTCTCTCCATCCTAATCAACTCCCTCTATATCATTCCGCAATCGTACTCGTTATTTCTACGGAGTTCCTCTCCGAACCGCGCACTATAGGCCTTGGTGGCTAGCTCCAACTGTTCGCGCATGAGGTTGAGCATATTGCTGCTCAGCTGCTGCTGTTGTGATACCTGTGAATGCTATTCGAATATCGGCTAAGTGATGCGGCGTGGCTGGCAATGCTCACTTTGAGCAGGGATGTGGCTACCCAGCTGGTTTTCTTTCGTGCCTTTCAGTGCAGAACCATGAACTGCTGGGCTAAAGGAGTGTCCTTGCATTCGATGTGGTGATTTTGCTCTGGTCTCCTGCAGCATCTGCAGTGGTTGCGCTGAAGAACTCGGCTGATGATGCACAACATAGTTGTTCGATATCACGAGATGTGGACTAGGCTGCGCTGGCCCAAATATTGGGT
>Ga0075152_10001680_pt1 | contig 16032 bp, 13 predicted proteins | sample JI61114C2DNA_FD_70964 | JGI IMG/M metagenome (GOLD analysis project Ga0075152, IMG submission 70964) | Wastewater effluent complex algal communities from Wisconsin, to seasonally profile nutrient transformation and Carbon sequestration -... | ecosystem: Engineered > WWTP > Effluent > Algae...
TCCCCAACGTACGTCACGAAATCAGGCAGCGGTTTACGGTAGCCCTTCGGCCATTCCGCGGCAGGATAGCCCATAAAGAACAAGCCTAAGCAACGGTCATGATCGCCCAGGCCAAGGAAACGCGCCATGCTTTCGCCCGTCATGGCCGCAGCCGTGAACCAGAAGCCGCCGAGGCCGTATGCCGTACACGTTAAGTACATGTTCTGCACGGCACAAGCCATGGAAAATTCTTCTTCACGCAACGGGATCTTTCCATCGGGATCATGCGCTACGCCCAGTGCCACCACCACTGTGCTATGCAACGGGCGCTGCACATGGTTGTCGTATTTCCGGGGCATGAATTTCTCCGGCGGCGTGATGCGTTTGTATTCTTCGCCAAGGAACTCCGACAGTCGCACGCGCCCTTCGCCGGTGAAAACCGTAAAGCGCCATGGCTGCGTCATGCCATGGCTGGGGGCCCACACGGCATTGCCCAAAACCGCGTCGATCACTTCACGCCGCACTTCACGGTCCGTGTATTCCGCCGGGCGGATCGAACGCCTGTCTTTTATCAATGCCGTGATGTCACTTATGCTATGCCTCATGTCTTCCACCTTTTGCGGCTGCAAAGAGAAGCATTGACAGGCGAACACGGACTAATCCTGTAAATCCTAAAATCCAGTCCGGAAGCCCGTAAGGTGTATCCTGTTCCGATTTATCTGAGCCATGTCAAGTGATCCATCCCGTTCAGGCAACGAACGCCTTTTTCAACTTGTCTACCTTTGTGGACCGAAACCTGAACCATGCAACTGAACCGATACACTTTCTTGGCCTTCTCACTTCCATTGGCCTTAGGCGCCAACGCCCAGTCCCTAACCTTGGATGTCGCGAGCACTGTGCCCGCCATTGGAACGGACGTGCCCATGCACCGCGGCGCTTTCACCACCGTGCCCGCCGGCGGAATGGGCGTGTTACATGATTTCAGCACGATCGTAGAGACCGGCGCAAGCACTTACCGCTGGACCGCAACTTCCATCAGCCCCAATGCAGGCATGTTCCCCACGGCCAACTTGGCCCTCAACAACGGCGGGCCGGATACCATTTTCTACAAGACTTCCGCCTTGGGCTTCGAACGGGTGGGGGAAACGCGCACCATTGATGTGCTTTTGGCAAACTTCCCCGCAGGCTTCACTGACCCCGTGCTGGAACTTCCCCTGCCATTGACTTACAACGACACCTGGACGGACGGCATTGCGGGTTCTTTCGATGTGGACGGTTCAACCGGCACACGCTTCGGCACCCTCAACGGAACGGCGGATTCCTACGGTTTCGTCACCATCCCAGGAACCGTTGACCCCTTGCATGTGTTGCGTACCACCACCAACGTGAACGAAACGATCAATATCATCCCCAGTGGTTTTCCCATTCCAATTGCGGTGACTCACAAACGCGTGGAGGTGGCCTACCGCACGCTCTTTAGCAAAATGCCCGTGTTCCGCACCGTAACGGATTCGCTCATCAGCCCCTTCATAACACAAGCTTCCAACTATTCCGAGTGGATGGATGCGACCGTGGTGGGAGTACTTGAGCTTCAGTCTGACCCCTACGCGATGAACGCATTCCCCAGCCCGGCGGATGCGACGTTGGACATCACGTTCAACATGCCCAATGCCAGCGCTGCAACACTGAGCGTGGTGGATGCCCGCGGTGTTGAAGTGCTGAAGAAAGCGCTTGCGACAGCACAAGGTGAAGCCCGGCAAAATCTGGCTGTTAAGACCTGGCAACCTGGCGTCTACCAAGCGGTAATTACTGGCGCGGACGGTTCGCGTAGTATGAAGCGCTTCGTAGTGGCGCATTGAGCGTTGCTCATGACCATATGCAAGGGATGCCCAACGGCATCCCTTGCTTTTTTCTGTCCGTACCTTCACACCTTGTATGGAAAGCATCCGTTTCGGCAAATACGTCCCGCCAAAGGACGATCGCACACCCTTCGAAAAGCTCCTGCCCATATTTCTGGAGATTTTGACCCACACCAGCGGTGATGTGGACGAAGCCTTGGACTGGATGCAGGAAGTGGACAAAGAGCACGGTCTCTTTTCCGCGGAATACACGTTCGAGAATTTTAAAGAAGATCTCTTCAAGCAGGGCATCCTCGGTGTGCCCACCGCAGGCGGCCCCACGGAACTTACCGGCAAGGCTGAACGCTTGATCCGCGAACGCGCACTGGAGCAGGTCTTCGGCAAGTTGAAGAAGAGCGACCGTGGTAGCCACGGCCTGCGCCGCGTGGGCCAAGGCGATGAGACCACCAGTGACCGGCGCGCCTACCGTTTCGGCGATGCGCTGGAACAGGTGGCCATGAGCGACAGCATCCGCAACGCCCAACAACGTGGAATCGACGAGTTGCGCATGAGTGAGGACGACCTCGAAGTGGTGGAGACCGAAAATCAGAGCGCCTGCGCCACCGTGCTGATGATCGACATCAGCCACAGCATGATCCTGTATGGCGAGGACCGCATTACCCCGGCGAAAAAAGTGGCCATGGCGCTGGCGGAACTCATTGCGCGGCGCTATCCCAAAGACACGTTGGACATCGTTGTATTCGGCAACGATGCATGGCAAGTAAGCCTGAAAGACCTGCCGTACCTGCAAGTGGGGCCGTTCCACACCAACACCGTGGCCGGGCTGGAACTCGCCATGGACATCTTGCGTCGCCGCAAGCTGAAGAACCGCCGCATCGTTATGATCACCGACGGAAAGCCCAGCTGCATCAAGCAGAACGGCGAGTATTACATGAACAGCTTCGGCCTGGACGAAACCATTGTGGCCCGCACGCTGGATGCCGCCATACGCGCGCGGAAAGCAAAGATCCCCATCACCACGTTCATGATCGCGCAGGACCCGTATTTGCAACGCTTCATTGAGCGCTTCACCGAAGTAAACCAAGGACGCGCCTTTTACACGGGCCTGCAAGGCTTGGCGGATATGGTGTTCCGCGATCATGCGGCGAACAGAAAAGCATCCTGAACATCGCGTTCAACTTAGCTGTGAAAACCAAAGACTTGAGCGTATGAAACTGGACACGATCATCGCGGTGAAGGATGTTGAGTTGAGCGCCAAGTGGTACGAAGCCCTTCTTGGTTGCAAAGATCTTCATGGTGGAAATTCGTTTGCCGTGCTCGTCACGGAGGATCAGGAAGTGTTGTTGTGTCTGCATAAATGGGGGGCTCATGAACATCCCACCATGGCGGACCCAAGCATAACGCCGGGAAACGGTTTGCTAATCTATTTCAGGACCAAAAACATGCAAGACATCCTTGCCCATGTGGAACGCATGGGATATGCCTTTGAAGAAAAACTCCACTTGAACACGAATTCGAACCGGAAGGAGTTTTCGCTTCGCGATCCGGACGGATATTTTGTTACGATCACAGATTACCACGAGTATGAAGGCTGAAATGTTTGGCCGATTTATGCTTCGCCGCTAACGTGACTTGAAAGAATTTTGCATCGTTGAACTGTAGGGACGAAATGCTCACCCCCCCCCCAAAAAAAACTGCATCGACCAAGATGGTCGATGGACCCCCAAATGCAACCCAAAACACTCGCCGAACTCCAGAAAAGCGGCTGGCAAAGCCGCTCCGTGAAAGCGGAACTGCGCGCCAACCTCATCGCCCGCATCCGCGCTAAGCAGCCGCTTTTTGAAGGCATCCACGGCTACGAAGACACTGTTGTGCCCGCTCTCGAGCGCGCCATCCTTGCTGGCCACAGCATCAACTTGCTCGGTCTGCGTGGCCAAGCAAAAACGCGCATGGCGCGTTCGCTCGTGCAATTGCTGGATGAATGGATGCCCATCGTGGCCGGAAGCGAGCTGAACGATGACCCCTTTGCTCCCGTGTCCCGCTTCGCGAAGGACCTTGTGGCCGCCAAGGGCGATGACACACCGATCGCCTGGGTACACCGCAACGACCGCTACACCGAAAAGCTCGCCACGCCGGATGTCACCGTGGCGGACCTTATCGGCGATAGCGACCCCATCAAGGCCGCCAACCTCAAGCTGGATTACAGCGACGAGCGTGTGATCCACTTCGGTCTGGTGCCCCGCAGCAACCGTGGTATTTTCGTGATCAACGAACTGCCCGACCTGCAGCCGCGCATCCAAGTGGCGCTGTTCAACATCCTGCAAGAAGGCGATGTGCAAGTACGCGGTTTCAAAATGAGGCTGCCGCTGGACATCCAGTTCATTTTTACCGCCAACCCTGAGGATTACACCAACCGTGGCGCCATCATCACCCCACTGAAAGATCGCATACAGAGCCAGATCCTTACGCACTACCCGGAGCGCCTCGAGCTGGGCATGGCCATCACCGCGCAGGAAGCCCGCACCACGCCTGAACAACGCGCCACCGTTCGCGTGCCAAAACTCTTGCACGAGTTGGTGGAAAGCATCGCCATGGAAGCCCGAGAAAGCGAATTCGTGGACCGCAAAAGCGGCGTGAGCGCACGTTTGGCCATTGGTGCGCTGGAAAGTGTGACCGGTACAGCCGAGCGCCGCGCGCTTTACGCCAACGAAAAGCAGACCACGGCGCGCATTGCCGACCTCTTTGCCGTTACACCCGCCATCACCGGTAAGATCGAACTGGTGTACGAAGGCGAACAGGAAGGCCCGGAGAAAGTCGCTGAGCACCTCATCGGCCTTGCCGTGCGGAACACCTTCCTGCGCCACTTCCCGAACCCTTCACCCAAGCGCCGCGGCACTGCACCAGATCCCTATGCTGACGTGGTGGCCTGGTTCAACGAGCACCAGATCGAACTGCGCTCCGATGGCTCCAATGCGGAGTACGCTAAAGCCTTAACGAAGGTCACCGGATTGTTTGGTCTGCTGAAGTTGAACGATGATCCCGTTTCTGTGGAAGACCGCGATACATGGGCGGAATTCATTCTGCACGGGCTTGCTGAGCACAGTCGCATCGGTCGCTCCGGACCCGGCGGCAATGTGCGTTTTGGCGATATGTTGAGCGATCTTTTGCCGGATGTTGATGGGCTGGATGAGGAAGGGGAGGGGATGAATAAAGCTACTCCACCACCATGTTCCCATGATAAACCCGCCGGCCATCCGTAAGCGTTACCGCATAGAAACCAGAACCGATGCCGTAGAGATCGAATTGCGGATGGTCTTCCGAACCCATGGGCTGGACCAGTACCATACGGCCCGTGGCATCATAGATTCGTAGCTCCAAGTGCGGAGAGTTGACCAAGGCATTCGGAACCTCGATCTGGAACGAACCCTGATTGGGGTTGGCATAAATGTTCAGGCGATCATTCCCACCCATGCCCAATGACTGCACGCCCAAGCTCAGGTCCAGTTTGGCCAAAAGCACATCCTCGAAGCCATAGCTGGTTACGCTCTCACCGGCGAAGGTGTTCGTATTGAACTGAGGTGAGCTCGGAGTAGCAGCAGCTATATAGATATTCTGAGGTGTTTGCATAATGTTCATCCCCGTTGCATAACCGGTCTCTATTTTATCTTTGCAAACACCCATACTATCCATGCGCAATACAAACAAGCCGTGATCCAGCCCGCAAACGTTGACTTCGCCAGAGCCGTTATTAGCATCCCCAAGAATAAAAAACGAATTATTATCTACTGCGATGATATCCTGAAAGATAACATAACGATCATATGTTGAAATCCGAGAAAACTCACCAGTGGAACTATAGGTGGCGAAATAGCTAATGCCGCCGGATTGAGTGATAATCGTAGTATCTGACCCAAAACGGGCAGTGTCCCCATCAGTATACCCGACGCAATAAATCCGTTCACTATCCCCAACGGTCATTCTATTCTCAAAACCATAGTTCGTTGAGGAATAGGGCAAGGTCTTGATCCATTGAGCTACACCGTTCAGCCCATCCACCGAAATCAGGGCATGTACACCATAAGATACAGGCACCGTGATGGTATCTGCAATTATTGGGTCACCATTCGCTGAAGCATCACAGGGACCGTAGGCAAATATGGAACCATTAAGATATTTCAATGAAAGTGGAATATATCGCGGGTAGTTTGACGAATTCAACCCACTTATCAAAGACTTAGCCCATATTTGAGTTCCGTCCATTGCGAATTTGGCCAAAAATGCACCAGGGGGGATTTCAACATTTCCAACAAAGGAAGTTCCACTTTGAGGGACCACCCCGCTCACAAAAATCTCACCCAGATCATTGTGGATTATTTTCCTGCCGATGGTACCTGAAGTCCCAATATTTGAAGCCCAAAGGCAATTCCCATTGGGATCAACTTTAGCTATATAGGCCCCGCTATCAGCAAGCACCACTGCTCCAATTGCACAGGTAGCCGAATGGGCGCCCGTTATGAATAAGGCAGTTGAATCCACATTCATGGATATTGATAATACTGAAATTCCAAAATCCGGATTCAGACTTATTATGTTAAGCGCCCAAAGCAGATTGCCATCACCGTCATGCTTCGTTAAAAATCCAGCTCGGGACCCTCTTAGTGTGTCATTTTGGATATACAAATCGTGATATTGGCCCGGCCCAGAGCCTCCATAGGTGCCAAAACAATAGACATTATCTGCCGCATCTACTGCGCCTATTTGGCCATAATCATGACCTGGCCCACCGAAATGTCGCGACCACTGCCACCCTTGTGCGAAAGATGAGTTTAATGCAAAGAGAGAGAGAGTGAAGAACAGGATGGTAGAATGGAAGGCGCGCATGATTAGTGGGTTATTGGATGACGATCCGGCGGGTACGGATCTTGTTGCGAAATTCGATGCTCACGTTGTAAGTGCCGGACGCGGCAGGGCGCAAGTTCAATTCGGTCCTTCCCGGTGTGATCGTGCGCTCAAGCAAGACCGAGCCCGAAGTCGTGGTGAGAGTTAATTGAGCAGGGTTTTCGAGGGTGTAGTACGCACACTCCCAAGTCACGTTGAAAATGCCGTTCGAGGGATTGGGCGATATTTGGAATTCCTCAACCTCTGGATCCGGATGAAGAACCAAGCCGATAGACCGCTGCGGCTTTCCGACCGGTGTGGATGCTCCATCGTCCACAGGAAACATCCTGCGCAAATTGCCGGCTTCCACGGCTCCACAATCCATCAGTACCGACTCGGTGTAAACGTGTACCTCCGAACCCTTTTGGGCATGAAAGCCCGGCAACAAGTGGTCCTCATACGTGGCCTTGAGCACTGAAGTGCCGCCCTGCGTGCTTCCGTCCCCCTCCACCGTGAAATGCTTTGCTGTCAAACTGGCCGTGGCCTCGTAATTCTGTTCTTCGGTCAATCCCACGTTCACCCCGTCCAACACCCTGTCAATACTGGAGAAGGCAGAGTGTAGGGGATAGGTTTGGTTTTGCAAAATGGGTGTACTGCCGTCCCAATCCCCATATTGAGTCCAACCTGCGCCATAGGTGCCTATCTTCAAGTCCATGATGCATCGGTCTCTTGTAGAGTTGGTCGGGGTTCCTTTATGATCCTCTCCTGGAGCAGTATCAAAACCGCGCAAAATAAACTCCCCATTATCGTCAGTGAACGAATATGTCGAATGATACATTTCATTGAAGGTGCCATCGACGTTATAAATTCCATCCACAATACACGTTCCCTTGACTACCACACCAGCGATGGGCATACTAGTGGATTGGTCCTGCACATGGCCGGTCAATGTACCATAGTAGAGTGTACCTGAGAAGTTGGTTGTTGAGTTATTTTCAGGGTGGTCATAAGGATTGTAATACGGGTCGCTCATATCCACTGTTGGTGAGACGGGGCCGAAGGCCGTAGGGCTGGCTGTGGGCGGGTTTACGGCATAGTTGGCGAAGGTCAAGGCGGCATCCTTGCGATAAGCTTCATAGCCGCTAATGCCGTTGGCCATGTCCATGGGGCCGGGGTTGCCATAATTCAAGAGGCCCATATAATCCTCTAGGTAAGCTCCAAAACCAAAATCGGGTGAAATGGGCGGGTCAGGGTACCAATGCTTGTTCTGGAAATCCCACCACGCATAACCGCAGGCTCGGGTTGCCCGCACTGCGGGATAGGTCTGTTGAACGAAGTTGTCCTGATCCGCCTCGTTTCCCAAGACTGATACAGGATAAACATAGGGAGCGGGGCCGTCGTGAGCTGAATAACTGGTCTCCGCGATCATGTAGGGTTTATGCAGAGTCCGGTCCATAACTGAGAGCTGGTTGTTGTAGCGATCGATCATTTTTTGACGGAAGGTCAACGGGTTGGCTTCAAACTCCCAGATCGTTTGATCCGGGTAGATATGGAAGGTGGCAAAATCGATCTTTGAAAGTTCCGGGTCCCAACCACCCGCCATCCCATCATTCATCAAATAGCCACCAGCGGTAATAAGAGCTTGAGGATCACCGGCGCGAATCGCCGCACTCCATTCATCCACGATGTCGCAAACTTCGCTTTTGGAGTGCATCCCTTCTGCCGAACCTTTTAACTTGCCCAACTCGGCAAGGCCTGGTTCCCCATAGACATCATACCCTAACAAGTTCGTTGCTTCGTGGGCGGGATCGTGTAGAAATTGCGCCAGAGCAAGGAGGTAGGCACTGTAGTCAGCAATCTCCGTGGAGCCAGCATTGCCACGGATCAATTCGGGAAAGTCGCTCGGGCTATCCGCTGTAATCAACAGCACCTTCATGTCCAACGTGTTGGCCAAGCTGCACACGGCCAATACCGTGTTGAAATGGAATGCCGCAACAGGATTTGTGGCAGGATCATACGGTGGGTCCAAATTAATCTCCGCATTTGGTTGGCCACTTGCAGGCGCGGCGAACTGACTTACCTCGATGCGAAATCCAGTGCCCTGCTTCTTAAGTGGTGTCATAACAAGCCGAATGGTGTTGAAGCCGAGCAGTTTCATTTCATATAGATCTTGCTGGATCCTAGTAGGACCGTCCAAAAGATTCGTATAGCTGTAATTTCCTTGTGCCCCATAGAGACTGGTTTGCGCCATGTGGACATTTTGCAATTCGACTTGGTCCGGATACGGATCCGGTGCTGAAGGATACCATGCATAGTTCACATAGTAGTTCATCACCATGGGGTAGAAGGGTGAGCCTTGTTCATCAATGAACTGATCTCCGGCCATGGAGATACGATTTTGTCCCTTGGAGGCCATGCCTGCCATCAACGACGCGCAAAGGCAAGCAATATGGACAATGCCCTTAATGGTCACCATTCTTCAAATCTTGAATCTGTAGTTTCATATCATCAATTTGATCTTGGAGATTCAGAATATACAATGCCTGATCCTCCACCACTTTAAGCATCCGCACTTGGAGATCGCCCAATTCAACGCCGCCATCAGTATTTATTTGCCCAGCGGAAGGGATGCCCGGTAAATGCCCGTAATCCTGCAGGTGTTCACGCAAGTCTTTTAGCGTCATCAAGGCATAGTTCGGCGCAAACACATAATCAGGGAAAGGTCCGACCATTACTTTCACATCTCGGGTTACGATTCCACCCTCAACGTATAGTTTATACAGCGAACTCGATCCGAAATCCACATCCCCAATTCCAACCCGCCCATCTGCATCAACAGTGAGGCGTTTCGATGCTGCAGTGTGGTCCCACAAGAAAAAATCCTGCCCACCGTTCGCTTCGAAATCGCAACCCAAGGCCCAGCGTTGCACGTTGTTTTTATTGAACCGGATCTCGGTATGGGCGTTGGCATCATTTCTGTCATTGTTCAAGGTGATGCCTCCGCGATCCAAAGTCGTTACAATCTCCAATTGATTTCCCGGACTGTCCGTGCCGATACCGATCAGACCAGTTGTAGTGACGAAAACCCGATCAATATCATTGGTAATGAGGCTAAATGGCGTGTTCACTTTGGTGCCTAACCTGGGTGGCCGTACTCCTGCACAGAGGGGGGCGTTGTAATTCCCGTGCGTAAACCAAATATCTGGAAAATCAAGGGCGCAAGGGGTTGGTGGTGGGTAAATGGGATAAGAGCCCGGCCCACCGCCGATCTTCAATGTGCCGTCAATATCGCGATAGAGCATGCCCACGGTTGTGTCATTCCCCATTAAACCAATGGCCCCATTCGCCTTGAGCCGCAACCGCTCCTGCCCATTGCTTTTCAGCACCAGGTCTTTGTTGTCCGTGGTGCCGATGAACTGGTTGTTTGGGTCGGAGTTGGGGTTGCCACTCATGCTCCAGTCGCTGCGGTCGGGTCCGCGTAGGTAAATGGTGGCTTTTTGCGTAGAGCACCCATTGGCATCGGAAACCACCACACTGTAGTCTTTTGGGCCGAGGTTGTAACGGTTGGCGGCCACAGGACCATCTTCCCATGTACATGTATAAGGTGATGCTCCACCTGTCGCTACAACCGAGGCGTTGCCATTGAAGCACTGAAAACAAGAGACGTTGTAATGGTTGGGATATTCGTAGACGTCCACATCCATCTTCATGCCGAGGGGTTCGTCTAAGGTAACCTCAACAGTTTCTATCACCTCCTCCGCATCAATAACGTCCACCTTGTAATAGCCAGCCGGAAGGTTCGAGAGATTCTGCGTGCCGCTGCCGTTGCTCCACTTGTAATGGTAAGGCGCAACACCTCCGGTAACAGTTAGGTGTACCCAACCGTCCTTGTTGCCGAAGCAGCTAACCTGATATCCGTTGTAGTTGCTCGTTTGCACAAGGACTACAATGGGATTCGATGCGAAACTTGCACTGCCGAATGCAACTGCGTAGAGCAGTGAGACGGCTATTTTCTTCAGACCGGTTACGCCGGGTGTAGTCTTTAGAGAGGAACTCAGCAGTCTTTTAGGCGAGGGAAGCCCTCCACTTCGCACGGCGCATGAAGGAAGGAAGGAAGGACACCTCGGCTTCGCTCGGCGCACATGAGGAAGGAAGGACACCTTGGCTGCGCTCGGTGGGAGAGGGGTGGGTAGAAGACCTTTTCATATTTATACTGGTTAAGTTTTTCGATTCGATGCCGAAATTAGATGGAACAGGGAATGAAAAACAGCCCTAGATGTGGCGCGATTTTTGCAATAACTCAGAAAAATTTTCCTCTTCTCAATACTGTCGAGGCATTCCCATTTCTGGCCCCAATTTTGATGTGTTGAAAGAGAGTTCATAAGTTGACGTGATAGTGTGCGCGAAAAGGACTGTTTTTGCGCGGTTTCGCAGCGGTTGAAATTCAGTTTTTTATACACTTCATACCTCAGTTTGTATGGGCGCACGGCACCAAACCGCTTGGAAGAATTTGATTGTTCCACTCCGGTTTTGGGTTGTTGGTAAACCCTTTTCGCAATCCTTCCTCCATCTCCCGCAAATGCTACCTTAGCACCGCCATGGCGGCCGCAGACATCCAACAGAACGTGCAGCATATTTTCCAGGACTACCTGGAATTGCAGGGCCACCGCAAAACGCCGGAGCGTTTCGCCATCCTTAACGAGATCTACGCGCAGGACGGCCACTTCGATATTGAGCGGCTCTACCTGCGCATGAAGCGCAAGAAATACCGCGTGAGCCGCGCTACCCTTTACAACACCATGGACCTGCTGCTCGATTGCAAGTTGGTGCGCAAGCACCGCTTCGGTAGTGCGCAGGCCCAGTTCGAGCGCGCCCATAGCTTCCGCCAGCACGACCATGTGATCTGCACCGCATGCGGAAAAGTGATGGAATTCTGCGACCCCCGCATCCAACATGTCCGCGCCACGGTGGCGGAGGTGATGGGCTTTCAAGTGAGCCACCACGCGTTGCACATCTACGGCCTCTGTCCCGACTGCATACCCAAAGAAAGTAAAACCACATGACCACCGCTACCGACAAGTCCCCGTTCGACCTCTCCGTTTCCGATGAAAAGGGCGCCAAGGTGTTCCACCTTCATGGCCGATTGATGGACCAGCAACAGGCCGACCACCTGATGAAAGTGCTGGACGAAAACCTCAACGGAAAAGAAGGCATGAACGTGGTGCTGGACATGGAAAAGCTGCTGTACATGAACAGCACCGGACTGAACATCATGATCAGCGTGCTTACGCGCACCAAGAAAACCGGTGGACAAGTGGTGCTTGCCGCCGTTTCGCACGGTGTTCGCCAATTGTTCGTCGTCACCAAGTTGGATACGGTATTCCCCATTTTGGACACGGTGGAACTGGCTTTGGCCAAGCTGAACGCGTAGATATGGCCGGTAAAGTGGACGTGCTGCTCGGTGCCCAGTGGGGCGATGAGGGCAAGGGAAAAGTAGTGGACGTAATCGCGCCGGAATACCAAGCCATCGCCCGGTTCCAGGGCGGGCCGAATGCCGGGCATACGCTCATTTTCGATGGCAAGAAACACGTGCTGCACACCATCCCCAGCGGGGTGTTCCGCAAAGATGTGTGGAACCTTGTAGGCAACGGCGTTGTTATCGACCCGGTGATCTTCCTCAAAGAAATTCACGGATTGGACGCAGCCGGCGTGGACGCACGCCCTCGGCTGCTCATTAGCCGACGCGCGCATTTGATCTTGCCCACGCACCGCGCTTTGGACCAAGCCAGCGAAGCCGATAAAGGCCAAGGTAAGATCGGTAGCACCTTGAAGGGTATCGGCCCTACTTACATGGATAAGACTGGCCGCAACGGCCTCCGTGTAGGCGATATTGAGCGACCGGATTTTATGGAACGCTATGCGACATTGGTGGCAAAACACGAACGGCTGTTGGGCATCTACGACCACAAGGTGGATTGGAAGCCCATGGAAGCCGAATGGTTGAACGCCATTGAGGAGCTGCGAAAATTCACGCTTGTGGACAGCGAATATTGGATGGACCAACTACTGCGTGCAGGCAAGAACATTCTTGCGGAAGGCGCACAAGGAACATTGCTGGACATCGAGTTCGGTACCTATCCATTTGTTACTTCCAGCAACACCATTACCGCTGGTGCTTGCATTGGCTTGGGTGTGGGACCTGGACGCATCGGCAAGTCCATCGGCATCTTCAAAGCATATAGCACACGGGTAGGCAGCGGGCCGTTTCCTACGGAATTACATGATGCCGACGGCGAGTACATCCGCAAAGCGGGTAACGAATTCGGAAGCACTACCGGAAGGCCCCGCCGTTGCGGTTGGCTCGATCTGCCAGCACTGCGCTACGCCGTAATGGTGAACGGCCTCACCGAACTCGCCATGATGAAAGCCGACGTCCTCAGCGGCATGCCCATCGTGCGCGTCTGCACCAGCTACCGCATCAACGGAAAGGAAACGGACCGTTTGCCGTTCGATATCACCACCGGCGTTGAGCCGATCTACACGGACATGCCCGGTTGGGGCGATCTGGATCCCAAAGTCGCATTGCCCAAGGCGATCGAGGAATACATCCGGTTCATCGAAGAAGCCGTGGAAGTGCCCATACGCTTGGTATCCACCGGCCCGGACCGCACCGCCACGTTGCTGCGCGAAGCCCCCGCCATGGCGCGCTGATCCACCGCATGGCCAAAGCCCGTGCGCGCAAAACACAGGTGCCTGCCACGCCATTGGCTTTGCCGCCAGTCGTGCTGCAATTGCTGGGCGATGAAGCTCCGGTGTTGTTAAGCGCATTGCGTGAACCACCGCCGGTGAGCATCCGTCAAAACCAGCTGAAACCCGCGCCGGAACAAGGCACACCAGTTCCGTGGTGCGCGCATGGACGGTACTTGGAAGAGCGGCCCGTTTTTACACTCGACCCGTATTTCCACGCCGGATGCTATTACGTGCAAGAAGCCGCGAGCATGTTGCTGGAGCAGGCTTTCCGTGCCTGCGGCCCATTACCGGAGCGCGCAGTTGCTTTGGATCTTTGCGCTGCGCCGGGCGGAAAAACCACGCACCTCGCTGCTTTGCTTCCGCCGGATGCGCTGCTGGTAGCGAACGAGCCGGTGCGCGCAAGGCAAGCCGCGTTGCAGGAAAACCTGTGGAAATGGGGGAGGCCCGATGTGGTGGTGACGGGCAGTTTGCCGGAAGCCTTCGCGCCCATGGGCGAATGGTGCGACCTGATCCTGGTGGACGCGCCTTGTTCCGGCGAAGGAATGTTCCGCAAGGACCCGTTCGCCAGAGCCCAATGGAACGAAGAACTTGTTGAAAGCTGTGCGCTGCGCCAGATCGGAATTTTGGATGACGCATGGGCCGCATTAAAACCCGGTGGGCATCTGATCTACAGCACCTGCACGTGGGAAGAAAAAGAGAACGAAGCACACGTGCAACGTTTGATCGATCAAGGGGCGACCTACATACCCATTGCGGTGGATGAAAGCTGGGGCGTGGCCATTGGAGATCGGGGCCTGCGCTGCTACCCGCACCGGTTGCGGGGTGAAGGGTTTTTCATTGCCGTACTACGGAAGCAAGGTGAGGTCGACACGAGGTACGTTGAAGATAAGGAAGTACAACCGTTGGATGCAGAAATTGCAGGTTGGCTGCGGGATCCCGGAGGGCAATGCATTATTCAGCAGGATGGCATTGGCCATTTGATCGCAAGCCATTGGACGGATCTTGTGGATGAGCTGATGCGGTCGGTGCGCGTGCTTTCACCGGGCATTCCCGCAGTGCAACCCAAAGGCGAAGGTGTTGTGCCGCATGCCGCGCTGGCGCTTTCCACGGCGTTGAAGGTGGAAGCCTTTCACCGGATGGAACTTGATCGAAACGCTGCATTGGCGTACCTGCGTGGGGAAGCGCCCAGTGCGCAGCGTGCCGCAGGGCTTGCCTTGGTGCAGTTTGACGGCTTGCACTTGGGTTGGGCGCACGGAGCCGGTAACCGCTGGAATAACGCGTGGCCCGCACCGTGGCGGATCCGGATGCGGTAGGCAACCCAAGCCCCACAACCCAACAACTTTGTAAAATGGACCTGTGGCCCGCAGCTTGTACGCGGTTACTTTGCAATGCTGATGCTCGACCGCACCCTGGATCTTTTTGAACGCCATAAGTATGGCGTGATCGGCACGCTCATGCTCCACACCTTCCTGCTTTTCGCATTGAACATGAGCCAGGTGGACGGTGATGTTCCGCCAGCGCCGAAGGATGAAGTGCAGGTGTTGATGGATTTCACCCCGCCGCCGGAAACCCAGCAGCAGCAGGAAAACGAGACCGAGGCCGGCATGCAACCCGTGACCAACCGCGCCAGCAATTCCACGGCCGATCTTTCCAACTCACCGCCCATGAGCCGTGCAGCGCAGGAACGTATGGGCAAGAACGTGGAAGACGATCTACACGCCATGGAGAAAGAGGAATTCGACAAGCTGGCACAAGAGCGCAAGGAGCAAGGCAAGGAGATCACAGTGCCGCAGCTGGACCCAAGCAAGTTCGACAAGAGCAACTACATGGACAAAACGCCCAAGCCGGTGAAGGTGGAGGGCTTGACCACCGTTTCCTACGACCTCAAAGGGCGAACGGACATCATTCTGGATGTGCCGGCCTATTTGTGCAAAGGCAGCGGGAAAGTAACGGTGCGCGTGGCCGTGGATGCTTCCGGAAGGGTAACAAAAGCCGAGTTGGACGCGTCCCGGACCACTACCCAGGATGCTTGCATGGTGGACAATGCGCTGAGTTCCGCAGGTGGAGCGCGTTTCTCCAGATCGTCTACAGCGCCGGACCCGCAGCGGGGAACGATCACCTACGTTTTTCTTTCGCAGTGAAAGCGACGCTGACTGCCGGGGGGCAACGGTATATTTTGTAACTTCATCCCCGCCAATACGTTCCAACCCTTTAATCTTCTTGAATACAATGGGGTCGACTTTGCTGGACTATCACAAGCAGATATTGGAGAAAATCAGTTTTGCGGACCGCGTAGTATTCCGAAAGGAATTGCGCAAAGCCTTTAAACGGCTTCTGCCGGCGGAACGGGATGAACTGAAACGCTGGTTTCGAGAGACGTGCGTTTGCCGCACCGAGGAAGCGAACGAGGCCCTTCAAATGCAGCCGCAGCCGGTGCGCCGGATCAATTGAAGTGCTTGCTGTCCCATGCTTCCGCGCTGAACTGGCCAAAGAACGCCAACCAGCCGAAGGCCGTGGCCGCACTGGCCGTCATAATGGCCCAGAAGAACACGAACATCCTGTGGGG